>Ga0307511_10002214_pt1 | contig 20371 bp, 28 predicted proteins | sample 13_EM_MG_FD_200266 | JGI IMG/M metagenome (GOLD analysis project Ga0307511, IMG submission 200266) | Populus trichocarpa ectomycorrhiza microbial communities from riparian zone in the Pacific Northwest, United States - 13_EM | ecosystem: Host-associated > Plants > Roots > Unclassified | place...
GAATAACGATCTCCATACGGATCTCGCTGCTATCGGGGTATATTGCTATTGCGGGGAAATATTGCTCTCGTAGGGTGACTTCATTGTCATATAAGTATATTACTTACGGCCGGAATATTATTGCAATAAGGTGATTTCTTAGACGTACAGGTATAATGCTGCCATAGGGATATCTCGCCGGCATGGAGATATATCAGTACCAAAGCGGTATAACGCTGCTATCCGAACATATAGCTGCCAAAGGGGAAAACCTAACGATCCCTGCCTGTATCACTGTCATATGGCTATAACGTTGTTATAAGGGTATGCTGCCGCCGCTATAAGATTATGTTGTTGCTATAGGGAGGCAGTGCTACTGTGGAGTGACATCGCCGGCATTGTGGTATTACGGTGCCATAGAGGTATATCGCTGCTATGAGGTTCTAGCGCTGCCATAAGAATAGGGGGCTAACATTGGGGGTATATTACTGCCTACCAGTATAGCTATAGGGTGGTATCGCAGGTTGAGATATAATGCTGCCATAGCGGTATCTAGCTGCCATAGATGTTGCTACTACGGCGGAGTAACCCTGGTATGGGATTGTGTTCACCTAAGAATTAGTATACAAATCACCCCAGAAATATTGTAGATACTATTTCATACCTGGCGAACGAGTGACTGGTGAAGCCTGACTCCCGCCGAGATTTCACCAGAACCGGAAGAATCCTCTCAGACTTGAAGGCACAGGCATAGAGGTGCAGATTTTTTAATGTTGTAACGCCAGCTGGATTGGATGGAACATTGATTAGGAGGTAGACCCCTCGGTTACCGTAGCTTGCATCGATTGAGTTGGACACATAGCATAGACCACAAGTCTATGAACAGTAGGAAAGCAAAGTATATTGAGTGGAGCTATCCTAGTTATCGCTTTAGACTTGTTGGTGTGGTCCTATAAAGCGTAACCTTCACCACAGGGAGCGATAGATTTTCGCTGACAAAATCCCACTTGTACTTGTAAGATAGATCTTGAAAACCCCTAGGCCAAAGACTCTGCGAAGAACATAGCAATGCGTGGAGAAATTACCACAAGCTGCCAGGATGAGAAAGTGCCTGAGCTCGCTGATCTCCCAAAACACAACCAAGAAGAGAATATCGATAAGTCAAACAAACAGTGCTGATCAGCAAATGGACTCCAGCAGCAAAATAGGCTATGTGGACCAGGCCACTTCAAGCTGGGGAGGTATTGCAAAACAACCCACGCAAGCCACAGAGATGCACGCAGTCCCATTCGTTTACCACGAGAACCCGGTTGCAAGCTCACTCAAAAGGAATAAAGTCAATAAAACTTGCATCAACTGCCATACCCGACCCAGGGGTCTCGCCTGAGATGCTCGGGAAGGCTTGCCGCAGCAAGTGTTATTAAATGTGACACGATTCATGCGCGCTGCCACCTCGAATACCGACCCATTGCCCACATTGTAGAAGTTTACGAGCAAGAACGTTGGGGGTCGGTTCCACCGCCCTATACCTGTGTCAGTTACAGGACTAGGGGTGACAGGTTTGGAGGGAATATACCAATACACTGCTCTGCAGCCAATCCAAGGGTGCCATACCCACCCGATGCTGCATTAGACCGGCTGAGATTCGCTTTGTCTGCAATTAAAACATCCACTCCATATTCGTAGATCACCGTATTCAAATAGTGGTTTGCGATATATAATTTCTCTCTATCATCGGTCAAATTACCAGGTTGGTCAATTGTACATGTGAAATTCCCATCCAGGGTTGCGAATGGTGTTTGCCACATGTAGACAAACTCGTCCAATATATATGGGGCTTGGGTTTTATTGGCCATGTGATCCATGAACAAGATGATCCGCTTACCCGCCAGGATAAGATCCCCCAGATTTGGCCATTGATGTGATTGTAATGTGGTATTGGGCGATGGGATGTATGCCATGTCCGCTATGCCGGAGCTCACGAGAGGCCCCATGAATTGCTCGACATCGAGCATGTTCCCATTTTCTATCAAAAGACTGATTACCTCAAATGGGTTCTTCCGCAGCCACTCTGCAACTTTACCCAGGTAGTTCTCTATTGGACCCGCATCAAAAAGCTCGCAACTATTGCATATTGTGAGTAGATTTCACATGGGTGAAATAGACAACACATACGTGGTGTGGCAAAAGTTCAAACTGTAACTGATATTCCACCGTGCCTGCCCATGCACTGCACCAATCAGTATCTGCATCTCTCAATGGATATCACCAAACTTACACATCCTAATTCCATCATTTAATTGCTGGGTCACGTCTAAGTTCTGGCTGGCTCCCACACGCTTTTGGTGCACACAGGGTGAGTTGTGCGCCGCAACATATGTAATGTTCCCGTACGACCTGCCACACAAGTCAACATAGCCATTGCACGGTTGATTTGGAGGGAGAGAGAATCCCGATGTGCTAGCTGGGGTAAGTGCTGTAGAAGTAAGCGACATAGTGAAGGCAACAGACGTAGTGGTGGTGTTAATAATGTGCTTTTGACAAAATCAAGATGGGTGTCTTCGTTGATGCTGCGTTGTGATCGCGGCGTTATAAGTACCGTACACACTTTCGCTGCAGACATAGCACACACAGCGCGCCGCCGCTACCCATTATCTCCGTTTATCAACGAAATCTGCCTTACGCACCACCTTGTGCTGTATCCTGTTATATGGTGTTACCCTCACACGCTAACTGGGTCCTTCGGAGAGCTACTCCTAGATGCCCCAGCAAGGCTGATACGCTCAGTCTACCGGCCAGACACGGGTACTGCTCACGGCAACAGGTCACGGGGATACAGGCTACGAGCACTGGTACAGGCCGTATAACTCGGTAGCGTCTGGTTTCGGTATTCGAATATAGAAGCATGTGACTTTCGTAAGGCTAATATGACGTCACCAGATACAAGTTGCACACAGATTTAGGCACCCGCATGTTGCAGGACTCCAGTAAACCGACCATCACCCGTTAATCGGCAAACGGTTTTTTTTAGGCATATCTCCACCTTTTCTATCTGAACACACTTTCTATCCCCACACTTTCTATCTCCACCATTCTATCTCCACCATTTCTCACGAAAGCAATGTCTCCATAGATAGTCGGGCGAGATCGGGAGTGGTGCACGTGAGTTACTGAACATATGTTAAAAAACTATATTATTCAATTGATATTTTGGAGAAATATACTCAGCGAACAAGGTTGGGGGGCCATGAATCGCTCGAAGTCTTTGTTTCGGTTGGGCTTGGGAGCCACAATCGAGGGAATATTAAAGACCTTGTGTGGGGATACTCCCCATGGCAATAGTTGAGGAGAGGCTTGGGCGGGTTTTTGCGGGGATTTACCACCAACGAAGATCCACATATCGTACTCGTTTCCTGAAACGGGTATCTGGGTAGTAGGAATGTCATTCGCTAATTATTACACGGTTTATGAAAACAGGAGAACCAGGTGCACAAAATGAATACCAAAGTCGTAGGTTATTCAATTGACCCGAAAGTGGTGATGGAGGAGCTAGAGAAATGATGAAAAGTATTCCGAATCGTCGGGGAGGGATTTTAAGTAATGATGTCAGGCGAATTATTTAGGTGGGTACATACCTATACAGATGGACATGTTGATAAACCATAATGCTTAGAATACCAGGAGATACTTTTGGCAGTTCAAGATGATTTGCAGGGTGTATCTGAGACGACAGATGTGGTCTTTATAGTGTCACGTGATTACTAATGTACATGGAAAAGCAATAGGGAACAGTAGGCAGGAGCCTAGGAGGCATCAGGACGACCGAAACGGAACGGCGAAGGGTGGTAGGTCAGCACATGTGGGGGGCATCTTTACTACTTCTAATGTTTTTGCTACCTACCGTACGCTACAGCTCCTGATAATTTGTTTTCCTGTTATTTGTTTCCACACACCCATGTATATAGATCGCGGGGGCGGGCCAGATTAACTTGGCAACCTCTGAATCGGCTCATCAGGGTCCCTCGTCGGGATCGCATATGAGTAATGAATGTGTGAAAAGAAAAAAAAAGAAAAAAAGCTCCCGATATTCCCGAGGAACTGATTTTCCCAGATTTTCAGCTGGCACTTGGTATAGTTACATGTTGCAACAAGAGTAATACGCCGACGCACAATATTGGAAACATGGTTCCATCGGGATGAAAGCGAGGCGCCTAATACGGAGGATATTATCGTTTATTACTTGGGGTTATTGAGGGACCGGATAGATTTCGATTTTCTTCTGTTAATGGGCAAATTATATTAAGGGGGCGGATTTCTGTTGTATCATCAAGAAAATAACTTGTCTAGTACAACGAATATACTTTCTATTCTCTCGAGAACTAGTCCAGCGCTGGAGCACGATTCCTTCATCAATTATAGATTTTAACTGTTCTAGCTAGATCCCCTTTTACCACTTCCTAACATGCATTCTCACTTCAAGCTACGCTTCGGAGTACCCTTCACTATGTACCTAGATGCTCCAACTCCCATTTTCAGGTCAAACGAACTACTCTACGGCGTTTGCTACTCTTTTGTCTCCCAGCCCAATGTACTGTACCTATAGAGGAAAGGGAATGAAAGTGCTTCACTGTCAATTTCAAAACTTTCATTCCCTTTCCTCTATAGGTACAGTACATTGGGCTGGGAGACAAATCTCCTAATATACCCCCATCATTCCCAGGGACCAATAATGTAGGAATTACTCTCACGTGAAGCGATATCACGGGGAACGCAGGAAACCTGAATAGGATAATTGGGATATGCGGAATGAAACCAGGGTCCCTAATCACGGCAATTGGAATAAGGTCGGAAGGGATAAAAGAGCTGGAATTCGCCGGGAAATAAGAAAGATAAGGCAGTCGAACCATAGCATTCATACTATAGCGATCTGTACATAGCTTTGACGAATACATCTATATTTCTCTCTCAAGATTCCTCCGCTTATAACTTCGTATTCTTGCAAATAACTGTGCGGACAACAACAGATAAATCCACATCTGAACCTCTTAACGTGTACAGCAGCGCATTTGGGTAATCTGGTCCGTGGGGAGTCGTGGGGAGTGAAACGGGGGTAGACACAGGACTATGTGCGGCGATGGTGTAGTAGCACGGAAGCAAACAGCGTGCTTACGTAAGCGCCTTAGCGTTAACTGCAATTGGTCAACGTCGTCAGTTCAAGTCCGTCTTCTTTATTGATGTTATCGCCATTGTGCATCACATCCTAATGTTTCCACCCTCAGATCAGAGAGAAGGGCACTCACAACACTACAAGTACCAGCTCCAGCACGATGTACAGTCGAACATGCGCCTGCAACAACATACAAGCCCAGTCAGACCCGCCACTAGATCGCGGACGACAATAACGCGGGAGCCTAAATTTTCGGAATCCGCTGGCAGAAAAGAGAATTACTGGTTATCTACATGAAGAAAGAATAGATCTCAAACAGCGACTTCCAATACGAGGGAAGCCCCTCAGCATCCCAGACTACAACTCCTCCAGATGAAGAGGTCCAAGTCATTCTTCCACTCCATTGAATCATCGGTAATTCCCCACAGGAGCGAGTTCTCCCCCTCGAGCCAGAATAGTTCTTCCACCTGCGCTGTTTGTGATTTGAGATAGCAGAGAATATCTGCACCATGAGCCGAGAATTGTGTTTCCAGCTGTACTGATCATAATTTTTACCTGTCGCGTGGTGTTGCCCCTTTCCCGATTTGAGCGTTGTTATTTTTCTCCACTGGCGGGGAATAGATGTTATTTTCTTCCGATTGAGCGTTGTGTAATTCCACCCACCACAGTGTCCGTATCTCAACCCAGGGACCAGCGCTGCCTTCGCCAGGGGCATGACGATCTCCTGTCAGGGCAGCAAGCCCAGTTGGAGGCAACGACGACACTACCACTGCAGAGTCCAGTACACGACGCAGCCACCCAAACACCCCCGCCGGCGCCGCACGTAGTGGGAGGCAACAACCCGGATGACTTTGACACACCTGGGTCACCGAGAGCACAGATATCAAACCACACTAATTTGGGGAGGCACGGACACCACCATCCCCTATTTATTGGTACCGCACGCGGCAGAGACAGCCGCAGCGGGGGGAGCACCATTACAGACAGGGACACAAGCACGAGCCGTAGTCCTACATGAGCCTACAAGTCGTACAGGTACGCCCCTGGATCATGAAAGGCAATACAGGAGCACATTGACCTGCAATTGGCTGACTGACACAAGACCACAAGAGGGTCGGGAAGCTGGCGCCGTCACTGGCCATCTACATGAGGGAATCGATCAATCTTCGCACGGGAAGGAAGTTATTAGGTACCAAGGAATTCGACTGGGACATATGAGGTTTGTGTGGTTTCTCCCCACATTGGTTGTTACAGTTACTTCTTGAGGTCATTTCTCACCGAGTGATTGATATACCGGCATGCGGGATTGTTTGTTCGCAGTAGGATCATAGAGCCTATGTGTGTATTTTTTGTCCCCACTAGGTACTCTCTTGATGATAATTATTTCAGGATAAAATTGTGGAACCTTTTCTGTCGTTACGGGATGGGGTATAATTTCAGAATATGAAACTATTCCTTGCCGCATCCTTGTCCAAGATCTGCGCATACCAATATACCCATGCTTTTTGGGGGGAACTCTGTACTCATCTAGAAAATCCTACTCCCTCGCAACAGAGATATTGACCAACATAACAAATGAATATGAATCCCACATGTAAAAATTCACAAAATATTTTTATTGGGAATCGGGATGCATCGCGTGGCATCGCGACGTATTCTTGCGCCCCCCGGCGGCGCCCGTACATATGAAAGCTTGTCTCCCGGGAGACACAGAAGGCATTCAGGAAGCATCTGGAGGTAGCAAGATTCCCTCAGGACGCCATGGGAAGGAGACATAAAAGACAAAAGAGCCACCCTATTTTTTTTTTCGTGATGCAGTGATTATTCCTCAGGCATGCAATCAATTGTGAGAGAATGGATTTGTGCAACACGGAAAGTCAAGTCAGCGTTCAGGTGAATACATACAATTACCCAATTGCTGGTTGAACCAATAATCATCCTGACCGTATTCTGGGCCTTGTATCCTACGTGCCAGGTCACCATAGTTGTTCATAATCTTATTGGGGGTTATAAAGTCTGGAATTCCGCAGCTTTACACTCACATGGGACAAAAGAGGAACTAATGATATTTAAGAATCATTCTGGCACCGCGTCTCAACCGTATCCCACCCTTCTGGATTGGTAATGATTTGCGTTCTCTGTTTCCGCAATTTAGTCTATTTTGTTCATGATTCACCCCGAGGGCGTATTTCAAGACCATTGGTCCACAGCTAGCCCTATAGGTATCAAGCAATTGATTCTCTAGGAAGTCAATCCTCAATCACATCTCCAAATCTCCCATATCCAGACAATACTACAACTTCCACATGACTTGCGCATCTGCGATAAAACACTTTCCACCGCTAGAAGTGTAGACCCAGGCCATAACCTTTTCATTCCCAGGTTTCTTTATGTTGCGTTTATTGTTTTCTTTTTTGGTAAAACAGGACTCGTAATCATATAATCTAGTATATGAGGAGTGAACCGGGTGGATACCCGGCTGGATTGTGCAACTTCTGGGCCATTCCTGCCCCTTACAAAATGTTACTGATCCACAATTGCACGATTTAGCATAATATTCCAGACCAAGGAGGCAAAGGTATCCCTTCCTGTATTACCGAAAATTGGAGAAACTCTGGTCACTAAAAATGCCCCCATCTCCACAAATCCAAAATCCGTATAGCCCCCTGCTACTGTGATTCCGTTCCTATTGGGCCTTTTGCCCTTGCCCCTGCTGCCGCGTTCCCAGTCATATGTTGTATTACCGAGGGGCTTCCTGATAATTCCTAATTTTGGCATCCGACCTCCACCGGCAACGGAACTCCTCCCCGAATGTCAGCTTTTCCAGTCTATGTTCTTTCCAAATCGCGTTCTCTTGTTGTTACAAACTGCTGCGGGTAAACGGTTTCGTTCATAGATTTGAGTATATCATGCACATACCCCTGATCGTTCCCCAGTAGGAGGAGACTGTGAGAGTGATCCAAGTCTACTTAGACTTTTCCGATTCTACTCACCATTTTGCTTAATCTTATAGTAAAAGAAGTCATGAGAGAAGGGGGAGAAGATCTTGTAGCTTGGTGGTGGGTAGGATTGGAGATTTTCAGCTCCGGGCCTCCTTATGGGGCCCCTATTAATAGGGGCAGTATTGGGGCTCCTTCAGGAGGGGCTCGAATGTGAGGAGGGAAAGAAGAGAAGAGAGCGGGATGCATCCCGATGCGGGCGCGCGGTGGCAAGCTCAAAAATAAAAATAAAACTAAATGAAAAGATGAAGGTAAGAAAGGGAGAGAGAGAAAGAGAATATGTGAGGGCAACTGAATCGAATACATGGTAGGCGGAGTAAAACTAAACATATGGACTTAAATATTATAATATGTAATAAGTATTCCCAGGGGTTTGTTGGTGAAAAAGATATCAGGACTAGGCGGTTTACTTGAGCAGAGGTAACAAATAAAGATCTAAAGATTATAAATAGTATATAGGCAAGGTTTTAACATAAATTATATAGGTATAACTAATGACAATATATAGTATAACATGTATAAGTAGAGTGAAGAATCAGAATGGTAATATTTCCAAAGGTATTAGAGGTAAAAAAACAATAATTAATAGAGCTCAAGAGTGTATAAACATATTCTGAATAATTAAATGATGTTTATTATAACCCTTATATACTTTTATAAGAGTATCTTGGGAAAACCCCCAATGACTTCCTTTATCCGTCGGATTTGCATGATCTCCACGTTGGTAACGAGAATACAGCCCGTGAAATGGGTGCAGGGGGTCAAGGGCTTGCAGCGGTGGAAGGCGGTGAACATTGGGAACGATATGCAGCAGGTGAAGGGGGTGAGGTTGGTGGGGTGGTGGTGGCGGTAATGGTGGCGATGTGGGGTGGAATTTGTGCGTAAGGTGGAACGAGTGAAGGTGGTGAACTTTGTGAAGGACATGCCGCCGGTGACCAGAGTGAAGTTGGTAAAGAGCCTCAGCGGGTGAAAGGGGTGTAGTTGCCTGCTACAGAGCCTGCAGCTATTTTTTCTTTTCTTTTGGAGTCTATACGCCTGATTAGCCTAAGGCTATGCGGCGTAGAGCCTGCAGCCTGTGGCGGCGGTGAATTTAGTAAAGGCCCTGCAGCGGATGAAGGGAGTGAAGGTGAGTTACGCTGAAATCGGTCCCACCTGTTTTATTTTTTATGACAGGCGCAGGGAGGTGGTGCCGGCGGTAGCTGTGGAGGCGGGGGTGGGGCTAGCGAAGGAGCTGGAGCGAGTGATGGTGGTGAATTTTGTGAGGATATGCAGGGGGTGAAGGGGGTCAAGTTGGTCAGGGCCTGCAGCGTGTGATAGTGGTGATTGGTGACGTAACTGTGGCTGGTGAACGGGGTGAAGTTGATAAACGGGGCGACTGCGCAATGCAGTTACCCTCAAATCCGTGGCACTTGGTTTTTGTTTTTGTGATGGGCACAGGCAGGTAGAGGCGGCGGCAACGGTGGTGGCAGTCTCCTCACTGACAACACGATCTGCTACGTCAGCCTGTCCCCATAATTCAAAGAAAAAATCCCACTCTTTCAGCACAAGGAGACAACAATTTCTCAAAAAAAAAACACAATATCTGGTCATGAAAAGATGCCGTCCCCTGGTCTGTAGCTACTCTGTGATTTTGAGTTCCGACCTAACGCTCGTTCTGTCCAGGTGGTTGTGATCAGGGCTCCCTGGACAGTTGTTTTGTGGTGCTATACGCAGTACCGGTGGTTGGTGGAGGCGGTAAATGATGGCAGTGGCAATGCAAGTGAAGGGGGCGACAGTAAAGGTGGGGAACGGGGTGGCTCTGGTCACCTTATCCTGCGCTCGCTGACACCGTTTCTGTTATTGGTTGTCGAGTCAGGTACGGTGGTCACCCTCAGGTATGGTCCCGAACAAAGGGCCATTTATATATTTGCTCCACACAATCGAGAAGGTGGCGGACTGGTGGGGAGACGCGTAACCGCGAACACATAATGAAGTGCAAGGAAGTAGGAAATGGGGAGGGACGGAGCTGCGAAGAGATCTGATCCGGAATTGTGCGCGGAGGTGGCTGATCTCCTGTATATTCAGGATTATGAAGAACAACCTTTGAACGTAACGGTGTTACGGGGGGTGCGGAACGGCTGATAGGTTGGATCATCCTAGCAGGTTACCAGCCCATTGTTGCGTTCCTCCATCTAGCGTCGCATCATCTTGTTGCGTTCCTCCATCACTGTCGCATTATCCCCGGCTTGCGGCGGATTGGCGCTGCATGTTTAACCCGTTCTTGTGGTTTTGTTGATGTAGCGGTGGTGATTGACTTGCGGCTTTGGGTGGTACCTGATACTTCGGTGGCGGTAGCTTCTTAGCATTCTTCCGACGTGCGAATTACTCCGCCGGGCTCTTCCCAGAGGGACCGCACCGCCCAGTTCCCCCAAACACCGCAGCGTGCCATCGTCGTTTACCTGTTGCTGCTCTATTCGTTGTTGGTCGGCTAATGCCCGGTGATTTAGCTCTGAGTGGGGCCTGATACTCTGCACTGCTCGATGTAGTACTTGCTGCCCCGCCGTTTTCGTCAGTAGCCTTGCGCAACCTATCTTCGTTGGCTTATATGATGGCGGGCAGAAGAGGTCGAAAAACTTCAATTGTGGGGGAAGGGTCCGCGATGGTTGTTCCACCGGAGTCTGTGTATATATTCTTGTTTTGAACAGCGAGGGGTACCTCATGGTGCCGTCCGCTTCCCTGTAGCTGCTTTGGTATTTGTTTTCCGGCTACGCGCTCACTATGTCAAGGCGGTTGTCAGTGATTGCTTATTTTTGAGAGTGTCGGAGAAACCGTTGGGGTGTTGGTAACCGTTTCTTCTTGGGGAAGCACGGATACACTCGTATCCGTGGCTACCGTGGCCGGTATAGGCATTGATACACTCTTATTTTAGTGTATCTTGCCTGTTTGGGTTGAGGTTGATGGTCGGGTTTGTCAATCTTTATAGGAGATTCTCGGTTGTGGATGTAGACACAACGAGACTGATAACGTGAGTTTTGATTTATTGGATAGATGATGCCAGGGACTCTCTCTTTTGATCACCCCCATTTATCATCCCCCCGTACTTCTTAGTATTTTACCCACGCGTAACTCGTCCTCCCAATCACTCTGTTGGTCCCTCCTGTCTCTGTGTTATGGTAGCTAACCGTACATTGTCGTCCCAGTCACTCCCATAGGGTTGATGGGAGTGGGAATAGGGAGGGCGGTGAAATGGAATAGGAAGGCAAGTGTCATGTATGTCCAATGCCGAACCGGAAAAGGCCTGGAGACACAAAATTGGACAAGTGAACGGCTCCAAACGCCGGAAACGCGGAAGATACGCGGGGATGGGCAAGCACGTATACTTGGTCTGTACGCACGGGGAACAGTTGCCGATCTAGGAAGATATTGATCATAGAAAGAGGTGAAAGACGAGGATCAAACACGGCCAGGAAGAATACACGGTCGCTTTGGTCGAGAAGGTTTTCTCTAATACTGATTTGCTTTGATTTCTGTCTTCTTTGCTATATAACGTTTTCGGGGAGGGCGTGTCTGCGTAACAACTCATACGGAGTGGCAGAAGGCGTGGCGAAGGAATCGGAGGGATTTAGGTTATGTTGATCCCATTGGTTTGGGGGGCAGGGTACTTGTGTAGTTCTCCCGTGGGCATACCGTACTTTTAAACGGGAAGGAACCGGGACGCCGCATGGCCTTATGCTAATTAGGCACATGCTCCCAAAAAAAAGACTCTCATGCTCACCTCTTTGCCTCTTCTGTCTCATTGCCATTATAACGAGGTGTAAATCGTCGATGCTGTTATCACCCTGGGATAGAAGTATAAGCAACACTCTGTATCTGCCAGTCATCTCACTTCTCCTTGTGATTCCAGTCCAGGGAAGCCTCTCCCTTCGTACTCCTCGCCCTTGATTGGTAATTAACCTCCTTCGAAGGGCCCATATCCCCCTCTGTGTAATCATAATTCTGCATTAATAGCTATCTCTCTCATTGATCACCGAAGACACAGTATCTGTTGAAGCAAGGCAATAGGCTTAACGCACAGGGACGAAACCGGGAGGAGTGCAGAATGGGGGCACCGGGGTGCACGAAGAAGGCAGCATGAACTATGCAATTATAAAGCGGGTACGATCATTTCTGTTATTTGTCAAGTCAGCGGTAATCTAGGGGAAGGGCATTTAATGACCGGTGATTTTCTTACATTGCTTTGATAGTATCATAAAGGAGGCGACTTGTTCTTAGTTAAGAATAGACTCGTCTCTTATACCTCGAGAACAATCGACCGGTGTAGAACGAAATCTACAATATCAAACCTCCAATACCGGTTTCGCGTAATCGACCTCTCCCGCCGCTCTGTACCTTGACATCGGCTTGCTTGAACATTGCTCCCCGGGCTCTGCCCTGCGTCTGGAGTAAAACGTTTCCAAAGTGCGGTGACGGCTCGTGCCCATGGATCGCTGCAAAGGGGTTCGTCAACCAGTTCCAAAGAGCGTGATGGTTTCAGCTTACCAACTGTGCGAGTAGTTGGGGGTACACTTCCGGCTTCGCTAGTTGTGGCTTCTGTAAGCCGTCTATATTAGTCTTTGCAATTGAGGGGATGAGAGACTTTGGCTTCTAGTACACTTACAGCTCCCTGGTGTTTTCATTGTTCGCTACCTTGGAAACACTTGGTCAGTAGGATAGTGGAATGCGGGAGAGGGTAAGTCGGCGATTACAAGATGTTTGTATGGGTATCTGCACGAGTGAGCGGTACTGACAAAGCAGCCCCTGCTTGGCGTTGTTGAGGGTAACACTACGGTAGACGTGTAGTCCTAGAGATACTTTGGGGTAAAAGACAATCAAAACGCAATATGAGAGGAGTTAGAAGGCACCGCCCCTACGCAAAACATGCTGAACTAGACAAGTCCGCCGATGTAGGAACCGGGATCCCTGGTAAACCCCATGACTGGTCAAATCGATTTACACCCATCTATATCAACATTGCTGGACTAAAATATACAAAAATACCGAGGATGACTGAGAATTTCAATCCACAGGGGACTGATGTAACCTATACGCGCACACCCAAACCATCCTATATCGGCTTCCGTCAACACACTCGACTCGGTGAATCCTCACGAGACTTCAGCTGTGGTTAGCGATTCCGTTGGCAAGGACATTCTCGGGGTTGGCAAGCCCTTGGGGTAACCAAGTACCTCTATTTTATGTTTTTGTAAATCAGTACTCGTAATGGCGAAGGTATAGGACGAAGGAGCGCACCCATGAGTAAAGGCTCGCCTAGACTGTCCAACCACGTGCCCCCTTGCCCGGTAGCTACGTACAGGTTGAGATACCCAATAGAGACACATATGGCCTTGTGCCAATGGAAACACAAATAGCCTCAACCTCCCTCAGTTAAAGTTCCAATGACCCGGCTGTGAGAATGAGCCCTTTAGTTAAATAATTATCATCGCTCAAGTGGAAAAACAAATCATTAGAAACCCAAATCACCCCCAAATAAAATCCACTATAGCTTTGCTTTTATCCTTTCTGTCGCGGCCACAGTCATATTTTTTGGTACGGAACTGTTTCTTATCCATCCTACTTCCCTACTCCCTTCCCGGATGTCATGAATATGACCAGCGAGCATCTCGCCTTTTCCGGTCCGTTTTCTTTCAACAACTATCTGATTCCCATGATCTGCACCCCTTTGTAGTTTTCCTCAATCAGCATCAAATCATGCCTGGGGAACTTGATCTTAGTGATGTCTGTGGTGGTGTCTGGGGGCTGGTAAACCGCTGGGCTCTGGTACCCCCCGGTTACAAGTAGGTAGAGAAACATTGGAGCCCTATGATGCTTTTAGGTAGTTGACTGCTGATGGTTCTGAATCTTGCAAAAAAAAAAACGTCGGGATCATCTTGCACCACCCCGTCACACTGACTAAAATTTCAATTGGCTGCGCTTCTTTTGGATCCTCCAACCCACCTCCTCGGGTCTCCACCGGTTCTCCCGAAGCCTCCAGCGCATAGTGTAAAGGATCTCACATCTAGTGCACCTTCGTTCGAGTCCGAATCTTTTCTCACGCTCGCACGGATATTCTGCCGGTTCATCCCCTGACCAATACTTTAAATGCCGATGATAAACCGTTGTTGGTACCTGTAGCTTTTTTTTGGTAACTCAGTACTCGTATTCATCCTATGTAGATATGACGAGGGAGCGCATGCCCGAGTGGGGACCCGGCTGCATTATCCAACCCCTGGGCCGTTCCCTGCCCCGTATCTTTGTACAAGACCAGATACCCCCGAAGAAGCGTCGCACTAAAAAGGAAAAGAAACAGGAGAAGACATCTGCTCTCGGTATATACAAACAACCCCCCCCCATCACCACCGGTGTCCAATCGTACAGCAATGCCATGTATGAAAACGGCTTGCGCATATGGCCAATCGTGTTGACTCCCGGTGGTAGGGTTCTTGGCCCTCTCCCTCCTCCGTCCGACTCTCCTCCAGTTTGACCCCGAACCTCCACTCTCGTAACCGCTGTCCCGCTTTTCGTAGTCGCTTAGGTCCTCGTAGGGCTTCCAATCGTCCAATGCTACCGTGTGTGCTGCTGGCATTAATTGTGGCGGGGCGATCGTTATTTGTGTCACCTAGCTAGCTGCCTGTGCATATGACTTCCTCCCCTCTTCCTTTCGTGTTGGCATTTCCTCCGGGAGTGCCGTTATTTTATCCAAAGCCCATCTGTCCTCCGTCTGTGTTGCGGTCAGTGTGTATGACTCTGTCCCCCCCTCCTCTCGTGTTGGAATCTCCTCCGGGATTTTCTCCGAGAGTGCCGTCGTTTCATCTAATACTACCTCCGTCTGTACTGCTGACTCCGTGTATATGTGATGCGAGGTTTCCACTATTCCCTTCAAAACTTCCACCTTTGCCTTGTGCTCTCGCTTCATCCTTTCCATCTGTTCCAACCTTGCCTCATACTCTCGCTCCATCGTTGCCAACTTCTTTCGTGTAGTTTCTTCATGCCCCGCAAGTTCCTCGTCTAGCTACCCATCATACTCTTTCTTCATTTCTTTCCTCAGTTCAGCCATCTCCTCCCCTTGTGCGATTAATATCGCCGCCGACTTTTTGGCTAGATCCGCGATCGCCAGTGTATTCTTCTCCGAGGCTTCCAACTTTAACTCATATTCTCGCTCCATAGTTGCCATCCTCTCTCGTTGTGATTCCGTGGTTTCGTCCAATGCCCCCTTCTCGTCGGTCTGTGCCGCCGCCTCCGCGTGTGTACTGGGTTGTGGCGCGTTCGTCATGCCCAAATCATCCCACAGTTTTTGTGCTCGAGTGGTGAGCATCTCGTATGCCCAGTTGCCCCTACGTTCTTCCATCTCCGTTCCTTTCACTCGTTTTTTTTCCGTTGTTACATAAACCATCGAGTAGGCCTTTTTTCCCTCCACCGCTACCCAAATTCGCTTGTTCTGCTTCTCTCCACCTTCTTTGATCCATTCTTCCACTCGCCCGCCAGCCTCATACTTTGCATTGCTGATATCCGTCCATATCCTTTGTTCCACCTCGTATTGCTGGTGGGGTGTGCGGTGAGCTGTGCGTGGTCCCTTCCCTGTTTCCGTTGCCTCCGATGCCACCTTCTTTTTCCCTTTCGCTGGCATGATTCGTTGTCGTTATGTGGGGACCCGATATTGAAAACCCAACTGGTGTGGTAATTATCAATTCGCTGATTGGGCCGTTGTTTCTGATACGTTATCGTGAGGTGTGGGAGTTATCGTTCGTCTGGTTGGCTATTATGGGCATAATGTTGATGAGTTGGCCTCTCCGTTGATACAGGTGTTGCCGGAAGTCGTGCAGGATATCGTGGGATTCACGAACTTCAAGCTCGGGGGAGAGGGTCGTAGTGTTGGTTCCCCCGATATCTGTGTTGATGATATCGTTGCCGCTATCGCGGGCTTTCCTATGCCGTTGTCCGTTCGTTCGTAGCTCCTCTGGGCGTCCCGTGCTCTTCGATTCGCTGTTTTTCCCCGTGTTTTCGTCCGTGTGCCTCGGTACCTGTAGCTTTAGTGGGGGGTTTCGTCGATCTGGTTTTCCGTTTGATTCTTTTGGTTCTTTGGAGGCATGTTGTCATGCGGAGGCTCTCGTTTCTCTAAGTGGTCCCATACTACGGTGTTGGTGGGGTCGCTGGAATATCGTATAACAATGCCCGTTGAAGGCACCTTTGTGCAAGAGTGGAGACGGCAAGGAGAAAAGAGAAGATCACAAAGCTGCTAACGAGGGGGGGCAGTGCGCGATAGTGATTCCCCAAAGTCTGTTTAGATATTCTTGTTCTGGATGGCAAGGGCTATATTGTAGTGCCATCAGCTGGAATCTCGCAACACCGAAGACTCTAAGGTTGCAATGGTCTTACGGATAACATGCTGCCCCTCCACAAACACGAATACCTAGCCACTCCCCAGCCCGAAGTAGTACGCCACCTTCCCCGCCATTTTCACTCCCCCAGGTGAATGTGGCAGTGAGTCGCCCTCTAGGGACAGCACTAGGTTCGGGTGGGGGGCCACAGGGGTGGTATGTCCCCCTTCAATCGTAGGTTCTCTGCCGGCATGGAACGTTTATCACTGATATTTGTTCCAGGTCGTAGGAAGACGATTCCGACCACGGGTGTTAGGGACACATAGAAGTCCGGGAGGACTTGTGATTAATTTGGTGTACACTGTGTGAGTAAGAATCAGTAGGGGGATTATAGGGGTGAAAGATGCATTCACGCACATTTCTCAATTCCAAGAATAACGTGTATCGCGTTCGCTGCTCATGCGATCCACTCTTTGCGGTGAAGCTCGGATGTCTGGTGAGACAGAGTAGAGGGCAATCGTTACTGTGGGCAAATGGAGCGAAACCACTACGGGATGGGGAGTTATCAGCCGGCGATATTGTGGTGATGAGAACAGGAAACAACGTGTGGCCGATAAATGACTTTTTGAGACAGACGTTCAAAACAGAGATTGGCAAGCCACCCGTGGCTTAGGACACGCCATCCTCAATTGGGATAGTCACAACGCATGATTGCCCAGACTCACCTCCTTCTGAGCGGTCGTGCCAACCAGACTAAGACTCAGAATTATGACAATAAGCTTTTCCAACGACATATTGCAATCAACTTACAATATGCCTACGCAAACCTGAAACCCCAAACTGTAATCTTTATGGGAGGTGTTCTCGTACCGAGACTCTTTTGGTCGCGTAATTATTTGGGAGCGCGAGGTAAGGCTCGGCCCAGACCTTCCTCCCCCCCACTGTGGTGACAGATATCTACATGTGATGGAAGGTGGAGATAAGCCTTGCGCTAAATTATAGCTAGTGGCGGCCTGAGTTGAACCACACAAACCCGAGATCTACAGCGCATCTAACGCCATATATACGACATTTCCTCAACCAAACGGGAGCTACTCCCGGCATGTGAGATCCTTATTGTAACATCATACCTCTACGAGTGGCTTGTGCCAACAAGACTACACATCATACATGCGATATTCATGGTGGTGATGATGCAATTCTGGAGGTTATTTTCGGAGTGTTACTGACTGTGAGGAACAGGCATGGTGGGCAATTTTCCGCTATATATACCAACCCCAAACCCCACCCAATCCCCATCCATCGATCGATTGGAGCACGCACCTCATTGTGACTCGATTCTGCCTGATGGCACGCTTGATCCACTTCCTGCAATACCAAACCGATTTTAATAAATATATACCTTTTCTATCAAAGGTTTAGAAACGCAAAAGCCTGCTACCAGAAAGGTTCCTCCAAGGTTACGACTGTCGGATGATGCGGCAGCTCCCCATGAGTACTATGATTCCTTACTCAATACCCTGCCCTCCGGGCCCACTCGACATCCTCCAATCTACGATTCCAACCCCAATACATCTCGGCGATACTGGCCTTCACCGTTTGGCAATAGTGTTGTTTGCTCAACTCTGGCCTGAGCTTTGCAAGCGCTGTCCCGAAACCTAGGACCCAAATGTGCGGGGATACCGACCAAGTACCGTACTTCCACCAATGAGCTGGCTTCTATTGACATCCATGCCATACCACTTCATCTCAAACACTGAGATCTCCTCTGAAGAGGACAAAATACGTGCAGCGTCGGTATTTGAGACACAATCCCGGCTACATGCGTCTGGTGCAGTTGAGAAGTGGGGGGTCAAACACTACTACAGGGTCTGGGATTTGGAGAAGTCATGTCAAGTGTGGGTTGGCTACACCAGATGCAGCAAGCTCATGTGAGGTGGCTCGGGTTCCGCAAAGCTTTCACCCATCGATTTAGATACATCTACCTCTTCCGGCCATAACTCCCTCGACACGACCTTGTCGGAAATATAATCTGAATCCCCTTAAGAGGATCGCGATGGAGAAACAACCACCCGGAAAACCACCATTGAACACAATCCTCTCCAGCACCTGTTGCTTCCTCAATTCAACAAGCAACTCAGCTTCATTGATATGTGGCATTGCTCCTCCTAGCCTGTATCACGTACTGCGGCCAGATCACCGTGTGTTTTGGGCTCAATGCAATACCCAGCTCAAATATCAGCCTAGCCTTCCACAATCCTCAGATCGTCGGGTAAAACATTTTTACGGTTTGCCACGGTTTGAGCCACACTCATACACCTGAAGTGGGCCTGTATCGCATCTACACCCACCCTCCCTTGGTGGAACAATGCCGGACCACCCATCGCGCCAGGTCTACATCGATCAGTATTTTGGGCTCTCCCGTTTCTATCCAGCTAGCTTGGTGTCTTTGTTCTATATGTATCATTCCAGCGAATCATGTGCCAAATCCTGTAGCAACTGTGTATATATACGAGATGTTACTACTCTTTATGCTCTCCTGATAGTAATAACTTGTCGGGTACACGCCTGAAAGTTCAATGACATAAGTCTCACATACGAAATACTTTTGCTTGCACAGTTGACATTCATAATTTGGAAGATACTATGGAAAGCCACGTTACACCTGTGAATCTTAACGTGGCAATGTGGAGGTGGCCATGTGTAAATGCAGGAGCCGTAAAACCAATCCAACATACCCAAGATTTGTCTACATTGTCGCCTTCTTGCTTCTTAAATGACATGTATTCCCTGGTTTGGGTTTCATTGGCCCGCTATTTTCTTCCGAAGAGTCGGCCTCCTTTAACAATATTCCTAATCTGGAGTATTGTCAGTATTTCCATCGATGAAAGCACACAAAGAATCCTGGAGGCAGGGTTAAACATGGATTGTTCCCCTCAGGATAACCAGACATCCCATCAAAGTCACTATATGGGACAACAGAATTAGGGACCGATTGGATATCTTGCTAGTCTTGATGTGGTTGTTAAATGCTGAGTGATGTAATTTGTTGACTTGCGGCGAAGCAATGCCAGACGTTAATATAGATAAGATTCGCCGTCAGCCCCAGTTGCATGATGGTGGATAGGGAGGGTTAATCTTGCTTTCATGATTTGTGTCAATTGTTCATCGGTTCCTCGTAAACAGGGCCCGAGTTTCGATTCTCGGTAGCGACTTCCAAACAGAAGTTTTGACTTCTTAGCTCTGAATTTTGGGTTCTGGTTAGCAAAACATTTGTTATTGTAGATTGGTTTTATGTACTTCTGCATTTACACATGGCCAGTTCCGTGTACCCATATCAAGAGTCACGGGTGTAACGTAGCTTGGTATATCACCCAAATTTCTATCTCTCCAGCTGCCACTGTTCTTACCCATCCAGCAATACGGCCCGGCCCCATTGGTCAATGGGATGCTATTGCTGGTTGGGACGGCCCATTCACCAATCTCCATAATATTCTGGTATTATTACTTCATACGAAACTATGGAATAATTAAGCTAGATATCACCAAACAAGTAGAGGTATGAAAAATATAACACAACTCAAATACTGGAAAGCAAATCGCGCGGAGGTATAAAAACACATAACATAAATAAAATACGGGAAATATAACTGCCCAGAAGTATGAAAAATATAACAAATATTACATAACAAATAAAATGCTAGAAATCAAGTCCTTTTCCGCAACTCTATAGAATGCAATAGAATGCAATGTATTATCTAAATCAGAGGGCCCGGCGGAAGCTGAATGCGAAATAGAAGATAGAGTCGTATGGATTAATAATACTAGAATATTATTCAGATTGGTGAATGGGCTGGGCCCATTGCTGACTGGGTCAGAACACCACTACATAG
>Ga0307511_10002216_pt1 | contig 20364 bp, 16 predicted proteins | sample 13_EM_MG_FD_200266 | JGI IMG/M metagenome (GOLD analysis project Ga0307511, IMG submission 200266) | Populus trichocarpa ectomycorrhiza microbial communities from riparian zone in the Pacific Northwest, United States - 13_EM | ecosystem: Host-associated > Plants > Roots > Unclassified | place...
ACAAATTCAGAATCGAAGCTAGACGCCTCCAAATAGGCGAGCGTCCAAGATGACGACCACACTGAAAACCAGCCTTAACGGCATTCTGTCTGAACACCCCATCGCCGGCTTGCACTCTCAAGATAAAGGACAAGGGCATCGAGGCCCCGCACCATGACGCCACAGGAATCTCACCAACCTGGCGCACAGATGTCAATATCACAAACATCCGAACTAACCTCACCACGCCAGAGACCAACCCGGAAAGACAAGGGCATGGCCAAGGCACCAGCTCCCCAGTCAGAACATTTCGGCTTCAGGACTTTCGAGGCCCCCACAACACCAGCCAACGCGGTAGACAAACTCGCCCTCTTAAAAATGAACTTCAAGTTCCACACCACATCCGCCAGAGGAGCCATTCCCGACAACTAGGTTCTCCCGAAGAGTGTCGAGGCGGCACACGTGGATCGCTCCAAAAGGCTTAAGGAGGGCAATATCACACTGTAGGCGCTTAGGGGGGAAGAGGTAGGCATGGAAGCGGAAGGAGCACGTGAGGGTGAGAAGGACGCACTCCCGGCAGCAGGCGATAAACCCCTCCACACCACACAGAAGGCGAGGCCAGCAACCGACGACTAGCATACCTAGGAAATCCATAGGACCAAAGAAGGCACTAGGCAGGTCTGCGGGGCCGCCTGCAGCCCACCCAACCTACACCAAGCACCAGACGAAGGCGGAAGTAGTACCTCCAGCCCTGCCCCTACATGCCGAACCCAAGGGTGACAAAGTCGGCCCCCACAGGATCAGGCGAGTCCAGCAAGGTGCACGACAACAAGAATACGCAGGGCCCCTACGAAGCTAGTACCAAACACCGCGGAAATCCCCGTTATCTCAGGCCTCACTAGATCCCCCTGAATACCCACAGGATGACTACCTCTGCTTGCCCCGGTTTATTTACGCTGAGCTCCTTAGGGGAGTTGGTGAGCATAGCTGCAAAGGCAGAGGCGGCAGAACAGGCATTTCAAGAACGAAAGAGGAGGGAAAAGGAGATAGAGGCACTACATAGCAGAATAAAGCAAGGGAGGGGACGAACAGTCAACTGATGAGAGATTTCAGTACACATCAACACAAGCACAGGCCGAACAGCAGCTTCAGAAGGCCTTCCACGAGGCACCTACCGCCCCGGTTAAAACCAACTAGGACATGAGGGTCACGCCCAACCGCACGGAAAAGACTAAAAGAAAGGCGCCTACAAACCCAGAGCTCTGAAGGAGGATAGAGAATGACAAGGCCAATGTACATGATCATTTCGCACTAGAGGACCCACTCGGAGCCCCGACTAAGGCGGAGCCAGGGCTCATCATCGGAGAGAAGAACCGGAAAAAGCACACCGGGATTGTTATACCCAAGGTCGAACCACACTGCAGACTGAACGCCCAGGCCTTAGCGCACCGCTTATTGCAGAGCCTCAGCCTCAGAACCATAGCGGGGCTGGCCAATTGGCTGACAAGACACCGAAACAGAGAAGGATAACAAAACAAGTGCTGCTCACTCAGGGTCTCAATACAGGCAAAAGCACTCACTGAGCGGAACGCCCCTGTACCTATCCCACTCCCAGGCGAGGCGACAAGGGCATTCTAAGTGGGCGAGCCGAGATACACGGTAACCGAAACAACGCCCTCCACATCACCAGAACCGATCAAGAGATGGTCGATCTACTATATACTGAGGGTACTGAGGTAAATCGTGGGACCCGTGCACCCCGTGCGTAACTAGACATAGTAGGGAATCAATCTGTGGATCAACGTCAGGCTATTCCATATATAGGGGCGGGGATTTGCAGACTGATTTCAGGAGAATAAATGGCGCTTAAAGTGGGGTTGAGGCCATGCTCATCTGCTTAGACTATCGTATAGGTAGTAACATTTGCAAGGTCACTTCAGGAAGAGCTTTGTTCTGACCCATTCAGCAATGCGGCCCTGTGAGCAATGGGACGCTATTGCTGGTTGGGACGGCCCATTCACCAATCTGCATAATATTCTCGTATTATTAGTTCATACGAAACTCTTTCTTCTATTTCGCATTCAGGTTCTGCCGGGGCCTCTGATTTACATTGTACATTGGATTCTATGGTGTTGCGGAAAAGGAATTGATTTCTAACATTTTATTTGTTATATTTTTCATTCCTCTGGGCCTTTCTAGTTCTCGTATTTTATTTATGTTATATTTTTCATGCCTCTATGGTGATGTCTGGCTGAATTATTCCATAGCTTCGCTCAGGCGCCCCTCAAACAACAGCGAACCAGGCCCCGACGGCATCTCATACAGGCTACTCAAAATCCTGCAAGACACTGACCTAGGCCAAGCCGTAATTAACGATATAGCTTACAACATTGACCATCCAACCCCCCACCCCCCCCACCTTGGGAAGGGCTCAAGATGGTTATGATCCAGAAACCCAACAAAGACCACACGTCTCTTAGTCCTCAGCAACACCACCAGCAAACTAGGGGAGAAATGCATTGCCGACCGGCTCCAAAGAGCGCACCAAGACTTCCACGACCTACAGTACGGCAGCCGCAAGAACAGGTCAGCAACGGACGCGATGGTCTTAACCGCCAGCCAGATCCAACGAGAGCTGAGGAAAGGCCCTAGAGTCTAACTCCTAGGCAAGGACATAGTGTCAGCCTTCAACCACCTCAGACACACTGCGACGCTAGAACAGATCAGAGAGTTCAGCCCAGAGAACCTGGGGTTCTGCAAACAATTCCTCACTCCCCGCTACTTTCAGATCTACTGGGACGGCCAGGCCAGAGGGATGGTATGCATGCCGGAAGGAACCCCCCGCTCTCACCAGTCGGCAGCCCTTCATAGCCCGCACATTGTCAAGAGCAGACAGGGCCATAAAGGATATCCCACGGAACCCGAGAAGGGGGTCTCAGAGACTCCTGCCATACGATACCAACCCCACCCCCCCTCCCATCCAGGTCGACCTCATGAGCTACGCGGACGACGTTAACCCATTTGTGGTCACAAGAGGGACGAGCCAGAAGGAACACTCCCGAATCTGCGACGAAGTCAACGAGCGCTTAGAAGAGACTACCCAAGAAGACAACTTACACTGGGACCCTCAGAAGGACTCTCGCATAACCTTCGGGGAAGGGCCCTTTCAGTCGACCCCCACACTAGGTATCACCATAAACTCAAGACTCTCCTTCCAGGCACATGTAGATAACCGAACCTTGAAAGCGAGCCGGATCATGCAAGTCCTGAAACGCGTAGGGAACAGCAGCGGAGGCCTCTCACCGTCAGCCATGAGGTCTCTCTACACAGGCGTGGTACGTCCTATCTTCACCTGGGGGGCCGAGGTCTGGCTTGACACCTCCCCCAATATCAACGCCTTCAGGAGACTAGAATATCAAGCTCTCCGCAAGATCACAGGCCTACCACGGAGCCGCCCACACCAAACTAGGCCTCGTAGCCAACGTGGAGCCGATCGACGTGGAGCCGATCGAGGACAAGCTCAGAGACATGGGAGCCTGCTGGGCAGCCAAAGCCGTCCGCATAGGGGACCCGCTCATCCGCCGCTTCCTTCAACAACAACCAACCGGCTTCCCTCCGTGGCATGATGGCACGGGGTCCCCATCCCACCCACGGGACGCCCCTTACCGCCGCCTTCCATCTGACAGCTATCTCCCACCCGGAGGAGATCTCCTGGGGGGATAGCACAGACCACCGCTCCGGGAACCTCAGCCAAATCACCCTCCTGAGGCCAGATGACCCCAAATCCAAGGAAAAGGGCTACTGGGCGGCCATGCTGGCACACCTCATTCTAGATCAGTGGTCCCTCTTCTACTCCGACGGCTCAGGGAGAGGCTCCCAAGTCGCAGCAGGGGCTTACATCGAAGGCATAGAAGTAGGCGAATTCCTAGGGGATCTGGCCTCGGTACCAGACGGAGAAAGAAGGGCCATCACGCTAGCACTCTCCCACATGCCCACAGATCGCAAAGTCTGCATCCTCACAGACCCCATGACAGCGCTACACACCGCCCTCCCACTGTCCCGGGGAGAACCCCCAAGATCGAGCATAGAATCCGATCTCCGAGACAGCCTACTCAACAGAAACCACCCCACCGCGGTCGCCTGGATAAGGGGCCACATAGGCATTGAGGGGAACACCATCGCCGATCACCTAGCAGAACTGCACTCCCACCTAGGCGAGATCTCCCTACACGCCAGATCCGTGACACACGAGGGCCTTCGGCTCGCCTCCAGAGCCAATAGAAAACACGCTCGCACAAGCCCCGGGTTCGGGGTCAGGAGACTCCACTGGCATCGACACACCCTTAGCGCCTTCACCTGCTACCGCACGGAGAAAGGTCCCTAGAGGGCGTGCCTCCATCGGATTGGGAAGGCAGAGAGTCCCTCTTGCCCATGCGGTCACCTTACACAGACCGGAGACCACATTGTTTTCCACTGCCCACTACACAACAACGAAAGATCCCGCCTCCTGAGGGGGAAGAAAACCTGAACAGAGATAGACAACCCCGATTGGCGTAAGGAGAGAGACGACCCCCCCTACGACGCCATCGAGGCCTTCTTCGACTACCTATACTTTGAATCCTCAGCTCGCTCTAACTACAGGAATGTAGGGCCGCCACCCCACTATTGACACAGACAAAATCTACAACGATTTCCCCCCAGCCCCTGGCTGGTTAGGTGACGTGGAGCTATCCCTTGCCCGAGGTGTTGAGATGCCGAGAAACGGGGAAGAATGAGTTGAGCGGATGAGCGCTAGCCGAGCGCCGGAGCCAGACAGACGGAGCTAGAGACCGAGAGGGAGAGAGAAGACGGCGGGAGGGATTCTTCTGTCAGGGGAGTGCCAGAAGGGGGCGTGGCGGAGGAGGCTTTCGTGGGCGTTTTTGGGTTTTCAATTTACCTGTATTTAGACCGTGCACGGTCTCCCAGATTAACTTGGGTTGCCTTGAAACCTACCGGGCTTCCGGTAGGCTCGGGAAAGCCCTCCTACAGGGCTGCATACGAGTAATGAGTTTTTTAAAAAAATAAAAAATACTCTGAACCAAGCTTGAGGGATATGATCACATTGAATTCTGGGCTTATATCAAGAATGAAGTACCCAGAAGTCTCTTGGCTCCACGTGTGTGCTTTTGAGCTATCAAGCGCTTGGTTTGGACCTCGTTTGGTTAAGTTATAACAAGGAACACAGAACTCGTAGTTTCCCTTCACCTAGCTTTGAGGGGATGGCCTCCCTCAATTCTAGAGGAATATCATGCGTGAGGTATCTAAGATATTTCCTGCCCATTTGTGCTGTGTTGACCTATTAAGTCCTTAGTTCGGCCCTGGTTTGGTTGAGCTTCACCCAAGAATACCTCATTCGCCGGCCCGGGTAAAACTATCCTTTCGGATCAGTCCTTCCATGGCGACGTATTGTATGCAGTTGCACACCTAATGTATCTAGGCCGTAAGTACCAAGTTGGAACAGTAATCCCTGCAAGGTGAAGCCTACATAGCCTCTGTATAAGTACCTTTCTTAGGCCCAACCTCCTCCGTGAACCGCTGCATTTGTACCTGGATTAGTCGAGCAGTAATGCACCTTGGGCCTTCCACACATTTCTCAACAAAATAATATATAGCTATAATACCATCCTAAAATTTGAGCCTATTTGGTTGGATATTGGGCTCGACGTCGTGCAAAAAACGCATAAAACTTGATTGACCAACATGCCAGTGGTGACCCTCCCCCGGGCGATGCATGGTAACCCCAATTCGTTCCTTTCCGATTAGGATACGGTGGAGGGCGGACCGAGGAAGGAACAATATGTCTCTTCTCTCCCTTCCCGTTCTTCCAGTATACCCCCGGGGCCACCATCCGTAAATCAACTAAGAATGCAGTAATGAGTAATTGCTTGGAATTGTTTTTGTCTGCCAGTTGTGCAGCCTCAATGCACCATAGGAGGCATATTGTATCAGTTGACGAATTCGGAGGTGGTGTTGCAGGTATGGCGGTATTGTGTGTCGCGTTGTTGTGCCCCGGCGCTCTGTAGGAAATATGGATTTTTCGGTTGGACAGTGTAACAGCTTGGACGTAGGAACGGAGGCGGCGGCGACAACACAAGTAATTTGAGCTGACGTTGGCTGAGCTTATAGGTTATGAGAATAACATCAGAAAATACTCAGGTAGGGTAAATGCAGGAACCATTGGAAATAAGCAAATGCCCTGACTGCAGGATTATTATCCACTGGATAAGCAATGAGATATGGGTAGGAGGATATGTGGTGAGTTAGATAACTCGGGTGTGGTGGATGTATGTTCCAACACGACTATGGCTTGCATTTCAAATTGGGCTGCCACAACTGGTTAGTCAAGGTACATATGGAGTCCATGGGGGAAGTTGTATCTTGCGGAGTGGCAGTACTGGGTACAGTCCAGATAATAGAGCTGCAGGGCCTCTAGAGCTTGGCTCATATTAGTCCTAGTGATAATAGGTCCAGGATCGGAGTCACCATTGGGGGCTGTGGAGGTATTTTTATTTTTATTTTTACATATTCATTACTCATGTCCGAACCCGACGGGGGGTCATGATGGGCCTCCGGGACGCCTGGGACGTTTCAAGGGTTGCCAAGTTAATCTGGCCCGTCCGCGCTAACTATGTACAAAATTGACATCATCGTAACCCGTGAAAGAGAAAAACTTATAAAGAACCTCACCCTTCTACTGATTATGAGAGCTCTGTGTACACGTGGCCGAAGAAGGCCTCGATCGTATCCCAGCCGCTGTCATCCCGCTCCTCCTTCCTCCAATTGGGGTCGTCCAGGTCCTCCCAGCTCCTGTGGGGACCCAGGAGGTCCTTCCTTTGACTGAGTAATCTTGGGCATTCAAACATGATGAGGTCTCTGCTCTGTGTTGGGTGTCCGCACCCGAAGCTGGTGCTATCCCCTTTCCCTATCTTGGCCAGCCTTTGTCTCTGAGGGTCTCTGTTCGTCCGTGTCCATGTGTATACCGCTAGGGCATGTCGGATGCAGTTGGTCCTTCTCGTGCCGAAGCCGGTATTGTGTCTCTAGTCGGCGCTCGTCTGCTTCAAGACCTGTCTGATCCCGCCCTCTGTAGCCGTCCCCTCGGTTCCTGCAACATCCCCCCGTATGGAGGTAAAGGCTGCCAGGTCATCCGCCGCCTCGTTACCGGGTATTCCTATGTGTCCGCGTATCCAGCTGATGGCCGTGTTCTTGTCGCCTCTCCGGGAAAGGGACTTCTTGATGTCCACTTCGATCGCGGAATAGGGGGGCGCACCCTCACATATCTTTAAGATGCTTTGGAGTACTTCCTGCGAATCCGTCAGAATGAAGCACTGCTCTTCCTACTCTTTGCAAGCGACATTGATCGTTGCTCTCTCCGCGTCTGTGGCCGTGGCCCTGGTTCCTAAAGAGAGCTAACTCTTCCTTACCAGAGCCCTGCCGTCCCTCCCCGTCCAGCAGAACGCCGCCGCTGCAGAGCCCTCTGCTCGACCCTAGCTATCTGTGTATGTTATCGTCATCCCGCCTCCTCCTGCCCTCCTATGGTACCCGCCCAGTACCCCTTCACTTTTGATCTGGCATCCTCCGGCTGTATCAGGGGTAAGTGGGTTATGTGGTAAGGGACTACGTCATACCTATCCCCGTAGGATCTTGATTCGGGGGATGGAATAGTGGATAGGTAAAAGGCTGAATAGGTCGGGCTATCTGTTGGCGCCACGTTCGCTCCATCGAACCAGGAGTGCATCCTGTCGAGGTCGGTGAGTCCGATAATTCCCGGACCAGCGGGTCTCCCGTTCTCAAGGATCTAGCTGCCCAGGAGGCCGAGATGCGATCTAATCCTATCTGCAGTGCCTCTACCGCAGCGATGAAGCCTAGCTTCTCCTTGCTGCTTCTATAGTAGGCCCATCAGATCTTCCTTAGCGCCCTATATTCCAACCTTTCCATCTCCGAGATGTTCGTCCTGTGGCTCCCGTTCCAGAGTTCCGCCACGTAGGTGAAAATTGGCCTGATCGCCCCTTTGAGAAGAGCCCTCAACGCTCTGGGGCTCATCCATCCATTGGTAGTTCCAGGTCTTCTCATAACATTGAAAAGGTTCGTCGCCTTCTTTGTACGAGCGTTGATGTGCGGCTGGAAATTCAGCTTGCTATTGATCGTGACTCCGAGGGTGATTGTCTGGTCCTTAAATGACCCTCTGGACCTGACCATCGACTCTTTCTTCGGGTCCCACTCCAAGTCTTCCGCCTTCGCCTCCTCCTCCAAGATCTCGTCCCCCTTGTCCACTATTCTTCGGTGAGCTCTGCTATCCATGTGGCTGGTGATCGTCAGCATCTAGAAGCCATCCGCGTAGCTGATTATGTAAACCTTGATGTGACCAGCGCTGGGGGCTGTGTACCTCTGACGTATTCTCTGCGAGGTGGGGTGGGGGTGGGCGGTTGTAGGCCCCCGCACCTGATGTTTGCCCTCTTGATCGTCCTGGCGATGTACAGGGCCCACAAGATCGGAGAGAGGGGACTGCTCCGTGGCGTGCCGTCCGTCATTGAGACCCTTCCTCTCCCCTCCCTGTCCCATGCGATTGCGAAGCTTCTGGGGTCCAGGACTTCCCTGCAGTAGTACCTTTCCTTACTGAGGTTCGCCTCCGTCAGGAGGTCCAGAATGTGATGACTTCTTACGTTGTTGAAAGTGGAGATAATGTCTTTGCCCTTCAGTGTCACCTTGTTCCCTTTAGCTACTTCTTTCTTCATGACCGTGGCTATGATCATCATGGTGTCCATGCCCGAACGACTTATCCTTGATCCGTACTGTAGACTGTGTAAAAGACTGGATTGTTGCTGAAGCTCGTTCACAACAACTTTGGCACTGAGCTTTCCAAGAGTATTCACCAAACAATCGGTCTTCACCCATTGATCTTTCTGCCTGGTTTGGTGATCATGACCATTTGTAGGTCTCTGAGTTCTGGTTGTGCTGGATCGAGGCCTTGGATGGTCCTTCCGATGTCGTGGAAAAGGCACTGTCCAAGCTCCGTTCCTTGGATCAGCTTGATCAGGCGGTAGGGATTGCGGTCTGGACCCGGAGAGCTGTTGTTCTTCTTCCTCATCACCTCCTCCACTTTCCTGAAAGTGACTTCGTCCATCTTCCTGTATCCGATGGGACTCCATACGATTAATGCCGAACCCGGTTGACTTGACGAAATGAGGTTGCGTTCCTAGAAGGCCGCAACCAGATTCTGTTGCGAGCCTAAAATAGAGCCGTCCATCCCTTGATCTTTCCCATTCTTTCCTTTGTACTAATAGGATCCTTGGCTATGCGGACCACCTCACAGGGGTCCCTGTCACTTAATTGTGAGAGAAACTATGCCCAGCAGTCCCCCTTCTTTTTCTTGATCAGTTTCTTAAGGCTCTTTGACTCTGATCCGTAATTGACTGAGGGGGCTCTCTTAACCACTCTTAACTACTACGTCACCTCGTCGTCCCACCACTTCTTCCTTCTGTAGCTGCTGGTCTTAGTCCTGCTCATGACCTTACTGAGTCTGACGAGCTCTTTGTATGCGTCTCCGTAGTGTGTTGGCGAAAAAGCTTTCTCCTCGTCTAAATACCTTGCCCATGGGTCCCTGTCTGGGGTCATATATTTCAGGTTGCCGGGTATCTGGCAGGTAAAGAAACCCGAGATGAGGAGGTGGTCTGAGCCTAACTGGGTCAGGTTTGAGACCACCCCCGTGAACTGAGTTAGGGAGTTGGTAAAGACTAAGTCTAGCGTCGATTCTTGGTGTCTCCTCCGCCAGGTTGGTTGAGTAATGTATTGCTTTAAATTGCGAGCCGTGGCCCAGTTAACCACCTCTCTGCCCCGGTTGTCCCGCTGAGCCCCCCATATAGTGGAGTAGGCATTCAAGTCCCCCATTGTGTCTACCCTCCCGGCTCTCGTTATGTCGGATATGTCGGCTATCAGGTTCTCAATTGGCTCCTTCCCTGGTAAGTATACCCCGACGATGTGTCATCGCAATCGAACTGTCCCAACAGTTCCTTACCTGTTGATTTTACATATGGCCCTGCTGACTCTTACGTTGATGAAGATGACCACCTTGGATTTCTTTTTTATGGGTGTGGTTCTCATCCACGACGGGTGGTTTATATGGCCCCAACGTCCATCTGGGAGAGCGAATATGTATGGTTTGTTGGAACATACATCCACCACACCCGAGTTATCCAACTCACCATATATCCGGCTACCCATAATTCATGGCTTATCCGATGGATAATTATCCTGCAGTCAGCGCATTAGCTTATTTCATGTATTTCCTGCATTTCCGCTACCTGCGTATATTTCTTATGTTATTCTCACATAACAGCGCTTTCCTATAAGCTTATTCAACGTCAGCTCAGCTTACTTCTGTTGTCGCCACTTCCGTTGCAACCGCTTATTTGCATTTCTCTTGCTTCTAATTGGCCGGTTAACATCTATGTCTCACATTGACTTTCCCAACTTCATGGTATATAAAGACATCCCGCTGCGCTGTATATTTCTAAAAATTAAGCAAGCCTTCACACACTTCTACTGTCGCATCCACTGCCTATTACCACCAGCACACTGCTCCACTAGAATCTCCACAGACTGCTACTATTTGCACTACCTAGTACCACTTCCGCTACCTTCTAATATTCTTCCCGGAATATTCTGTTATGGTTCCCCCATGAACAGGATGTCACATCGTTAGCATTCATTCAAACTTGCGTGGGTTGTCGCCTGTGAGCCATTGGTATTGGTGTACACTGCTCTGACCCTTCCTTGCGTTCTTGGTGGAAACCGCCCTGCCTTTGCCTCAATTCTCTGTATCGATGGAGGTGTTGATGATGGTGACGTGTTAGATTGTCGGGGTGTTGGTGTCGTGTGTGCTGAAACTGTGCCCTCGTCTGGTGTTATACGTCCTGTATTCCCTCTTCTTTCCATCCTTTCCCCTTTCCTTCACCTCCTCTCCCTCCCCGCCCCGCCGCCTCCTGGTGGTTGGAGTGTGTTGGGTTTCTAAACATTGCTTCGGGCAGTTTCCCGCCTTTGTTCATTCTTCTTTGTGTAGCACACCGCCTGTTCGTCTCCCCCCTTGTTGCAATCCATGCATACCGTCCACACCTTGATGGGTCCCGGAGAGACCGAGGGTCTTGGCTCCTTCACCGTGTAGCCTGCCTCATCCACATAGTAGGCTTTGTCGTCTACCCTATTGTACATGAATACCATGGCTTTGCTGCATGGTAGTGACAATGGGAAGTGCTGGTTCAGTGCCTTGAGTGACCGAATAGTGACCGAGAACCTGAGCGAGGTGGCCTGGTTCTGGTATCCTTCCCTGTTGCGGTGCTTCGTGACGGAGGTAGGCCATTGATGAGCACCTGGGTACTGGAAATTCTAAGATCTACCGTGTCTTGCTCATCCTTCAACTGCGAGGTTTGTGTTATTTCCTTGACGCCGAAGACGCTCACTCTGGGTCCTTTAGTTGTGTAGGAGGTGGGGGGTGGTGGAGGCGGAGTGTCTGGTAGTGTCACCTTAGGTCCCGCGTGGTATGCCTCCTCGCTCAGTACCTGGGGCAGGTGGGGGGCGTACTCCTACCCTGTGCCTGCTCTGTCATGGGGCGGAGGGGTGCACCCTATGTTTTGGCTGGCTATGTCATTTTCCGCATTTCGATGTCGCGTAATGAAGCCCGGCTCTCCCACCTTGTAGTCTCCCACCTTCCCCACTTCTATCGCAATCCATGCATGGCCTGTCTTCCAATCATTCTCCCTAGCCTCTCGGTTCCCCGATGCTTTACCTCTTCTTCTCTTCTTTTCCTTGCGGGTCGGGGTTCCTCTGTGGTCTAGTTTGTCATGTCTCCATAGGTAACCAGTGGGTTTCTCCCTTCAGCAGCTTCCCCCAGCAGATGCTCCTAAGCTCTGGCATCCAAGTCCTGGAGACTTTTGCTCGCCTCAGCCAATCTTCTTGCCAACAGCTTCCTTTCCTTAGTACCCTTCTCCGGGTCGCGGGTTGCCGCCGATAGGCTTACTCTGGTTCTCGGCGTGAAGTCAAACATGTCTGGTGACTCCTGAGGTCGACATTTGTTTGTACTAGTGACCTGGGGGATAAAAGCCGTATTCTGCACTTTATCTGTGTCCGAGGCGATGCGGTGTACTCCCAGCTGTGGCAACCTATCTTTATTTACCGGGCCTCGGTCCTGCATGTGTATGATATCCTCCTTGTAAATTCGTGAGACTGGTTTTGCATTGGCTGCCCTCCTCTTCGATGCGGTGGCCTCCTGCGCCCTTGGAAGCTCTGCCTCGCTGTCAGATGACCAGCCGCCCCTTGCTGGAGCTATTGGAGATGCCCCTCTGACCGCCGGTCTATTGTATGGTAACTTTTGGATCACGGCCAGCTTTGTGACCGTCTCCGGAGTGACTATCATGGTGGGCTTACCGTGTCGGTTGTGGACGGTCTCGGGATCTGGAGCTGCGAAAACTCCGGTACCGGTGGCGCCACCCTCTGGGCTGTTGGGGTCGTCTCCTGATATGCCTTGGAATTATTCTTCATAGGGCTATCGGTGCCCAGAGCAGGGGATATGTTCTTCGCAAAGGAGACTGCGGGGGTGGGGGGAATATCGTATGTTCCAAGGCTGTCAGGGCCTTGGAGGATGGCTTTCTGGGGTTCAGACGGTGGGCGAAGGGAGAAGGTGTTGGATCGGGGCTGAACATCGACGCCCCCCCGTCAATGAGGTTTCTGCCTTGCCTGCGACGTCCGCATCCATCGACTCCGTCTTGGGTGACTTATCCGTAATCTCCGCTTCCATCTTCATTGCTAGCAGAGTCTGGGCGCCCTTCTTTCCATCCGGGGATAACGATGGTGTCGTGTCCTTCATTGTGGGTTTCCCCTCCTGCATCGGTGAGTCGTCCGACCCGGTAGAGCTGGAGGACTCGCTCGTGTGTGCGGCGGAGGGTGTGGTGGCGGGGGAGTGGAGGCAACGCTTGGAGTGGGTGACCCTAAAGCTGCGTGCAACAGATATCTGATTTCGCTCCTCAGGAGATTCAGTTCTTGTCTGATCGTAAGCACCTCTGTGTGCGTGGTAGTCATCCCCGATCTAATTTCCTGTTCCCTCAGTTCTGCGCTCGCAAGGGAACTCAGTATTTTGGCCGAAAGACCCTGTGATACCTTGTTCTTCGCCCTTTGTAGCCTCCTCGATATCTGGATCTCCGTTTGTATGATCGCCATGTTGTCTGTGATTTTTATCTGGTTCGCTAAGGCGTTCGCTTCCTGCGCGTTCATAGCCTCCAAAGCCTTCCCAATTTCCTCTATTCTGAAGTCCAATTTCTTATTCATTGCCCTTTCCATCTTATTGAGGTGGTTGTGAAGGTGTAGCTCCACCTGGTCGAATCTGTCTCCCTGTAAGTCCTCGATGGTGTCCGTTCCCGAATGCTGCGAATGGCTCCCCCGGGGTGGCGGGACCGACGCCGAGCGTCTGGCCGAGTTCCCTAGCGCGCGGCTATCCCTCGCTGGTCTAACTGTGGAGACCGTCTCGTCCGAACTCCTGTCCGAGTCGGAGTCGTAAATCGATGTACACGCTTGTGACTCCCGGTAGTCCTTGCGAGAGACGCAACCCTCTCCGCATTGGGTGCTACAGCTTATGGATGTATCTTGTGGGCTTACCCTGATGGAGCCTGCGTCCTGCTCAGCTCCGGTGTCGTGTAAACGATGTAAGTACCGTCGTCGCTAAGACTTATCTCTGAATCCTCGTCGTCTGTCTGTTTCGTCAGGTCCACGAGCGAGGCAGTGCCCCGTTCAATTCTTTGTACGCCTCTGGCTGCGGCTCCATGTGCTGCTCTCGCGACGTACTCATACCCCTTCCAGTTGTACGATTCCAGTACCCTGGACTTATGTTTGCCAATGATCACCAACCTCTGGTCCTTCCGCCAGTTCCTCACCGGATAATAGACCGGTTTCGTCTGCCTCACTATCCTTCGTCCTCTCCTGGAATTGTGTGTGGGAGTTGGGCGTGGATGGGAGGTGTGGGAGTTACGAGCATTGCTGTTGGGTTGATCTCGGTCCTTGCGGTCCTGTTGCCAACTGGAATGGTGTGGGAAATAATGATTGGTCAGATTATTCGTTGATGACCGGTTGCCTGAAGATTGGTGTCTGTGCCGTTGGGTGATTGGACAAGCTGAGGTGTGGGAGTTACGGCTGCTCTCGTTGGATAGTGGTGATGTGATGTTGCTGAGCTGGCGAGTTCGTCTGTTACGGGGAGTGCTGGAAGTCGTGCAGGTTATCGTGAACTTTCAAAACTTCAACGGAGGGGGAAAGGATCTGACTGTTAGAAAGGTCTGCAAATAGAGTGGGTCTTATGTGGAGTTCGCTATGGGGATTCTCGTGTTGTTGTCTGTATTTCTGGATGTGTTCTGGTTCTTGAGTTATTCACTTTCGCGCTGTTTTTTGATATGTCTTGTGCGCCTGAGGTAGGACGTTCAGTTGAATGTGCCAGGATATTGTTTTGCAATCTCTGGCCGTGCTTGTGCAATTGCGTCCACATCAGTACCTCCAGGCTCTCCATTGGCTTGTATTCCTGAATGCCATATCTTGCTTGAAAACTGCCTAGCCACCCATTGGAGAATGTTAGGAGTTTTATCTTATACATGGGATTCACAAGATCCTATAATTTTCCTACCTTTTATCGAAGGAGATCTCTACTGATTGGGCCATCTTTTTCACATTACAAAAACCCCTCCAACAGTGCAAATTCCAATTTCGGTCCAACGACTTCGCTCCTTCCCTTATTGGGCTTTTGCGTTGTCTATGCTGCGAGAAGCAAATCGGGATCTCCCTTGCATTTTCGCAGGATACGTGAAATGGTACTTTGGTTGATGGATCGGTCAAAAGATCGCTCATGCCTATTAAATATCCGAGTAGAGGTTATAACTGCTGTGAGAGTAAGTATTACATACTATTGAGCTGGGGGAGTGGATGGTGTAGTTGGGAGCCATCTTGGTGAATGCTTTGCGTTCGTAGGTTCGAATCCTGCCTCCCCCAAAAAGATTTTCCTAACAGCCAAGGAGCATGGGTTTGTCCTAACGAGGTTTCCCATACTTAGTCAGTGAAGATTTGTCTGAGACTAGTCCCGAATGGGCCTTGGTAGTGGTGGATAGGGGCGCGCTCTGAATCCTCCCGGGTTTCCGGGGGGCGCCGCATAGCCTAAGGCTGATTAAGGCGTAATAGACTCCAAAAAAAAAAAAAAAAAAAAAATACTATTGAGCTAGCTCTCGTTGATGCAGAAACTAATTGGCTTGATGGTATCTTTAGAGCTGGGCGCACTCTTCATCTGTTGGTAGTCGATGCAACTGAACATCGTCGCTTGTGTAGACATGAACATTGTTTGCCTAGTTACGCCTACCTACACCACTTTCGATCCTATTACCCACTCTATAGCTGTTATTCAGTCTCTGCCTGTCTCGTTCTCCCTTGACGCACCATAATATCCGCCAATTTAGCCTAAGGTTATGCGCTAGTTATCTATATCCGTATGGCGGACATATACTAAAGTCACCTTTGGGAATTAATTCAGGTTGATGCATGCAATTCATACGTATGTAGTTGTTTCGTGAGATGGGTGCTAACGAAAGACTCGTCAGCAGGTCGTGATACATTTTCACAGGATATGCGTTTAGAGGGGATGCATTTATAGAGGCTCGGCTGTAACATATGGGTCACTAGGACCTTGATTAACCAGCCGGTAGCTTAATGGAATGTACTCTTGAAATAGATCCATTTCCACTTGTGGGGCAGCATAGGGAGTGGGATTACAGTGATTTTATTGTAGTGGCCTCCAAATGCGGTAAAGGCTAAACTCTGCGATATGACTATAGAATGAATACCCAGTGTGATGGCATGTCATGTAAATCAAAGCCCATAACCTAATAAAGTTTCTGAGCTATTGCATGCAAGATGCGGGCATTTGTTGATAGGGGTATGTTGAAGGATGTCTCACCTGACCCCCCCCCAACCAACATTCGGAATATAGGACCCTATCGTATCTCTATTACACTTGGTGTATTCCAGAACTCATATACTAGGTGTAAACAAGAATTCTGGCCCATCAGATACCCGAATGTCTTTTGCCTTCTATGCCGTATGTCTCAAAACCAAAATTGGCACAATATATGAATTTTATTGATAGTTGCAACACCACTTGAGATGGGCCCTTCGCTACTTGAATCAAGCAAATACTATATATGAACAAGACTTCCCCAAACTTTGAGCCCATTTAGCCTATGGATGGCTGAGCCATGCGGAAAACCCGCGAAAACCGGCGTGCGCCACTTCCGGGTGATGAGCCGTTGCCCCGTGATGTATGGTATTCAAAATCACAATGCTGGAATTGATATCGATCTATTTCATCCTCATGGTTCTGTACCATCTACAAGTGCAATTGAATCATTCTCTAGTATCACTCGTACTAAGTTTGATCTCTATTTGCATACAAGAAGCAAATGTGCAGTGACGGGAACATGGTAATCAGAGAGAGAGAGAATTGGTCTCTCCTTCCACGCCCACTATCATCTCATTGTCTTGTCTATCTTTAACATTAGATCCAGTAGGCCCATCTGGTATACCATCTGGTCTCATTCGGTATGGGAAGGAGAATGTGTAGGCTTCTGTAATGACTTCAGATAGAGTTTTCTCAGAAATTCAAATATTCCGTGTCCCTGACGACAAATTGAATTAGCAGAAGCATCTTTTCCAGGTAAACAGAACATACAAGGCAATTCAGAAGTTTGGCCAATTTATTGGAATATCCAGGTTTCGTCTCTTCACATCTTTAGCATCCAATCCAGTGGGTCGTATGGTGTACTTATAATATAGCCTCCTCCGGTATGCAAAGGAGAATGTGTAGTTTCCGTAGTCGGGTCGGGTTGTTCAGGGTCCACTAATTGAGCAGCCTTCAGATTGCCTCTCCTTAAGGCTTCAAATGTCCCGTTCTGCTAAGCAGCAACATCGTCAGCAGAAACATATTTCCCAGGTTAATGATACATACAAGTCAGTTTAGAAGTTGTCTGGCTTCACGTGATATCCACGCTTTAGTCTTTTCCTCCTCGTGCCTGCATCTTGGGGGGGTGGGGGTTGAACTAGACACATTCAGCATCCCTCAGTGGTGGGAGAACAAATTTTCCTACCCCATTCCCCTTCGGCACTTCCCCTGCTCTGATTTTCAAATGCAGTCTTGATATCGATGATTCTGGAATCGTAAGAGTCACTTAACTATTAGTGTCACTCGGTGGGTGAGGGAATGAAACATGACTTACCAAGGTCATTAACTGACCTTCCAACTGCATACTCCGACCCTGACTTAAGTCAGGGTTTAAGGCCAGAGATGGCATGCCCCTCAAAGTCGAGAATACACATTATATGTGCTGTTGTCGCCTGGTGAGACCATTGGTAAGTATATATTGCACTGCTTTGCGGGGAAGGCTAGAAAAAGGAGGGATACTTGGGACAATAGTGAATATTCAGAGTTGACTCTTGCATGGGAATCTGAACCTTCACATAGCTACAGGGTTGGGAATAGTCTAGGGGTTGGATAGTCTGGCCGAGTGTCCACTCGGGGATTCTCTGCATTGATATACGTAGCATGAATGTGAGTAGTGATTCATCAAAAAAGAGATATTGATGACTTACTTGTAGAGAGGGGGGGCGTGTCCTACAAGAAGGGAGTCTCGAAATCAACTGACTGCTCTTTGATATCCATGTAGTGGCCAATGGTCACGACTACTCAAGCCGGTAATATGACTCATTGTGGCGCGTGGGGTACTGCTCCAGATATGGAAGTCAACTTGACTCCCGGCAACACACAAGACTTCCCCTAACCCTCAAACAGTTCTCCTAACCCTCAAATACTTCCTCTAACCCTCCATTCGATAGCAGACAATGTGGAACGACAGCACGCCTCTGGAGCCTTACCTTAGAGGATGCCCGCCGGTGCGAAGTTATCTAAGTTTCTGCCTGCGTACTTGCTATTATGACCTTAGATACGGATATCGGGGTTGAGAAGTGACTTGAAGCTTGCCCTTGATTTTGAGTGCATGGTGTTAGCATGATTACGGACATATTTTGAGTTGTTAGGTAGTGGTTCGTTCTCTGCTCCTCTAACATCTCAGGGCTTTGGCAACGGAAAACGGAAAGTTTGGCGTAGGGGCCGGGCTGCATTAATTAATGTTGGGCAAACGTTGTCAAATAGGGTGTCAGGGATGCAAATGTTTATAATACCACAGCAACAACGGCACACTGAATACAGTTGAATTAAGTCTCGGTTTACTTTAGAGAAGTAATTCATCCGTTTTTTTTTCTAGTATATATTAACTAATTAGTATTAGGTATCGCAAAATTGAAGCATACCTTCGAGACCCAAATTTAAAGCCTCTAAATGGTGATAGGGCTGCAATTAAGCTGCGATCAAAAGCATTAACGGAATATGAATTGCGCAATAGTTCTTTATATGATATTACTGGCAACAGTAATCATGGCAAAGAAGTGGTTTTAGAGCATGATGTATTCGATGAATTACTACATGGAGGCAAGAACTAAACCTATGCAAGTCTAAATGAAAAATATCATAGAATTAATTGCAAGGAGGTATAAGTCTTAATCTCCATAATACTCTTAATACTGTGTCTTAATATTAATATGTGGAATAGGTTATTAAACTTTTACAGCAGTGTCAATTAGGTGCACGCAATAAACCAAGCCAAACTAGGTGTAAACCAATAGAGACAGTTTCTACCTATGGCAGTTTTAGAATTGAATCAACATGTATTTATTTTCGATATCTATGTAACTTTGTACTGATGCTACTTTTATATTTTAGATTCACTCAACAACTGGCTATAGCCCACATGAAGTAGTACCCAAGTAAAAAATCCACAATCTACCATCCCACCAGTTTGAAATATTGAATGAACGTACTCAGAGTGGCGAGAATGAGGAAGGTGGGGAGGAAAACGAAGCTGAAGAGGAGCATAAGCAGGAGGAGGCAGAGGAGAAAACGGAGGAAGAGGAGGAGCAGCAGGAGCAGGACGACAACGGGAACGACTATTCATCTTCCACCGATCCAACTTCCGAACAACGGGGGTTACTTATTAACGCGTTCCCTTTGTGAGAACTGGGGAGGGCCGGTAGGGGCGTGGCGGAGATTGGTTCTTTGAGAGATATGTATTTAGTGTCTTCTGCGCGCGCAGGCCCCCCAGATTAACTTGGATCGCCTTGGAACCTACTGAGCTTCTGTTAGGCTCGTCATATCCCTCTTACAGGGACACAGACTAGTAATGAGTTTTTTTTTTAAAAAAAAAAAGAAAAAGCTTCCGAATAATGGTATGATGCTTGCACATATCCGAAAGTGTACAGCAAAAGCTTGTAATCAAATCAACTTCACCTCCTGAAACCTTGAGATTTGGGTCCCGGAGGTATGCTTAGTTTTACGATAGCTAGGACCTATTAGGCACTATGTTTTTTTTGTTTTTTTTGAGTCTATACGCAGCTTCAGCGTTATATTATGCCGCGGCGCCGTTGCCTACCCTTTGACGGTTCGGCCCCCACAGAACAACGAGCAAGAAAACTACGGATATCTGTGTACCCGCCTACGCAAAGAAAGGAACCTGTGAAAGATCCAATCACCAATCCGACACCTCCAGGCAGCTCCATCCTCTTGCAAAGTCATATACTCCAACTAACAGAATATTCAGAGAAGAATATTAGGAGGCTGCGGAAGTGGTACTAGGTAGTGCAAATGGCAGCAGTCTGAGGAGGTTCTAGTGCACAGAGTGCTTGAGGTAACAAGCGGTGGATGCTACAGTAGAATTGTTTGAAGACTTGCCTAATTATTAGGAATATACAGAGCGCACAAAATTGCAAAAGTAAATGTGAGACATATTGGGGCAAGTAGGTTAACCGGCCAATAAGAAGCAGGAGAAATACAGATACTGAGTCCACATGTATTATACATCACGTACAACGTTAATTAAACCCCACAAGTCCATTGAGGCCACAATTCTGTCACATCAATTGTGAGTCCATAGATACTCCAATTCCTACCTTCCATTATTCACCACCTCGTATAGCGATGCTCACCCTAGGGCGGTACTTGTAGATGACTTCTATGTATATACTAAATCTCTGGTTTTAATTTGAGCCTATTTGCATTATAATTCGATTTTTAAACAATTAAATACATCCATCCCGGATGTGCGCCGGTGTAACGGTGCAAGGCCTATGGACTGTGGATAAGCTCCAGGAAGCGCTCGTGGTCTATGACTGTGAGAGGAACGTATGTATTGAGAGTATATACAAGACTTTTTTTTTTTTTTTTTTTTA
>Ga0307511_10002217_pt1 | contig 20363 bp, 14 predicted proteins | sample 13_EM_MG_FD_200266 | JGI IMG/M metagenome (GOLD analysis project Ga0307511, IMG submission 200266) | Populus trichocarpa ectomycorrhiza microbial communities from riparian zone in the Pacific Northwest, United States - 13_EM | ecosystem: Host-associated > Plants > Roots > Unclassified | place...
AATCAATTAGAAAAATCAGCCTAAAAAAATAATCTGATTCAATCCAAGTTAACCTGTTAAACTTGTGACCTAGGTCATGAGATTGATATAAATTCATAGAAAGCAAATAAAAAATAATTATGAAGCTCCACTTCCAACAAGTCTAATTTTAAAGGTTGAAATTAAGAGAAAAAAAAAGCTTAATGTATGAAACCAGTATATAACCCAACAGAAAAAAAAAATTTAAAAGCATAATTCCCAAAACAACTTAATATTAAATAATAAAATTAAAAAAAAACTACATAAACAAAAAAGAAGATTGGTTTGGTGAATGGTGAAATTGAAAACAAAATCTAATAAAAAAAGCAAAAAAAAAAAAACATATACACACAACACTATTTTAATAAATCACAACCAAAAAATATCATAACACCAATGAAATATTCTATCGGTATAAACACACTAATTCCATCAATATAAAAATCACCAATGGATTAACTGATAGAAACAAGTTGTTAGAAAATATCTTGTTACTGATGTCATATTTGTCAGTAATTCCAAGATTATTTTTATTCTGAAGGATATAACGATGATTTATTTTCTTTGATCCTTAAAAATGGATCGACCAATATTTGTTGCTAAATTCATTAGTGAGTTTTACCAACAGCTTTTTGACAGATACATCCGTCAACAATATATCTATCTCATTGATGGATTCACCGATAGAATCACCAAGGACATATTCTGTTGGTGATTCCATCGAGGTATATATTGAAACAATTAACAGCTTTCTAGAATTCTCTGAGGAAAATGGTAATCATTTATTCGTCGGTATGTACCAAAACAATTAATGGCTCTTTGTAATTCCCTGAGGAAAATGACAATCATTTACCAATGTAATTTTTGTTAGTCTTTATACAAATTGTTATTTTAAAAGAAAAAAATGTTATCCAACAATTTCATAATTGAATTAAACAACATCAAACAACTAATTTAAATTAAAAAAATAAATTTTATATAATGTAAAAATCAATTACAAATGTCTATACAAATTAATTACAAGATTTGGTCGCATGTGGAGGTGAAGGGGAGGAAAATCTCATGAGGGTTCGTATGAGGGAGGATAATTACTGGAAAAGTATGCCCTCCAACTTCTTTTTTTGTTTTTTATACTTTGCCTCCATTCCGACCCTCGGATCACTAACTCGTTGTTCAACCAACTCATTAATAGCTAGTAATGGTTGAATCGGGCTAGGTTGTGTTTCCATATACAACTCCATCAGAGCAGGCTTGCGTTCAAGTTGTGTTGACTGTGAAATAAATCAATACTTAAACATTATCACAAATAACAATTACTATTTGAAGAAAAACCTTCAAAATAAAATAGGCTTTTACCAAGTGTTTTGCATGGTTAATGAAAGAAAATGACCCACCAATATGTTTGCTAATGGAATTGTAGGTCTCTTTGTTTCTATTCGAGTACTCACTCTATGAGTGCCTCCTAAAAGTGTTCAACATAAGAACTCTAGATATCTCTCTCAGTTACTCTTTATGATGTGGGGAGGTCTACAATTCTTCCAAACATCAAAGTCATTTGACTCGACTTATCTCATAGCATAATTATGGGCATCATACTAAAAATCACGCAATCTGATTAAAAAATTCATTAAACTAAAAACATTTATATAAAAATATCACTATTATACAAAAAAAAAAATATACATCACACATTAAACCTTATCTAGTTGCGCTGTAATTTTCCTAGACTTTTTTTGTCACCTTTGAGTTTGCCTCGTCCCACCAAATTTTTTTCTTGAAATCATTTTCATAAAATAATTAATTTTCAAATTTTAAAACATCTTTTGTCCACTAAAAGTATTGATTATATATTAACTTTGAACTTCCCTCAGCAAGCCTTAACCATAGGCTTCCATTCTGAATGATCGTTAAGTTGCCTTCATTAAAAAATAGTCATTTTCATCAATGCTTTCATCATCAATGTTATTGTTCCCGTAGCTTTTATATTTGTGAATTTAAAAATGAAATAATTAACTCTAATCTATATAAACTATAGTTGTTAAATCCGGTTTGGGAGTTGACTCGGTCAAGATATTAAATCTTAGGTCATACGAGTCTTTCTAACATTCGTCAATACTTTGTAGACCAAAAAGAATGAAAGTCAGAAGAAATATCAACATATAAAATCATAATAATATAACTAAGGAATGAAATTATAATTTAAAAAGTTTGATGAGGGAAATGAAAAAAAGAAAAAGAAAAAAGACACGGTCTATGAACAGGGTCTCTCCCATTTCTTCCATCATATTTGATAATGATAACGGTAATAATTATCTGATAATGATGTATTTGCTTATGGAATGGGCTTATGGATTGCTATGGAAACCCAGTCCCTAGTAATAAATAAAAAAAGAAAAAAGGAAAACAAAATTATGTTCCCGCTTGCTAGGAAGGTTCAAAAAGAAACGTCAACAAAATCCGCACCTCTGATTATGCTGTTCTTGTTATTGTCATCTTCATATTCCAAACCAAAACATTTTTGTTCGATGATGATGGTGATGTTACAAAACCTTCTTACCACTACTGTTTTAAAACAATAATATCGATTCTCCTGAACCCAATCGCATCATCCCCTTCACGTCCTCATCGCCTGCATCCTCTCCTGTGGCCCTCTAAGTATCTGTCTTTCTTCCACCTTTCCCCAAGAAAACACATTGTTTGTGCTTTCTTTCCTTTTATGAACGACCCTTTTGATTTGTATGGCAATCACTGTTTCTTGTTGTCAAGTTTTTGATCTGGGAATTTGGGGATAAACCAACTTCTCAAAGTTTTTTTTTGTTTAATTTCCTTTCAAGTTCCTAACTTTTTACGAAAATTTGCTACAAGTACTTGAGCCATTGTAATTTTTTTTATATTTCAGATGGTTTAATAATGCGGTTTTTATTATGATTGTTTTCTTGACGCTGAAATGGACTTGTCTCTGTTGCATTTAGGTTCTTTCATTTCCAATGTTTCTGTTCACTTTCCAAATTTACATGAATATTATTCCTGACAGGATTTTATTTTTCAAACGATATAATCTGTCACTTTATTTCTTTGCTTCCTTTTCTTTTATGTTTATTATTGTTTTCTTCTTCATGTCATAGTGTCATTGTTATGATTCTATAGTGAAGATTATACGTACCCGTACCCCCGTATGTTCTCCTCCCATAACTGCTTGGTTAGAGTTTTCTAATTTGGAAACAGTCTGAATTGTGTGATTTCTTCTGTTTAATTTCTCTGTTTTTCTTTTTTCAATTGTAGGTATTTCGTTTTAATTACCTTAGTAATCACTCTCCCATAAGATCTGTTAGTGTAGATCTGCAGCAACACAATAGTTTCCTATTAAGGTTTGAGATTTATTGATGTTATAATATTCTACCGTTTTCGTTTTGTTTATGATGTCGGTGTTGCAGTGAATTTATCATTTTTTTCAATGAAAAATACACCATTGATTTCTGTTATTGAAGATTTTAATCTGTATGTTGTCAGCGAGATGCCAGGTTCAGATGTTTATAGACAAAGTGATATTCAACCGAAACCTCAGTTGATGCCTTGCTTTCAAAAGGAAGTTCAATCATACAGTTCTTCAGGATGCATTGACGAACATCTGGCTGATCCTTTCAAGGAGGACAATATTATGAACTCTTCAATGAGTAGCCTTACAAGCCACAAAGAAACCACCACTAAAGCTGATGATACTAATGCTGGCAATGGAAAGGCTACAGTGTTGATGTCAGACCAAACTGGAGAGGAACTCCCTTCTGTTTCAATGAATGTTTTTGATGCCACTGCACGAGAGAAAGAAACTGAGAGGTTCGGAGAGTTCCTGCAGTGTTTGTCTGGAAATGTTGATGATCATGTCGAGTCTGATATATTTGGGGGCACATTTTTCGGAGAACAGCACCATGAACTATTTTCACCTCAGGTGAATAAATTGATTTGGGTTCATTATGTGCATATTAATTAATTTAACAAGAATTTCAGTATGAAATTTCAGTTGGTTTCCCGTTGTTGTACCTTCCTCGGAATATTGAGTTGCAGGCTGCAGGTGATCAACATGATAAACTTGGTGCTAGTTTTCAGATATTTCCTGAATTTTTGCAGAGAGATGGGGCGTATAAATATTCTAAAGAGAGTTTAGGATCGCTATCAAAAGAATCTGTTAAGGTAAAAACTGGTTTCCTGTTTCTTATACATCATCGTATAATACAAATTAAACTTGTGTAGTTTATTTCATGTTCAAATTTATAGCCTTTTATAGTGCAGGAGATATTGCTGCTTTTTTCTTCTCGCTTTGTTCAACCTAGTTATATTCTTTTATGTAATGTTGACCTTTTGGATTTAAGTTCTTCATCTGTTTTATCGAAATTTAAAATTATTTGGTGTGAAGTGGAGATCTACGTGCTGTCAGCAAGATAATATGATTGCACTGGATACTTTTAATTTCTGTTAGGAAATCCTTTACTATTATAGTATTTGAAGCCGTGCCCTGTGATGCGTTCTTTGATACGGACAATATCATTCACGTGTCTTGTTCAAGTGCGTCAGTGTCATTGCAGGCTTCCGTCCTGCTTAGGGCTTCCCTAGATTTTCTTTAGCAGAAAAAGTTTATGAGTCCTGGTTGAGACTCAACTGAATCTTATTTGACTACAAAGGTGCAACTTATTAAATTTAAATATCAAAGATGGTGTCATATTCTTCTACTTCATAACACTTGGTTCAACGATCGTCCTTTATCCTGGGAAAAGACAGTAGGACCTCCTAGAAAAGGCGATGCATAATTGGAGCACACACTTTGTTGCAATCAAGAGGGTTTTCAAGCTTAAGCTTCAATGACTCTTGAGTTATTATGCACCAATCAAGATTTTGGTGCTTTAGGTATTGTGTGTTAACAGAAAAATGTAACATGAAGAGTTTACTTAGATGCCAAGAAATTAATTTGTGCAAAATTTAATAAAACATGTAATTTAATTTGTACTCCCATTTTTATTTTTATTTTTTATCCTTGATGAATTGTGAGTTTGAAGAGATTTGTGAAGTTTCTCTTGCAAAAACAATAACTTCCCATTTAATATTTTATTTAAGGTATTGCCAAGAGTAATTCATATCCAATTTCTTCAAGAGTTAATTACGGCAGTGCAATGTTATCTTCAATACAGGAGGCTGATCAGCGCCATCGTGGCATACGTAGACATTTGCATTTTGGGGCTGCAATTTCATGCAAACATGCGGGTAATGGGACTCATGAGACAGCCAATTTATGCTTACCAGGCCGTCAGACAGACTTTGAGAGTTTGGTTCCACCTCATGTTGAAACAAGAGGAATCTCTGGCATTTGGCAGGCCAGAAGTTGTTCCCAGACTGCAACATTGTGGTCCTCTTTCTCCCCATCTGCATGTGAATCTGTTAAATCAGCTCAAAATTATGGAAACCGTGCTGTATCAGCTTGTATTCCCTCGGGCGGAGATTTGCATTTAAATAGCTTTGTCAGATCTGAGTCCGTGGGCTCAGAATTTAGTACAAGTAAGAAATTGGGAAGTAATCTACACCAACAAGAGGAGAAGTTAATGTCTGATAGGGACCATTATTTATGCAAGGAAATAGACGGTATCCCAGTCTTATCTTTTCTTGGGGAAATTTATTCTCACTTGGGATATGAACAGCAGGAGAGTCAAGCTGCTGCGGGAGCAGGTTCTTCCAGTTATCAATCTAGTAGTATTATGCAACCTCCATGTGATTCTCTGCATTTGATACCATATGAGCAGCAGGCATCTCTGTGCAAGGGGACAATGCCTTCTTCAGAATATGCTGACATAGTTGAGTTAAACCAAATGAGCCCTGAGAGGAATAGGTGGAATACCTTAATGTTTTTTATTCAAACATTCCGACTCTCAGTTATACCCTTTCAAGTTGCTTACGTTTTGTATTTGTTGGTGATGTTAATTAGGAAGAAGGCAAAATACACCATCAAGAGTGAGGGTTGTAGACGTTGCAACTGTAAGAAATCAAGATGCTTGAAACTGTAAGTGAACAGTAGCTACGAGTGGAGAAATTTTTTTATTTTGTTTTGTTACTTGCTTTATTTTATTAAAAGAAAAAAGAGCATCGACATGCTTTTGTGGCTCACACTTGTTCGGTAATTACAAATGGTGCATTACAGGAGTGGCAGGTGATATCTTTAATGCCCTTAAAATGAAAAACAATGGAAGTTTTATGAATTTTCTAGTTCTATGAATTGCTTACGCTTTCAGAAGTTGGGGATGACTTCCACCTTTCATAATGGTCCACAGTCCCTTAATTTTCCATGTATAAAAGAAAACGAACTAGTTCATCTAAGCTTGCGAACTACCTCAGGTCTCATTGAAAAATAGAAAATCAATAATATCCCTGCTATTTTCCACTGTCTCACCTACAATTTTTGTTACTGGGCAGTTATTGCGAGTGCTTCGCTGCTGGAATTTATTGTCTAGATACTTGTTCATGTGTAAATTGCATTAACAAGCCTGAATATGAGGACACAGTTCTCGATATGCGACAACAAACTGAAGCTCGTAATCCTCTTGCTTTTGCTCCAAAAGTTGTCAATAATGCCACCAACTCTCCAGCAAATATGATGGTAATCTCATTTTTCAAGTTGCTCATCTTGTTTCTTTGCCTCAATTTTTTATTTGAGGTGAAAATGATATACAGGAAGAAGGAAAATGGATGAAAACATCCTCATCCAGGCACAAGAAAGGGTGCAACTGCAAGAAGTCAAAGTGTTCTAAAAAATATTGTGAATGTTTTCAGGTTTGTATCAACATTCCTGGCAGTATTTCTGCAAAAGAGTTTCTAAAAAAGTACTGTTCTTTCTCATTTCTAGTTTGGATGAAATTGATTTCACATAGCATTTTCGACATTGATGTTATGATTATTTTTGCCTTTGAATTAAAAAGGAAAAAGCAACCAGACTTGTTCAATTAGGATGGCATATTTAAACTGGAAATTACATGACATATTCAATCTTTAAGCTGTTCTTATTTTGTAAACATTCTCTGTATTCTAAGGGTGGAGTTGGATGCTGTAATGGATGCCGATGTGAAGGATGTTACAATCCTTATGGAAACAAAACAGGTGACACTTTACTCTATTGATTAGCCATTTTCAGTTAGTTTGATCATATGCTGAATCCATATTCAAACATTGGCTTCGGAAAACAAAGAAAAGAACCAATCTCCTACCATCAGAAATGGAACTTGTTGAACTAATAATACTTACATTTTCTTTTCTCACGAGCAATTAGGGTATGCGACTTCAAACTTTAATGGGATGCAAGAGTACTGTAGCGATATTAGCAAATTGTAGCCTCGTGTCAATTTCAAGATTGATTTATTAAAACTTTCTTGGTATTCACTTTTAAAATGCACGTTGGTACTGCTTCATTTCTTGTGATAATGGCATATTTTGATACCTCTGAGCTTTTTCAAGCATACAAGTTCGGTGAGAACAATGTTGCAATTATCAAATGGTCAAATGCCTTTCCTCGAATGCTTTCTCGAGATATGTACGGTCATTTTTACATCATCCTTACCTTAACACTTTCAGACTTGTACTCGGAACTGTCTGAAAGTTTAGAGCGGGAACAACTTCTCTCATTGGCAACATCATTAAAGCCCTGAAATATCTATCGGTAGTCGTATGCCTTTGATCCCATGCATTGTACGACCACTGAAGGTTTAGGCATCTTTAAGATTTTTATATTTTGTAGACTCAAATCGATGGCAATTGTGGAGGTTGTTGAAGTTTGCTGTTTCCTGATGTAAATCCTCATTTGGATTTCGGATTTTTTTTGGAATTCGATCTAGACAAATACTTTGGATTAAACTATGAATATTTCGATCGCCCCTTTTCTAAAGTCACTATGAAATTGATTTCTACATGATGATGAAATTGCAGAAACAAGTTACAGAAGAGCTGAAAGATGGAATAATCCATCTCGGGAGCAGCTGGATACTTTGGAGAGTCATAATGATTGCATCAAAGCTGAGAGACCTAATCAATTCTCATCAACATGGGAAGAACTTGCTGATATAGGCCATCTGACTCCACCATCACATTGTCTCTTAGGTGCAGTGGCCTCTTCAGGTTCTCTCAACATAAGGGACTGTTCAAAACAATTTCTAGGTCAATCGCAACAAGAAAGCAGCGTCCTCTCACCATCTGGCTACCTTAATTGGCACCATTCACCTAGTAGTCTTACTCCAAAATTATATGGATGTGAGGCTCTGCCTGAGCTCAGTTCTGACAGCTTTTTCTGTAACATGATGGAGGATGCTACGCCTGAGACACTCAAGAACACCTGTACCCCCAGTACAGAGGGAGTGAAATCTTGCTCACCTAATCAGAAATGGGTGTCTCCTCCAAAAATTCGTTCACATGAGTTAAGATCAAGCTCGTCACAGGGGTTGAGAAGTGGATGCAAATTCATTCTGCAGGATTTGCCTTCTTTCCCTCCTCTTACTCCATATAGTAAGTCACAGGCTGCAATCCATCAAAATGATGGCGATCATAAAGCTAGCACTGGCTACCAATGACTGGAATATGCTAAGTGTGGTATGTGATAACTTTGTTATTTGGATTTCCATTGCAACATGTCTGCAAAATATGGGTTTTTTCTTACTCGAAGCTGAAGCGAGTTGTGTACTGTCCTCCAGGATATATTCCAAATTAACTGCTCACAAGCTCAACCATTTTGGCCAAGAAATCTTGGAAGCATAATTTTCTCAATAGTGCTAAACTTTAACCCCTTTCTTCACCTTTGTTTGGTTAGATAACATTACAGCTTACCGGTTGCTACTTAAATTTACAACTTCAAGCAATTTTTAAATTCTCGTTGATCACTCTGTGATCATCTGCTTATATTACTCTTTCAGGTACTATTATGGGATTATATTTTATTTTTTCTGAACGAGTACTCTTGTAGGTTAATAATCTCTTTTTGTGCATGTGCATATACATGAATGCAACACTTTTCTCCTTTCTCCTATTTCTATTTTTGGGATACAGTGAATCCAAGATCAAAGATCTTGTCTTCCTTCTATCCAAGTTGTGGTATGGAAACTTGAATGGATAACTGAAAACTCAAACAGTCATGCTTTCACCAGAGAGAGGAAACCATGGTAGGCAAAACTCACTAGACTGAATATTAGATTAACCAATACAAAATGCTGAGCAAGCAGAAGTGATTAGACCCATCACTGCTAAATTATACAATCAAAATGAAAACATGCAAGATTTATTTTTAAGGTCAGGCAAGAAAGCAAAAGGGAATTAGGAAGGTTATATTATCTATACCATATGCTCCATAACCTGTTCTATTACTACCTACTTATAAAAATCCAGTCATCCTCTTCCCGTTATTGTTTTCCCTGTTCTTTCTCCTATAAGCTCCAACCCGAAGCCGATTCTGTTCTGCAACTAAGAGCGGGAGCCCTCAAGCCCCAGCCTGGCTGTGAGCCAATTGCGAACCTCATCCATTTCTTTGGGGACCGTGTAATGACCAAGCCTGCAGCCAAATTAAGCCACTCAAAAACTGCTTCAAGTTACATTCACCAGTAAAAGTTAATTCCTGCTTTCAGAAGAATTTTTTTTACCCCTCATAAGATTTGAAAATCAGGTTTCGGAATCCTGCTGTATTCAAGCTGTGAGCAGATTTCTCTCCGTAGTTATAGGGGACTACATCATCACCTGAAAAAGGTATGTTACTGTCGCATTAATTGCATATTCAATTGGAAAGGAAAACATGTATATCCTATAGTGGCTGCGATGGAAATAGTTGGTTGATCAAGGTGAAGAGTTAGGTCGATTTCAAGGCATTTTCACCGCTATGATGGGTTGTAGACAAAGCTACTAATTCCCTATATTTTTATAGACATGCTGAGTAATAACATTGTAGATTAGAGCAGATCAGTTGCACAGGGCCGTATAAAATCGTGATAGCGATGAAAAAGGCCTCAAAGGGTAAGTAAGTTCTTATGAAACTCCTGTCACCAGAGCAAAGCCAGCTATTCAATTCAGCTTCATAAACTGTCCAGATTGTTGAAGTGCCACCACCATTTATATTATGCTAGATTGATATCTTAGTTAAAAAAATGAAGCATTTTAGAGACATCAAAAACTGGAGTGCATACTTGTTCCATGGCAAAGAAAAATGGGCAACGATGCAGCACGCCTCGCAGCCTCGTGTGACCCTTCGACTTTGCTCCTTAAGCTCCTGTATGACAAAAGGCTCTCTTAACTAGAAATATGGGAAGATTTCGCAAACAAGTACTGAGCTCTATAGATGCTCTCCTTAGATAACAGGAGGATCCACCGATCCCTCATCCATGTAATAGCTGGAGGATAAAAGGGTTTATTCGAGAAGGAAAGCTCAGCATGGTCATACCTTGAACCTGGAAGCCAGCCACTTAGTCCAACAACTGCTCTGAGGTTGATAGGATACGCATTACCGTTACCATATTGTCCCAAGGCTGCACAAGTTGCAGAATAAATGGCTGTTGCAGCACCCATACTGAAGCCTCCAATAGCAACTTTCACTGTCACAAAAGGTGTTGCAGAATGAAGTTTCCAATATTTGAATCAGATAATATGGACAGAGGTTATGCATTACACTGATACTAGATGACTTTAGTAGAACATATATGATAACTGCGACTTGGAGAACTGCACTGAGAAGTTCAACCTAGCGGACGACATATCAAAGGTGCATAATCCAGTGTTACAGTTTGGAGTAAATTGGTACAGGCTAGAAAGCATTGCTTTCATATAGTTCAGATGGACTTGAACTTCTACTTTTTGTTAAAATCAGTTGCCCTTGTAAGTAGTGTAATAAGCACACGGTACTTTATAAAATCTTACAACAGGATAAATTTGCATGCAGATTAGGTAGATGTTCACAGAAAATAAAGCCTCGAAAATACCATCAGCTGGCTCAGTAGACAGTAAATTTGCTATATGTGCTGCTGAAGCATCTAAACCCTCCCAGTCATCTGGGCTATCTTCTGAAATTTCTCCAACGTCGGACCCTGTACAAATTTCATAAGTATAATAGGTGAATGGATTCCGTCATGAAATATTTGAAGATGGAAGTGTAGTGCATGATGGTGATTAAATTAAAAAGAAAAAACAAGGCGATCATTCTTACATGCAGTGCAAGGAAATCCACCCAGCAGTGCCACAGGACGAGTAGGAGCAGTTGGGCAAATCCATTTAATCTGCATCATGAGTTTCACTCCAAGCATAAGATACTTATGGAGGAGTAAGACTAACAGTTCATCCACAAGGTGATAAATAAAGCACAAAAAAAAAAGAAATAGAAATTTATTCAGAGTGCACAAGATTAGGAAGCAAAATAAAAAAAACAAAATGAATTCCTTACATTTGGAAGAGGGAGATTTTCCAGTAGCTGGGACCAGCTGCAACCAAACAGAGAATAAAATGAGAAACATGTTTGGTTTTAAGATATAAATTATTAATAAACATCTGCAGTATATTTTCTAAGTATGATCACAGCATTTGAGAAAAAGCAGCAGTGGAAGACATAAATGCACGAATATCTTTATCTTCGAAGTTTTCAACAGTGAAAGAACAAAGCAAATTCAACATGGGGCATGGATTTGTGTTCATTGGCCATCCCATAGGATTCAGATATCAAAGATGATCTCTAGAAACAATCTATTGCTTAAGTGCATATGAATATCCTTCAAGAAATGTCTGCTTATCATTGTTGGGCTGCATGCCAGAATTAAGCGAAGTGGTGGTCATCTATTCATGAATATGGCATCTACAAGTTATCCAATTAAAGCCTACCCAAATTAAGCACAGTATCAAACAAGACAAAAACAGGAAAGGACGAATAATTTGATCAACATTATTTCACGGCGCTGCTGCTCTCCCCATGGAATTTATTCTAATGAGAATCTCAGTGAAGGGAGATTAACATTGAAAATATGTGACATCGTACGGAACCCTCCAATAAAGAACATGCCTCTGTGTTAACGTTTGTGAACTCCTTTATCTTATCCTTGTCCTTGATCAAACCAAAAGGTCCACCATATTCCAACACAGAATTTGTATGTAATACAAAAGAAGGAAAAGATAAAAAAGCATAAATCATTGTCGGCAAGTTATGGAATAACCAAGGCATGTTTACAATTAATCATTGAGTTCCCACTACCCCAGTTGGACTGTTTATCACATGAACTGCACAGAAAAACAGTGATCAATAGCTTGCTGATTAGTGATATGCTACCGACATGATGATGTTTGAGTCTGAAAACACTTAATTCCATGATGGACTTGAATATAAAGAATATGTTGTCTGCAACTTTTTACAAATCTAAGGAAAAAGTTTCTTCTATGCTTCTTTGGGGGAGGAGAGTTTCGGAACCTGAAACTTGGTTTTGAATGGGTAGAGAGCACTATGTCAATGCCATGAAAGAAAAAAAAAAAAAAAAAAGGCAAAATAACAGCTACAATTAATACCTTGAACCATTATCACCAAGACCATGTAACCAAACTATAGTGGCCTGGTGTTTTCCTTTGGGCCTCACCACATAAGTCCTCCCAAATTCAAAGTTCCTTCTAGCAGGTCTACTACCTGAATATTGAAGCGATGAAGTCACTTCTCCGTTCTCATATACCATGAGGTTGAAAGAACAGAATAAGAAGGAAAACATAAGTCTTGCACATGAAACCAAGAAGATCAACATTCATTTAACATTGCATTGATGGAACAAAACTATATTCAAATTGAAATGAAAACAGGCAATCAAGATATGGAAGGAAACAAACCAGAACCCATAGAAAAGTGTTGTTGGTAGCTCATTTTTGAGGATGGGACCAAACACCTTAGTGCACCTCCTATATGTTAATAAATGACAAGAAGAAGAGCTACTGCAATGAAGAAAACCTAGAAAGACAATGTGTATTTATAGTGTGGAAAAGGAATAAGACAAGTGAATATGCATATCTTTCACTAGTAAGATTTTTATGTGTAGTGTGTACACTAGCTACAAATTAGAAACTGAAAAGGGGAGAGGCAAGGCATCCAGGAAAAGGAGAGGGCGAAAAAGACAAGGAAAGAGAAAAAAAAAGAAAAAAAAAAGGAAGAAATCTTTTTAAGAGCAGAGAGAATCAAAGCAGAGAGGAGCACATTCATCCATTTCTGAGCCGCCCAGCTAGGAGAGAGGGAAGGCTCTGCGATTTTGCAACATAGAGAGGAATCTAATGCTTGGGGGAAGTGGCTAAAAAGAAATCCAAACAATTAACAACAACAAGAAGAAGAGCAACAATCAACAACAGCTTTCAAGAATATTACTGAAAACAAGAAAGAATAAACCCAAGTCAGCTTTACGAAATATATTTTCTCAATCATTTGTTTATGCATTTCTGATGATCGACAGATTCCCATTAACCACAAACTTAAAGAGAAGTTTCAAGTGTCCGACTTATCGATGACAGACAAACAAAGTGTGATATTCATGGAACTAGTATTGCCCAGCAACAGAAGGAAATAATGATGAGAAGTTGGATTTTCTTTATATTTACACGAATGTACTATATACAGGTGCACAGAACATAATGATATGTCTGCCTGAATATATGTGTGAATTTTCATATTAACAACCTGCATTTTTCAAAAGAAAGAGACACATGAAAAAGCATGTCGACTTTTGTCTCTCCTTCCAATCCTCTTTCTTGCTTTTCTGTTTCCCACCATGATAGTTTTTGGTAGCTCAAGTCCCACCAATAAAATTTTTGTTTGTTTATGCTAATGTCATGGGGGGAAAACATGAGCACAGTTCTTTTCTTTCTTTCTTTCTTTCTCTGTAAGAGCCTGTCTTGTAAGCTATTTCCCGAGATTTCTTCAAAAAAGAATCTCAAGTGCTAATTTGTAAGCGTTCATGTGTGTGTATGTGCTAGCGCGCATGCGGATGATGCTCTGATGGTCAAACATAATGCACCTTCCCTTTTGCAGAATGCACTATGGATTCATGGTAAGGTTTTCAGGAGGGATTTTTGAGTGTTTTGCTAGGAAGAACTTTCTCTAACTCACTGTGAACTTTTTCCTAGTGCTGGAGTACTTTAGATTGTTATTATAAATGTCCATCCCGAGGCATGCTTTTACAAAATCGCAAAGCATTCGAGGACCTACTCCAATTTCATCTCATTCCATTCTGGTTGAAAGTTCTATACACTCACACAATTCCTTTGTTAAATGATAAGATCAGGAATCTCTAAAATGGGTGTCACTTCAATCAACACCACTAGACATCACAAAGAGTTCTTCAGCTCCTTTTTAACTCCCCTAAATAAAATTCCCTTTGCACCTACCACATGTTCCATCACAAATTGAGATCCAAATGCCAGGATTGGAATATGATTTGCTCTATGTGATTGGCTACTAAGTTTGTAAGCCAGGGCCAGCTGTAGCATATATCCTAGCTAGCCTCAGCTAGATAAGTAGTCTTGACGTGCAGACCCACCATCAAATGTTTCACACTTTGAGTAGATCACAGAGTGAAATAACAAAGGGTCTTGCCCTTTCATCATAAGATGTCACTTCGTAGGTCACCTAGAAGACGCAGCAGCCTTAACACAGGACGCAATGGTGGAAGAATTTTTCTGCTTTCTATACAGATGACATCCATTTACAGTTGTTCCCAACCCATGTTTCTTTTCGCCTTCTTAAAACCAGGAATTCTTAGCTATGAACTTCAAACTTGAGGCAACACACACACACACAGAGTCCCACTCGCTTTATAGCTTTAGCTATGGTGATATATAATTAGTCCCAAGGAGTATTCTTTTTTAGGGTTCCATGAACATTTCAAAAGCACTTGCTCTTATTCAACTAGTTGACTAAACTCATCCTCCAAAGAATCAGGCCGACATGGCATGCCGTAATTCGTTATTGCAGTAAATGCCGCACCCATCAAAAGCTCTTAAGCTCAATGTCAACGCTCGAATAGGGCAATTTCCCTCGTTTGTGGAGGAAAAAGAAAATAAATTAGGGCAACTTTCATGCTTGTCAACACCTAAATTCCATGCCCCAAGTTCAGTAGGGAAAGAATCAGTCTCAATTACGTAAATGGTTATTTTAATTTGTGGGTTTGCATATTAAACCGCAGACGATATATGTGCTGTTGTCAGGAGATTAAAATAGATGAATAAAGCACTCAGGTTAGCAAATTTTCACAAGGGTTAGAATATTCTGATAAATTACATGAAGGAGAAGACAGGATTCTCAGGGATATAAAACTAAGGCAACCTATTTTATATAGAAAGAAGGCTTTAGTTGTTCCTAAGCTGGCTTCCAAATGTATTAAAGCTAGCTCTACAAATAGGAGACAACAAGGTTCCAATCTTCAACAATGTGAATAAAGTGCAAAGGCATAATATTTTCTAGGTAAGAAGCTGGTGATCACTTACTGACGAGACATTTGTGAACCATACCATTTTAGCTTAGGTTTCCCTATGATCTACATTTTAATTGTAGATCGATAAACTAATTAGTGAATGTAAATTAAAGTAGCAAATGTAGCGACAAAAATTTTGATGAGACATGGATTAGATAGGTTACAAAATATATTGAGGGCGTTTGTTGAAATGAAAAAAAAAAGTATTTTATACAAATATTAAAAGATTTGAGGTGTAAACTTTGTTTATACAAGTAATGAACTGCCTCTGATCTTTCTTTCTTTTTGTCATTCACATCATTTTTTTCATTAAGTTCTTTTACTTTTCATTTAACAATTAATTGTAGTTTAGTTTTGTAAAATTGACGCTGAATAAATTATAAAACAAAGCAATGCAAGATTGAAGAAATTTAAAATAATAATAATGCAACATAGAAGAAAAACACGGTTCATTATAAGTTGCAATAGTTACTCACAATATTTTTTTTTTAATTTTTTTGTCACTTGAATTTTTTTATTCTTAATTTAATCCTTTTATGTTAAGTAGACTTGAGATTGAGTTTAATGTTTTGTTTTGGTTAGCTTTATATGGGGCTCTCGTAATGTTAAAAATAAGTTTCGATGTTGAGGTAAAGTTTGGTTTGGCAAAATAAAATTTTATTTTATTGATTTTAACCAATTAAAATTTTAGAGACCTAATTTCAAATTGAAACAAATATTCAATCTCTTTGTTTTCTAAGAAATGAAATCTTTATCTAAGTTTACCAACTGAATTTGTTGTTGAAATCAATAAATTTATTATCATTTATTAGCACATATAATTTTCTATTTATTTTATTAAACGCACTTATAAACTTTTTAGTTTGCTGTTAAATTTTTTTTAATGGTGTGAACCTATACTTAGAAACCTAAAGATGGTGAGTCTATACTTAGAAAATTTATAAGTTGCTGGAGAAACCCAAAAAGGGTGAGCACTTAGAAAATTTCTAAAGAGTTGGGGGACCCTATAAATGGTGGAGCTCGTACTTAGAAAATTTGTTATGTTAAGGAGGACTCATGGAGGGTAGAGCATATACTTAGAAAAATTTTAAGTAGCTTAGAGAAACCTATTGAGGATAAGGCTATACTTATAAAATATTCTAATAGGCTGAGAGGAACCCGAGAAGGATGAGTCTATATTTAGAAAATTTCTAAGAGACTGAAATGAACTCATAAAAAATGGAGCTTGTACTTATAAATTTTCTAAGTGGCCGGGGGGAACTCTTTGAGGGTGAGCCTATTCTTGGAAATTTTTTAAGAGGCTAAGGGGAACCCGAAGAGGGTGAGCCTACTTAGAAAATTTCTATGAAGAAGAGCGAGCCTATACTTAAAAAAAAATTAAGAGGCTGGGGGAAACCCGAGGAAGGTAAGCCTATACTTAGAAAATTTATAAGTGGCTAGGGGAACCAAGAAAGGTGAGTCTATACTTTGAAAAATTTATAAGAGGTTGAGGGGAATCCATGAAAAATGGAGCCCGTACTTAAAAAATTTCTAAGTGGCTGAAGGAAACCTAAGGAGAGTGAGCTTATACCGAGAAAATTTGCTAAGAGACTGACAGGAACTCATGGAGGGTGTAGCCTATACTTAAAAATTTCTAAGTAGCTAGGGAGAACCCATGAAGGGTGAGCCTATACTTATAAAATTTCTAAGTGACTGAGGGGAACCCGAGAAGGGTGAGCATGTACTTTAAAATTTTAAGTGGCTTAGGAGAACTCAAGAAAAGTGAGCTTATACTTAGAAAATTTTCTAAGAGGCCAATGGGAACCCGTGGAGGGTGGAACCTATACTTCAAAAAAATTCTAAATGGTTGGAGAAATCTAAAAAGGGTGAACTTATACTTAGAAAATTTCTAAGTGGTTGGAGGAAACTCATGGAGGGTGAGTCTATACTTAGAAAATTTCTAAGAGGTTAGAAGGAACCCATTGAGGGTGATGCAATTGCACTACGGAGACCAAGTTCATCCCTTGAAGAGTGGTGCTATTAAACTAAGGAGACAAAGTTTATCCATTGAAAAATGATGTTATTTCACTAGGAAAACCAAGTTCATCCATTCAAGAGTGGTGTTATTGTATAAGGAAACCTTATACCTATCTCTTGAAGAGTGGTGTTATTGCATTAAAGAGAACACATACCCATCCTTTAGAGAGTGGTGTTATTGCTCATGGAGACCTCATACTCATCCCTTAAATAGTAGTGTTATTGCATTAGGAAGACTACGTACTCATCCCTTGGAGAGTGGTGAGTGAAGTGAGGAAGGCTTATGGCCTAGCAAGAGTTGGGAAGGATATATACTTATAGCACGTAATGTTACCTTTTATGTATCATCAGAGCCCTCAAATCCTGGTGACATCTTTTGGTGTGTATAAAGTCTCTGGGGGGAGCCCTCTTATCTATCAATGGAGGGAGTCTGGGGCCGTTTTTGTAAGCCAGAAGTTGTGGCAGGTTAAGCTGACTAGCTGCCATTGCTTTCAGATTCAAGGAAATTTTCCAGACCTTTCGGTTCTGATTTATAAAAATTGTTTATGGGCATAACCTTAGGGTATAACCATGAAGCGTAGCCACGTGCTTAGTCGTAAACGTAGTCATGGGCGTCATTGCAGGTGTAGCCGTATATAGCCACGTGGGGTGTGGCCTAGGCATAATTGTTGGCATGTCATTGGCGTAGCTATAAACATAGTCACTAGCATAGCTACCGCTGCGTTGGGGTTTCATCAGCTATGAAAAGAGCTTTTGAGAAACAAGAATGAACTGACTTTTTGTTCAGTTTCCCACAGACAAGTGTCAATGATGATATACCAAAAAATCCAAATAGCTTAAGAGTAAGGCTTATATGTTGGATAATTGATTAATCTCTTAGTTCTAGCAATCTAATTCATTCTCCTAGCCAAAGTGATTGGTAGGTAATGCCTGATGTCTAGAAAGTCAAGGTGGCTAGTATCTACAAAAAGGTTTTTTTTTGTAGAAATGGGGACTCTAAAATGCTTAGATATCTTTTTAGAAAGAAAAATGCAATGATATTTTAGAGAGATAAACTCTGAAAATATGTATGCTAAAAATACTGAGAATGAAGAGATTATGAACCTGAAGCTTGAAGGATTTATAGGTATTTATAACTCATGAGCCATGTCTTTTTGTGTAGAGAAGAGGTTGGAGTGTCATTTTGCCCTGATAGCATTAATGAGGGATAAATATGTCTTACACAAATATTAATGCGATAGAAATATGGTAAGTCTTTGAAGATTTTTTATACACCTGGGATGTATGGAGAATAAGATTTAAAATGTAACTGAGCTCGTGAGAGCTGAGCTCTTCTCCTAGGCTGAGCTCGTAGTGTCGAGCTCTTTTTTAGGTTGAGCCTATAAGAACTGAGCTCTTCAACTAGGCTAAGTTCATGGGTTGTTGGGCCGAGACATATTGCTTAAGATCAATTTAGAGTTTTTTAGTTCTTCAGAGTTTTTTAGACCCGATAAATTTAGTTATATTGCTCCAGCTAGAAGATAAAAGCTGAGAATTATAAAGCATGTGCTTATACTGTTATGTAAAATTATCCCTTTGAATTAATTTAAATACACCATGGAACATTTTCTTTCGTTGTGAGTATTGATCCCGCGGATTTGTAACGAAGGAAACTTCATAAATTTCAAAACAAGAGAGAGTCATTTAAAAAATATATATATTTATATCAACACCTCAAAACAATTCGAAAACATTAAAAATATATTTTTAATTCAGTTAGATTGCTTTATTTGTCAATACATGTTATTTGAATCTATTGTTCAAGAAAAAAACTTTAGGAATACACATTGTGAAGAATAAATACATCATGATCATTCTTTATATTTTCAATGATGATTTTCATTCTTCATTACAATATTAATATTAAATCTCTTCTGAAACCATTTTAAAAACTCATCTCTATATTTGTATTCAAGAAGAATTTACAAGATTAAATCAAGGACTCACTTTTACCTTGACATGGTAGATTTAATAAATAAATAAATAAATTCTTTCGAAATTGATTCTAAAATTCGAATTCAAAACATGAGTGAGAAAAGAAATCTCTTGCTATCATTTGGGATTATCTAGTCGTTTAATTGATAAAACTTATTTAGCATTATCCAAAGAAATCAAACACCAAATCACCCACAGACTAACCCGAATCTCTTTATCATACTTTTAAAAAAGAAACGTCAACCTTTTATCCAAATAGGAATAAATTCATTGTAGGCTAAGTCTTGAACACATACATCAACAACAACAATAAAAAAAAAAAAAAAAAAATTACTGCTGTTTTTAAAAAGTTAAATTTTGTCTTTTAAAATTAATTTATTTTTATATATTTTTAATTTATTTTGATGTGTTAATATTAAAAAAATTAAAAAACATTATTTTAATAATTTTTTATTAATAAACTGATGGGTTTCCATTTTCCGGTTTTCCTTGCATGCAATACATTGATGCAACGATGACGTGGTCTCACGCACCGCTTTCTCTTGTGACAGACTCGCATAAATGATAAAACAGCAAGAAAGACTACAGAGGTGAGATTTGAAGGTCATGGCCCCCTCTTAAATATCAGAATCGAAGTTTTGATTGATAAAATCCATACGCTATTCGTGATACATCATTCCGAATTTGCAATGGCACACGCCAATAATAACATTGAATGCTGTACTGGTGATGGAGCAAGAAGGGCACCATGTCACAGAACTCCAAAGATTCTATGGCTCCCTTGAAACTACATCATGAAGTTTCATGAAAAACTGGAAAGAATGTACGCCATTGATTATTTTGCAATGCATTAAAGGGCCTAACAAAATCCCGAGA
>Ga0307511_10002218_pt1 | contig 20362 bp, 17 predicted proteins | sample 13_EM_MG_FD_200266 | JGI IMG/M metagenome (GOLD analysis project Ga0307511, IMG submission 200266) | Populus trichocarpa ectomycorrhiza microbial communities from riparian zone in the Pacific Northwest, United States - 13_EM | ecosystem: Host-associated > Plants > Roots > Unclassified | place...
AAAAAAGGTGATCAAAATTACCCAGCTAAAAACATCGCCTTCCACCTCCTTCCTCTCCTCATCCTCATCGTCGACATCCATCACATCAATGTCAACCTTCCCGACATTGATGTCTACTGGACCCAGTAACAAACTCCTCCTAAATCTAGCCTTTCTTCCACTATTGCTGGTAGTCTTAGCCCTTTTCCTCCCCCCTTTATCAACTATCTCAGACCCTTCATCTAAGTCTTCCTCCTCACTAACCCATCCAAAAGGGCTATAATCACCTTTTCCTCTCCAGGCTGATTTTAGGGTATTGGGACCCCCTCCGTCCGGAAGTGAAGGCGGCAATACAAAAAGGGGCGCTTTACCGACGTTACTGATACTCAGTGGTGGACTGAATGTAGCACCAAGAATCGTGCCGAAGGGGCTGATATGAAAAGATGCATGGGAAGATGATGTAGCGGATATATAAGCCGTGAGATCGGCGGAGAACGGAATGAGTGCAGGTCTGCGGCCCTGGCGGGCAATTGTGCCTGGAGAGGGAACAGCGGGGCCGGGGGAGCTGCTATGGATGTTCGGGCAATTGGCTAAAGTGCTCATGGTTGAGGTGCGGGGGGCCGTGATGACGGGAGGTCGTGATGGAGAGATAAGTGAATCTCTAGATCCAAGCCCGTGGCAATCCCAAACTCTGAGCTTTGAGGGTCGTAATAGGTAGCAAACGGGAGCGAAGGGGGATGTATTGTCAGATGGAAGCTTGCTTGCAGATGGTTAAATTCTCGATGAAGCCTGCTAGAACCAGGCTGACCCTTTTCTCGGAGGTTTATTAGAATGCCGAGGAAGCCAGGGTTCTTTTTTCTGGGGCGAATGGTGAAGAAAATTAGTAGAAATGGTTCAAACTACCCCTGAGCAACTACCTAACTACCTAGACTTGAGATTCTTGATTCTATGTTTTGGCCGTTCAAACTAAGGCTCCCGGTAATATGGTGAGATCACATCCAGTACATCCAGCACCCCTGCAAGATGGCTGAGAGCCACAACCTACAGTAGGTCTTAGATCTCCTATTTTTCCATTTTTCCCTTGTTTCTTCCTCTCCTTTTTCTCTCCGACGACTTATTCGTATTTACACTTAATGCGCCTCTTCCTCTCGTCTATAACCTCTTCAACACACATGTGAACGTCCAGCTTGTGTGAACAGTACCTATCTCCACCATCATTTTACGCCCTTGCCCATGACCCTCTACGTATCAACCATGTTGGGGGCGCGTGCCTCTCAGCACAGGCCGCTTGCCTCCTGCGTGTTTGCCCCTGGTCTCCAGTGGCCGTCCCGCCGCACAATGGCTCCGATGGCTCCCGCAATATAGAGACAAATTATTTTCGTTTCTAATGTACCCATACCTATCATACTTCTTGGTCTCCTCACAAGTGTCATCCCCGATACCCCCCGCCTCATTACAATACACCAAAAATACCCCCCTTAATAGAATAGAAACACAATAAAATAACAAAGGTGTAGTAGCTACACATGTTCCAACGCTATTACTTGTATCTCCTTCTCCTTGTACCTCTTTTTTGCTCCCTCCATATACACAGAGAATTACAACCAACACAATCTCACCCCCATACCATATTTCCTATCACTTATATCTGTATACCGAATCCTCCTGCCTCTGCTGCTTATCTGTGCCGGTGGTGTGAGTTGGTTTCATGGATGGTGATTGTGGTAGTACTAGCGGGGACTGTTTTATGTGGGTGTGGTCAGCGGGGGTGCAGTTTCTGTTACCGTGAGTGGACGAGGAACGATTTCGCAGCCATAGCTAATACCCCTGGGACGCAGCGGATGAAGCACCGATTTCGCCAGGCCCAGGCAAGAGCATTCCCGGCACTCAGTAGTTATGGGACCGATTTAACCAGGCATAACTAGCAGCACTCCCAGGGCTCAGCGAGTGAGGCAGGTTTGTGGGTCCGATTTCGTCTTCAGGACTCAGTGAATGTGAAACAACAGAATTACCACCACTTGCAATTTCGCTCAAAGTAGCTCAATCTACTGGTATGATTCGAATTCAGGGGCGGTATCTTTCGCCAGCCATTCCCCACAGACTCAGCGCACGAGGAACCGATTTAGCCAGATAGCTTACAACACCTCAGCACTCAGTAGATGAGAAATCGATTTCGCCAGGCGGGGTGGTCGTGGTCAGTGGGGTTGCGGTTTCAGTCACGATTGGGATGGTTATGGTAGTCCAGGGCGCGGCGATCTCGGTGATGGTGAGAATAGCTGTAGTGGTTAGTGGGAAGACGGTTGCTGTAACTGTGGGGGTTGTCGCGGTGGTAAATCGGAGGAGGCGGCTCCAGTCATGGTGGAAGTAATCATTGGCAGTGGTTTTCCAGTGCTGCTCACTGTATTAGCTCCTTCTTATCTCCTTCACCAGTAGTATATCATGGTGGGGGTGTAGTTTACTTTCTTAGTGCGATAATGAACAACACGACAAGGGGGGGGCTGTGTGGGTGTATAGTCGTGGGGTGTGGGAGGGGAATGAGCAGGAGAACGAGAAGTAGCTGGGGGGTTCGATTAGCCTGGTTGGCACGACCCTCCTCCAACGGAGGGGGATCGATATCCGGGGTAGTCTCATGACGAGTCAATATCCGGAAGAGGAAGGCTCATGGGGCAGGTAATGCTGCAATTGCTCCACTGGGGGAGTGCCATGGCTGACTGTATTATTGTCAACTACTTGATATCATGGCGCGTACACGCGGTGCATCTGGTTGTATATTATACATATATTGCATTATACCGCGAGATTGTATTGACGAATAGTCTCATTCGGGGGGCGTATGGAGGAATAGCGTTCTGGAGGATTGCATAGTCAAATACTTCTTGAAGGATGGATTCTATCCAGGTAATGCCTAGATAAACTTCATACAACTCTTCTGCAATGATCATAACATCACAAGTCAGCAACAGTTTACTACGATATTGTAGAGGAAAAGGGTACCTCATTCCAACCATTTTGAAATATCTGGGTGGTCAAACCATTGATCAATGCATGGCCAGTGCTCCCTCAGTGAATGGTGGATTATCGTTTTGGGACAATGTCGAGCTGGAGGTACGAGACTAAGTTGGAGGAGGCGAATGTGGTTTTGACAAAGCAGCTTAGGGCTATGTTCGGGGTGCTCCTTTTTCCCTTATAGTACTAAGTAATGGGCTTGGCACGCACTATGGAGACTCACGCACCATGTCGGAGAGAGCTTGTTACGGATTCATCATCAGAATAGAAGCTCGAGTTGCAATCATTTTATATATATTTTCAACATTCTCTTAATCCTGGTCGAATTACTACACACAATAGCTAATACGCCTCCCAGGATTGCTCTGCAGGCATCAGCGAACCACTACTATAGTGGGCCTAGATCTTCACACGTGATCTTATGATGTGTCCAACAACCCTCGGGAAAACAGTTGCAGCCAGGATGAACCAGCAAACCAACGCAAAAATCGACCACTCTTGATAGCTTAAAGTTCAAAACGATTCAATGAGACCCAGTGCTGGCTATAGCTGTAGGATTACAGCTACTCTGGTTAAGTTACAGCTAACGCATCGCTTTACCCACGAGAGCTATCCCACAACGGTTTTTCAAGCCACAGGGCACTATAGCTAACAGAGTCCCTGGACCTTGCCATTTTTCGGACTGTGGTTTCGATAGATACCCGTCCTCTTTACGGATAACCTGGAAGACTATATCCCTCGAGACCAACTTGAAAGGAGCTTGATTGGGAGGTGAAGGATAGCATGACGGTAGCCTACTGTAATAGTAGTGTTGAGGTATTGAGGGGCCATGTCCCCCAAAGGGAAATTCAAGCTGGTGACAGCCCTCAAAGCCACCGAAGTGTCAGCATCTGCAAAGCCTTTTCGAGACCCACTTGGATCTTACAATATAGAACCTCCTTGCCACCAGTCCTGTACCGTACGACTAAAATTCACCACTTCTTGTCTATAATAAATAATTCCAATCACATGGGGTCAATTTCTCCCCAAATGGAGGTCGAATTTAACAGATTATTCAGCACCTAGACCTAAATACAGCAAGTAGGATTTATATAGGGACAGGGATAGAAAACCCCCCTGCTGAACATAATCATACCGGATATCCGGTATAACAGGTGGGGATTGATTCCATCCGGTTTCCGTTTCTTGGCGGTTCGCGCAGGCCTGCAGTTCGCATCTTTATCCCGGCTGATCTTACCCAAAATTAGGTAACACGTCACTTTTCTACCACCAGACCAATTGATACAGGTTATTCTGATGATTTCCTTCCTCCCGCTATATCTATTTCTATTCTGTTCGGATATGGAGATGATTGGCCGGTGAGATCTCACTCACCCCTTGGCCTCAGAGCAAATCCAAACTTGAATTCACCGCTGCCTGTTAGACCTGGGGGTCATACTCTCTGCCGGAGCAATTGGCCTATATGGAAAAGAAACGTTAGCCTATATGGAAAAGAAACGTTAGCCTTGCGACTATGAGCCGACAATGGCAGTGTTTCAGCCATACGCGTGAGAAGCGTAGGGATGTGAGTTTAGTGCAATGGGGGAAGAGGTTGGGTTGGGCGTGTCAGAGGAAGCTTGGTATGCTGCGAGTTATGGTCGTGTGACCCCCCGAGATCAAGGACGTCGTAACTGGGCGGGGGGCAAGGACGGCTGGAGCGGTAGTGATGAGCGAAGTGGTGTTAAAGGGCCCCCAGAACCAGCAAGGGTGCACCACACTGGTCGTTCCGGGAAGGACCGAAGAGTTTGATGCCGGAAACATCGGCAGCTAATTATGAAGAGAGGGGCATTACGTATGCAAACAGGGATGGTGGACTGAGAAATTCCGTTTCAAACCCAGTAATGATACTATTCAAATATCTGACTATTACTGAATCAAGTTCCTTGTTGCACGAGCATTGGGTTACTTTGTTCTAGCTATAGGTTTTCTACGTAGTATTAAAAGATGCTTGATACCGCGGGTATGCAGTGATATATACCTTCAGGTTCTAGATACTGTCTGACAGAGTACGATGGGCTAAGCCTATATATCTATTACTTAGCATAGGAACCAGAGATGCAGCTGCAGTAATACCCTGCCTAATGTGAGAGAGATTGCGTAGCATCTGCACGTGTTTAGCGTGTATAAATTGGGCAAAGCTTCTGGTCATATATAATTGGTATCACAGGCGCCCCGGCTGTTAGATTCGACCTCTAATTCGCCTAGAGAGCTAAGACCAATATCCTGTAGCTGGGTGGTAGTGGATGCTGGTCTGTGTCGTGAATGTTCGGTTACTATTGCAATTGTGCTGGCAATTCTACCAAATTGAACCCTAACTCAATTACCGGCCGGGGCCCCAGAGAGCGGAGCACCCTTCGCCTAGATCGTGAGAATAAGCGAATGTGGGGCGACTTCATGAGATCGATCGCAAATTATCCTTGTTACAGAACCATCGATTCCAACGTGCATGACAGGACACTTCATCCCTGTAGCTTATGCCCATTGGCTGTTCTTCTAGCGAAGACGTGAACGTAGTCCATCATACTGCGTAATTCTGCTGCACGAGACAATTATCGGATGAGCGGATGGGTAGGTCGGAAGGCAGAATGAATACAAGGATCGGTGGGACAGCGGGGGATTGGTCACGACCAAAGGTATCGTCAGATGAGGGGTCATGAGTTCTCTCTAGTTATAACGTTATTAGCACGAATCTCTGGATCTTCATCAAATCTAAATATCTCTTCACTCAGCTATCGAGCTTGACCTTGCATAGAGACCGTACTCGTTTCTTACATGGTAGCAACGAATCGATTGGGCCCACGACCCATAATCACACCTATCTGTCTAGCGATATCTACCATCAACCACTGGCAGGCTTGCGAATCAGCCTGAGCAACAAACACCGAATCGATTGAGCCCACGACCCATAACTACATCTATCCGTCCGATCGATAACGACATCAACCAAGCTTTGGCAACATATCGACGAATCGGTTAAACCAACACTATCTACATATATCTGCCGAGCAATTCAACTTTGCAAACAAGCTTAATCGATACAGACACCTTACACTCTTCCATATAGCCTAACCGCTATACGTTAATCGTGGGAGGCTCCTCTGCAGCGTCCGACCTTGATGCCATCTTAACCTGCATATCCCCAAAACCTTACGTTTGAAGGAACGTTAAAACACGTGCAGCAAAGCGTTTGAAGCCGAATAGGGCACGAGAGCACCCGCATGCCGACAGCTAAAACGTCAATGTTAGACCAACTAGACTACCGCCAAGGCCAGGACGATTGGGACAACATGTGATAAGGCATTCGACTCTTAGGATACGAGCATGTGATATCGCAGCAGAGGCCTGGTAGATATTGAAGGATACATACAAAGGACAGGCTCGCCCTGAAGTATGATGACAGAAAGGACGAAACATTGGTAGAACATATCATGATATCATCCGTTTTGAAGCCGTGCGGCTGAGTGGCTGAAATTCGCGCAAACAGTTAACGCCGGGACGTTCTTTCAGAACTCCGACACTGCTGTCTTCACTAGATTCGACGGATGAAAGGCATCCCTTCTACTATCGACAATGCCGAGCTTCTATCCTTACTGCAACATTATTGACAACATCACGTCAATGGAAGAGAAGTCCTCATACACGAATCGTCATGCGACAAAAGGAGATCGCTCCCAGAACTATAAAACCACTGAAGGAATCAGTTTCTCCACCAGCAGCCTTTGCCACTACGACTCGATCTGTGCGTACTGCAAGAGTAAGGGGAGGCCAGGCACCTTCCACGAGGAGAAAGACTGTAGGACGAAGCAATATGGTACCAATAAAGCGCAAGCCCACACCCCCGCACAGCAGCATACAGATGAGATTCTTGGGTATCACAACAGAACAACTGCCACTACCAGCAACAATCACAATCAATGAATGGTGGGCAGATTCATGCTGCTCGGTGCATATGACCAACATCAATGGCCTGTCTGAACCCCAGCTACGGCAACAATCGGTCAACACAGGAGTAGGCCCTATGCACTCCACCCAGCGATTACCACACCTTTTAGAATGTGCTGTTCGTTCCTGGCTCTCACGGAAAGCTCCTAAATGTCGAAACCATTGATCAATGAGCATGGGTCAAAAGATGGAGCTCACTTACCAGGGGGGTAGAACCCCCTCATCAAGATTAACAAGCTATATAAGCTTGAGGATAAGGAGGAGACGCATCTTGTGTCTTGTGGAAATGGAATGGTACGAAAGATCGAGGCTCACTACGCTGAAGATGCTGGTATGGCAGAAATGTCTAAAGGCGGAAGTCAAGAGTTGGTATTATGCAATGGGTACATGCTACAGTATACCTAGCTACTTCATTCCCCTAATGTCCCCATCTAGCCGGTAATCGACTCACTAACCGTGCACAGTACATAATCCCCAGAAAGCTAGTCAAGCCTCACCCACCAATCAAATCATAAATAAGATTGTGTCAGAGCATCGTAGATATGGCACTTCTGGAGCACGAGTGTGTTGGGTGTGTATAGTATTGAGGTGGTGATGGTTGTGGGCAGTGATGGTTGTGGGTGGTGGTGGTTGTGGGCGGGGAGGGTGGGAGAGTGGAGGAGGAAGATAGGGAGGAAAAGTAGGTGGGGCTGTCAAACGTCGTATACAGGCAAACTCTGGAACTTAATCCGACGCTTTACGCTCTGGGCCTGAATCCGACCCTTGTCGCCTTCCGCTACCCCGCATTCCTCCGTCCCGCTTATGTCGAATACGCTGGTAGGTATGGCGATGGCAGGGATGAGGAGCACATTGGAAATGAGTGGGGAGTAGTTGGGCACGGTATGGAGGAGTGTATTGTGATAGTTTTGCTTACTTGATAGCATGATTAGGATCGTGCGCGGATTAGGAGGGCGTGTTGGAATGAGGCAGCCCCGCGGCACAGGGCAAGTATTGGATGGTCGAATGGGGTTGGGTGATCAGTCTGAACGGAGGTCGGATGAAGGGTCAGGCAGAATGGGTGAATAGATGGGACGCGGAAGAATGGTCGGGGCGATGGCCGAAATCCCCTGTTTTCTTTATTGCATGTATCAAAGGTATCAGCTGGGAGGTTATATATGGGGTCATGTGCTCTAGTTATTCTCTCTAACCTTCATCGAATCTAATATCCCTTCACTCAGCTATGGATATCAAGCTTGACCTTCGCATAGAGACCATGCTCTTTCTCATATACCAGCCATTCTTACATGATTGAGTGTTGATATACTACAGGCCTGGCTCTTTAATATAGATGGACGACTAAATAGCTTCTATTTGAGTGGCAAAGCCAGTTGAGGAACCCAGGACCGAGCTGTCCTCATTCCGGATCCTATAGCAAGTAGCCGAGTCATAGTAGCCGGCCTGGTTATAATTATATCCAAAACAAATGCCAACTTCCATATTTTTGATTCGTGTTCCACGGAGCCCTGGAGCTTACTCACATATATAGGTATAAGTATCCGGCACTAGCTCTATAGGTAGGGTGGCCAATGGTACCCGGGCCCACTGGCAGAATAGCGCATTCTGACCGCGCGCAGCTTGCCAAATCAGTAGCTGAAACCTTTGCAATTTTCTCAGAACTAAAATATACTCGCCCGTAGTAGTCTGGTTCGCCCGTGCAGCCGGCCTGAGCTACCTTTGATCGTGGTCATGATCTCGAGGGGGTTTGAAGCTCTCCACAAATATTTATCAATTATGATCAGCTGCAGAATCCAATTGCAGGCTAATGATGCATGTTGGCCATGAATAATATGGTTAATGGTTAATGTTTGTTTCTATTCGAACCTTCAAATTCCAGGTGGTAGCTAAGTAACTTTTCTTGTCAGAATTAATCGTACAGTAGCGCGTATTTAATTGAGAGTAGCGTATATCGATATCACACGTGCACCACCTTGGCCTCCATAAGTACATTACGTATAATGCCAAATCATTCGTTTATAGTGCCTGGAAAACGGTTTAAGTACGTACTATGCATCTTAGTATTGAATTTGTATTTAGCAAAAGTTATTGCAAGCGTGGTGTGGGTTGCCCATACAAATGCGACTCCCCAACACAGTGAGGCTCTGCGAATTAGTCTAGTTCGAGGAAAGTGTGGTTACACAAGATCCCCATTCAACGAGGTCTGGTTGCCTTTTAACGTGCAGATCTAGTCTGCTTACCATGAGGCTCTGCGGGATCGACATAGTCAGGATTGCGACCTACAGCTCGCTTAACCAACCAAAGTAGGCTTAGCGCTGCAAATCAATATTTAAGAGGCAGAAAGCCTTTGGTGATAAAAGCCCCACATACCATCTGATGCGGAACACTCCTGGACCATGCCCATAAGGCATCAAATTCCTAAAAATAGAGGCTTTGCGAACCAGCTACTGCGCCCGTGCAGTATACCCAAGCATGTCTCGGAGCCTGCTGGTCCGCACACATGGCCCAGCAGTCAGGTACTACATTGCGAGCCATGTACACAATCAGGTTGTATGCGACCAAATGCGGTGTGGTATAATAACTAAACAGGGGTGGTTACGATTGGCTGTTGGGCTGCCACGTTTAACGTCAACTATACCTTGTACGCTCCCACCCCGACCAGACTATTTCCCCGCTTCCCTCCCCCTCCACACGAAATCAATGAACATCTCGAGGGCTTAATTTGACAAGGGTTCGGCAATGCCATCGGGTACTGAGCATTTGCCCTAACATGACTAGGGGAGGACTCGCCATGGTTTCCAGTACCACAAAATACTTCAAAGCAAAATCTACCAACCAGACTACAACTATACTTCCAGAAAGATATGGTTGTCGACTAGCGCTAGATAAGCCGATGTTGTACAATCTGCTTCAGGCTATCGTGCCTTGATTGGTTGGGATGTTGTAGTCTTGGGACGGTTCGGAAGTGGGAAAAGATCTCATCCGAATAATTTTCGTAGGTGCCAACTGAATTTGCCCGTTGTGCAGTACCGTAGCCTAGCTGGGCTGTGCAACCAGTGAGTCACTTGGAGGGTCTCGGTTTTTTTATTTAAACCGGCTGACCCCCCCTATTTATATTATTATTTTTGGTCCCACCAGCCCTTCGGTACCGACCAAACCGGACCCGTCAGTCTTTAGCTCTCGAAGGGGCAGACAACTGCCAACCTACTGATCACGCAACTCACTTCCCTTCTTCTCACAAATATTTCAGTTTATCGTTGACTATCATTGAACCACTAATATATACTGGATCTGGTATATCCCGGAATTACACATTTGACGGGAAAAAAATCGGTATACCGATATTGAAAAAACATTTGCAAAGAAAAGGCCTACCATTGCCCCAGACAGCACCTATTCTTGAAAAAACACACGTTTGGGCCCAAGGTGTCCTGCTACGAACAAAAATTAAAAGAGCGTTAAGGGCCGAAAATTGATCAGATGGGTGTCAACCAAGCTGCATATTTATGCAAGATAGCATCATGCATGGTTCCGGGTTCTTAACAAGATCAAGATGAGACTAAGGTGTATGCACCAGTCGACTTGTCATTGAGATACCACATCCTCCGACGAGCAAGCTATGCCTTCTCACAAACTTACTGAGGTTTAAGTCCTGAGACTTTGTGGGAAAAAAAGAACAGCTCTTGCCCGCCAGAGGATGCAGTACGCTTTGCAGATTATTAACCAGTTCATATGGACTACTTATACCCGAGTTGATAATATCAAAACTACCAATAACCGAACCATGACTGCCGGTTTGCAGGTCTGAACGGTACCTCATCATTATCATCACTGGTATACATTATCTGAGAAGCCACTACATAGGTATATTTATATATAAAGGCCTAAAAACCTCGAAACCCCACCACAGTCGACGTTTGGGTCTCACTTTTACACCAACTTGCGCCTAAAGGCATTTCATGGAGTCCTTGCTACTAGTACTATTATTGGCTATGAGATCTAGGCCTAGTTCAAACAATCTACAGGACCAATCAACAGAACCAATCAACAGGGGCACAATAGCCCTCCCGCCTGAGCAACGACACAACCACCAACGGTTTTGATATAAGCAGGCAGTGATGCCAGTATGGGGACTGGTAGAAAAGCAAACCAGCATAACACATCAATGCAAGGGGAAACTATATGGCACATATTTAGTACGAAAGCCTCAGTATATGTTGGCCAGGGCCTTGAATGCTCTGTATTTCTAACGGACAAAAACACATCTATATAAGATGGATTCTGAGACACACCCCGTGGGAGAATCCAATCTTACCCAGAAGATATCAATGGCTGTCAGGAATAACAGCCTACCAAGCCAAGAGAGCGGGTACGGAAGGAATAGTCCCCAAATAAAGCGGGGGGGGGGACACCAAAGATATTCCTGTTACCCTGAACCATCTGCATCCCAGTGTGGACTAAGAGATCTTATCAGTCGGAAAAACAAGGTTTATCCTGAGCACTCAAGGCATTATCCTACACAAACACGATTGGATAATACAGAGCCTATCCGAATTTAACAAGTGAAGTTCAATGGTTGGTTGGGAGTGCATCGGAAATATACAGGTCCTTCAAGGGTTTTTACTGCATCTGTGGTGCATTCACCAACCAATTCCTAAACCGGATGCAACGCCAGCTTGGCTCGTGCCAAATCAAGTGTTCGTGTGCTGGATGGATATCATAGGCCTTCGCTGGAGTTAGGCATATTGCCGTCAGCTTCACTATCGCCGTCAGCTTTATCCTGTGACTAGGTTCAGTCATTAGGGCGTATGACAGCAGAGTGCTTAGATGCATTGACTGCCGCAGAACCATCTACGGCGGCCTCGTTGGGACGAGGAGGCTAGGAAATCATCATACAGAATTAGCTCAAGGGGCCGCGGAGTGCCGGAGAAAGAGGGGAATTGGTTGCGCGGAATCCCATTGCATGCGACCACCACATTGGGCGAAGGCCCTACCGAGTGGCGGACATGTGGTGTTGGAAACTGCGAATTGGGACTTACCACACTTGTGAAAGACTAATATTAAAAAAATCCTGCTTCCAATTGTAATATCCTGATTCCATTTCATCAGCTCACATTCCTGGCACCCGAAACCAAAACAATGAGGCTTTTGGAGAGACATGACCCGCATGTCAGCCCGAACCAAAGTGCTGAGCCAGTGAATGAAATAGCTCGCCGAAAAAATTGTTTGGAAGATCCCCAGTAGGCTTGCAATTTCCCCTTGTACCTACTGCTACTCCTATATGTTACCTCTGTTTTACTCTACGCATCTCAATCCAATGAAGTGACCTTTATAGGCATGGAGGTGCATAGGGCTTGAGAGCAAAATCCTCGACACAAGGGACCCCAAGCGCTTCTTTCCTCATTTCGTTACCGTAATCCAATATAACTTAAGACCAGGCCGAACCAGTCGCTTAGAGGTGATCTGTCTCAATAATTTCATGACCTTCGAATACGTGGCGGCGACCAATCGCGTCATTGCGCGCAATCCGCGCTGGTAGCAACCGCAATTGCGCACACTAGTTCAAAACTAGGGCGAGCGCTCTCAATGCTTGCTGCCTGGTCCTGAAATGATTTACAAGGTGTGTGTGCACTGATGTTCGAGCTTGCAATATCCAAAGGCAGTAGCGATAACGAGACGTACTGCTATTTGAAGCGTAGGTAAAGCCTTGCCCCCCCGGTCGCGGCAAAAATCTCGTTCAATATGTAGGTAGATCCTTTTCTGTACGGTTGACCAACTGCCATACTGCTGCTGCCTAAATGGTCTAGACCCTGTCATCCATTAGCTGTTTCGCTGAAGTAACTGCAGTTAGGTAACCAAAAGTACCCCCACTTCCTTGACTTTCTCAGCGCCAGACTACGCAGAGTACTAGTCGGGCCAGATTCCCAAGAATGCAGGTAGTGCTGCGCTGCCGTATCCCCTCTTAACAGTCTTCCATAATAGACGGCCAAAATTCAGAGTCTCCGGTATAGCAAGGTAGACCCTCCAACCACTATCCTCTGGATTGATCCCGATCCCGCTGTTGACCATGGTCCTCATTTCATCCCTCGGGATGCTGGTAGCCTGTACTCCGTACCCCCTGATAATTAAAGCCCTAGCCTTAATTGACCTGCCCTCATGACTTGAACTGTCGTGTCCCTCTCATCGAGCTAGCTCTTAATTCCCCATAGAATTGTTGCCCCTGCCTTCCCACGCTTGTGAAGCTTAAACCAATCCTTCCGATAATATTGAATGTTTTCCCGTCCAGCTTCTACTTTTCCATACTCCTGGTCGAAATCCTCCCAGCCCATCCTAGCCCCGTAGCACTGATCTCGGCTCATCATCTAACGATAGTCATAGTCCCAACCGAAGAAGTGAGTAACAAAGGGAGTAATGTTGTTAAAGGGCTCCGCTGTAAGGAGTACACTGGTGCCCTTCCTATTTTGGGGGGAGCACTGTCAACAATCAGGTAATACACACCAAATTCCATTCCGCCCCCCCCAAAAAATATGACAACTCCCCCCTCAGTCGAGGAGAGGGGGGGAGGGGGGAGGGGGGGGGTCATATCATTGTATCCATAGGCACCATTTGCTTCACTAATTCTATAGTAACATACCGAACCCTCACATGGCATGTATTAAATATCCCTATATAGACAGAATACCCAACTTTTCCTAGTAAACCCCTACACTCCCAGTGAAATCCAAGCTCGCTTTTATGTTAAGAGAAAAGTAATTTAAGGAGACAAGTGAGAGTAGAATAGGAGACGCTTGTGAATGCAAAGGAAAGGAAAATCTCGAAAGGTAAGTAGTCATGAAACCATAGTAGGGAAGAAACGGTATAAAGGGAGAGCGCCTTGCGTAGATTTCCAAAGATAATTCCAAGTATTGTGCTTCCTGTTGCCTTCATAGAATGATAGCGTCCTCCATAACCAGAAAACACCCACAGTGATTCTTATTATCTATCCTTCAGCTGTACCCATCCACCGCTTCAAACCAACCCCCCACCCAAGGACTCCACCCCACCCAAGACCAGCAACCAGTAACAAATAACTCTCTGCGAAATGAAAAGGTAAGGAAATATCCTTCTAGCGCTTTAGCCTAGGGAATGTGAGACTTTTGTCCTCAATATTCGCAGATTCAGTCCCGTCCCGTAATCACCACCTCATTCAGTGGTGTTGCTGAAAACGAATAGGAAAAGAGGGATAACCTTATTTATGATAGTCACTGGCGGGGCTGGCTTTAGGCGCAACGTCGGGGCGGGGCGCTGCTAAATCCATGCTTTGTTCACCTTTCATCCTGCCCCGGCAATCCTCCCTTGCTCTTTTTTAGCCCTTCTTTTGTTCATAATGGGCGACTTAGTTGCAATGCTAGTATATAGGCTCATCTCTGCAACTTCGAGATCCATCTCCGCCTCCTTGAGAGCATTCACAAGATCGTCCTCAGTAGCTTCGGGAAAAGTTTGTCTCAGACTCGCTAAAGGGGTAATCCCATGACCTATAGCGACGGTTGGTTTCTTTTTTGTTCTTGCTTTTGGACCCTGTGGTTGGAGAATAGCCTTCAATGCCGACCCAGAAAGTGCGGGAACTTGCTTTGCAGTCGCTTTCACTCGCATATTGCGATCGTCAGTGACCAAGACTGCAGGCTGGGCGGTTCCCGCATCATTGCCATTCGCTCTCATCATTTCGGCGCGAAGCTTCCCTTGAGCTTCAGTGATGGCGATTATCACATCATCAATGCTCATGTCGGCGCCCTCGTAATACTCCTCCAGTTTCTCTTTGTAGAACCCCATATTCGTGCCCATATTGGTTACATTACTGCCCTTGGCGGTAATTATACGAAGGTCCTTTTTGGCAATGATGCTAGCCTGAATAGTGGCAATAGCGTTACTGGCGGCAGAACCCACAGTGGGAGAGCTGTTGAGCCCCACCAACTCTGTCATGACTATAGTGCATAGTTTAGTAAGGCTTCTCTCCTCAAATTTTAGGTCGCTGTCAGCACCGAATGGTGGGAACATACCCGTGTTAGGAATGACGACAGACCAGTCGTTGGTTGCAATCATTAATTTAAATATGTCCAACGACGATAACATGAAATTTGTATCAACTACGAGAATCGTGTAGTTTGGTCGAAGTGCTTCCCGAGCAGAGACTCTGCGGCTGGACTCTAAGTTCATTTCTTGTTCCTCCTCGATGGTTTTCTCAGATTTTAGCTGAGTCTTGAGCTCACGCTGCTTCATTTTCAATGCGCGGAGTTGCTGAAGATCCTCAGATTGTTCGAGATCTTCGAAGTCACCTAAATCATCTTCGGCAATAGAGGGTATTCCCATTTCCACATCCGACTCTGCCTCGGGCTTGATGTATGGCATGTTTTCCTCTTCCTTCTTAATTTGTGCCGCCTCTTTGTGTGCTTTAATTCGCTCAAGAACGCTTGTGTGTACCGAAAATATTTCGGTCTTTGGGTTGTAGCTCAACCAATCACCTGCCTATCACACCCGTCAATACTGGTTGTACACCTTCGCCTTACACTGCTCACCTTCGCAATCATATAGCCTAACCATAGGATCCTCTGTTTTCTTGCGGCAAGAAAGGATGGTAGCTCAAGCAGCCTCTCCTCATCATCGACCTTAGCCTCTTCTATCCAGCCTAATGGGAAATAATTCCTGGTGAATTCAAGCCCTCGTAAAGTCCAATCTTCAGGTAGCGGACGCCCCTGCCTCTTAGGGAATTCATCAAGTTCGAAATGGATTGTTGATTCCACTTGGTTCAATGACCCTGCTTCTGCCTTAATCAGTGAATTAAGAAAACTAACCAGACTTTCAAAAGGAAAATCCTGCTCGATAAGCCGCATCGCAGGAGTCGATTTTGTGATATGATGGAGGAAAACCATCCAGGTATGAACATGAGGAAGGACATGGTTGTCATTGACGCGCTCAAGGGCAAGCCCGAGTATTGAGAAGCTCATTTTTATAGCATATTCCAAAGGGACCGAGGAGCCTTCATCCCCTGCCTCTTGTTTGATTGCAGCAGCCACTGGCACTTTGGTCTCATTGTACGGCGTTTTGCCGGAAGTGATAGCAAGAAGCGGAGTAGCGTGCTCTGAGGAAGCCTCGCGGGGGATCGGAGGGAGAAGGCTATCATACTCATTACCTGTGGCCTCACCAATATTCAACGCAGGTGAATCTTCCATTTCTTCTTCTTTGATAGCGGCAGTACCTTCCTTCCAAGAACCTTCTTTCCAGGCCTGCTTTAGCTTACTAGTGCGAGAATTGTATTGGTATAGCGCTGCGATGTTGCACACTGCAACTAGGCATCCTTGCACCGTCCACTTCTCACCCACTCTGCTAATATGTTTGTCCAACAAACTCATATACTCGTCCAAAACACCATCAAAGCGATCCAAGTCAATATGCGTAAACCAGATTCCATGTAGAGTAACAAAGCTCACATCAACAGGCTGGCTGCGGCTTGCTGTAGATTTGCTGGAGAGAACAGGCTCGAATAAAGACAATATCGACTCTCGAGCCGACGCGAATGGTTGCCCCACCGTCAAAGACTTGCAATAGAAAAACAGTTGCTGGAGGACATTTGGTCTTGCCAGAATGGCAATATGGTGGTAGAGCCTTCCAACTGTGGGTTTTTTATCTGCCGCTTTCGAATACCACGATCTCGCGACATTGGTCCAAACTTCCCTGTCTCGTATATCGTCATCTTCTATCGCCATGCGGTATCTTCCTAGGTCCCCCAAACACTCGATCCAGGTGTCCTCGAATGCAGGGACTGTCTCGTACAACAGGGCCATAATAGAGTATGCGAGGTAAATGAAGGTCAGCATGTGTTCTAGAGAGTATGGCAGCCTATGCCGAAGCAGCTCGAGGAATGAATGAATGCCGTGTCTCCACATTCGAGCCGGCATCGCATACTTCGCTGCGAGCCTGCGAAGAGCTGGAGAAGATGAAGGATGCTGCGACGCAAGGAAGAAGTCATGGTGTTCGTGTAGAAGTGTCCTATGTAACGCAATTAATGCCTGCCACTGTTCATTGGTCAAACGTGGTGGTTTAAGCCCTTCAACTTCCATGGCCTTCGCTTGAGCTGCTTGTTTGCCGTCTACCTCTACACATTTGGCTTCAACCATCACGAGACCTGCGTAGATACCTTTCACTTCTGATAAAAGTTGATCGCCGGAGATAGGCCTAGTCTCTGGCTGCCTCACCATCTTCAGGCTTGGATCATCTTCAGACATCGATCCATCGTCGGTCTCGATTCGTGATTGCGGCTGGGTATGATGCACAAGTTGAACGGCCTGTTGGGATTGCTGAGCTTGCGCGTCATGCCCAAGGTTACGTAAAATAAAGTGTTTACCGGCCTCACGACTCTGTACCTCGGGCGTTGAAATTGCTGGGGCTGCTTGTTTTTCACCACGCCCTCTAGCCGTCTTATTTTCTTTCTTCGCCCGCGGAGCTCGGACTCTGGCAGAGGCCTGGGCAGAATTACTAGCGATTGCAGCGGGAGCGTTGTCGAGCCTTTTGATACTATCTTCATTTTTGAACAAACTGAGCGGCTGTGATGGATCAAAGAGGCGGCGAGTTTGTTTAGGCCCGTCAGCTTCTGGGAGACTACGGTCGAAATCTGGATCAATAGGTTCTTTCGTACGACGCCCTGTTCCAGGATCTTGATCAGCATCCCCATCATAACACATAGAAAAAGTAAATACGGATATAACGCCTATGCATAAATAGGCTCTGGACTCACCCGCAGCTCCGCCTCGTCCTCCGCTCTGATTTTTCTGTTGCATTGTGCGAGTTCGTCTGTTACCTCCATCTGCCTGTAGGGCTTGCCTGTTCTGCCCGGAAGATCTAATGGGAGAAGATGGAGCTTCTACCATTGTCAGGTCCTCTTCGTCCTCCCCCTTGATTTTTATATCTTCGGATTGCTGTTTCTCTAAACGAAGCGTTTCCAGTCCTTTGGTGATTCCAGCTCTGGCGGCCCTGGATCCACGAGCTACCTGACCTTGTCCTGGATGACTCCATTCTGCCGAGTTCTCAGACTGCTGCTGTTGGTCAATTCTCGAGCGTCTGCACGCGTATTGAGTCAGTATAGTCCATTGAGGTTTCACCTCCGTATAGAAAACGGAAAAACAAAAACAACCCACAATTTGCTGATCCTACACTCTTCTCTCTTTGAAGCACGGTAATCCGCCAGAGCTTCCTCGGTAGTGAACTCTACTAAGGTATCGGGGTGCGAGTCTCTTAAATGTCTCCACCACGAGGGCTCGGAAGGGAAATGCTGAGGGCACTTGTGACATCGAAATTGAGCTGCTTCTCTACGCTGCGCAGTGGTAATTCGAGCAGCAATTTGGTCATGGGCATTTGGGGTGGCCGACATCTGTTTCGTGAGCTGGTGCCTGGGGGAGGTGGGGGTGGTTAACGAAGGAATTACCTTGGTTGTGGAAACTGATTCAAATGGTAGTGGCAAGGTTGTGTGGCACTAGACTGCTTTCGTCGAAGGGAGGTCTGGTGCGCAACGAGATGGTTAGTCGCCCCCTCATAGGAAAAAGATATGGGCTGTGCCAACAAGACTAGGAAGAGGTCGCGCGCGTTGATTCGGACGTCGAGGGGGACTTAAAATCGGACGAGAGTCGAGGGAATGAAGGTTTGAGGACTGGAGAGTGTTGGAGCATGCTCCTGGACTGGATCAGAGCGTTGAATAAGACGGTATTTATTCTACTGAGGACATATATGTTCTTATTTCGTAGCCTTGTGGTTTGCAAATAGGCAGAAGTTGTCTAGCCTCGTTCAATCCCCCAGCCGCGCCCATGATATTTTTCTTGAATAGGACCGGTAGGTTGTTCATTTGCCCTAAAAAATCAAGCATGTAATTGGGCACAAGCCAGTGATTTTAATCCACACCAGTCAGAGATATACTTTTAGAATCCAATGAGGTTACACGTCAAATCAACGCAACTGCCTACTTCACCGTATCCTATAGTGTACCTACCTATACAGTGAGGCTCTATGTATAGTCTCATCAAATATGTTGAGGATAGAAGCCTTTTGCTAATGAATGGTTGTTGCCGATCCTAAGTTAGTGGTTGTTAATATACGCAGCAAGCCTATCCGATAGAATTCCCACCCTTTGATTGTAGAGATCGATACGGCTAGCTACTGATAGCCTCATAAAAGCATGAACTAAACAATTGAACTTGACTGAGAACAGAGATACTTCGATATAGGTACTGCGGTTTCACTTTGTGCTTTTATCATATAGAACATGGATCAATGTACTTAGTAGTATGCAGAGTGTGTATTTTCCAAGCTTTAAGTCGCCGGATAGCCAACGCATTAATACTGCAAAAGAATTAAGATATGTATGCATACACAAAAGAAACTCACTGCAGAGCCATGCTCGCTTTAAAAAACTAGAGGGGCATGAATTCTACCTGATTGTTTGGGTGGCCCTCTGACCCTTTGCACAACATGCAAATACCTTTTCTCCTACCTTTTCTTTTTACTAGCTATAAGGTAAAAATACATTTTTTGTATACGGAATGCGCCGTGCTCGTGAGCACTATCTTCGTAACTGCCGACTGCGGCGGCAGCCGAATGTTGCAATTGCCTACCCCTTTCATTTAATGGGCCTTAGATTCTTATGCATGTGGGCCTTTTTGTCACAATCCGCGCAGAAGGGTTTATGTGCCTGAGCACGAGACCTATGTACTGAGTAACAGACTTTATGTCTAGTGAGAGTATTCTAGACTTCAAACGGCTCTATCTCATGATCAACCGCGCCTAAGCAACCTTCAATTCTGGGTTCCGTATATTTACAGCTCTATCATCAGGCTACCAACTACCGAAGAACATAATGACCAGTGCCGGGCCTGTAAAACGAAACCCCCACACAGGAATTTGCTCGTATCAATGCATGGTAATAAAAACCTGCAGCCTTCTGTTTTCCAGCCTATATATAATTCATGTACCTCTCATACGTCCGCTGGATACAGGTGTCTTTTCACTTCCTTCTAGTACTCCCATGAGTAATCTACATTACTAGTATCATTTTGGGCATCTCAGTTTTGTATTTATCATTAAGTAGTTGGTAGTGGCTATAGTTTGACTTTCATTATTAGCAAGATATTTGTCTCGGGGCTGCATGCGCACCGACATCCCCGCTATGCAATATCTTTTACTAGGTTGTGACCGTCCATCGCAGACTACCTCAAATAGGGACTATTCATCAGCGATTGCAGTTACCAGACTAATTGCAGCTTAGTTATACCACCTATTGACCTGACTCTAGTCGCGGCTCATTTACGATAGCTGAGTTAAATAAGGAAATTTAGGCGCCAGTTGCCTTCTCTTTGAAACAGAGGCGAAATGAAATTTTGGT
>Ga0307511_10002219_pt1 | contig 20337 bp, 12 predicted proteins | sample 13_EM_MG_FD_200266 | JGI IMG/M metagenome (GOLD analysis project Ga0307511, IMG submission 200266) | Populus trichocarpa ectomycorrhiza microbial communities from riparian zone in the Pacific Northwest, United States - 13_EM | ecosystem: Host-associated > Plants > Roots > Unclassified | place...
GAAGGCGGGGACGATCAGCGGCAGCCAGGTGTCGTACCAGCCGATGTCCTTGAAGAGTTGGAACAGCGGGATGATGCCGACGACCGGGGGCAGCAGCATGCTGCCGACGAAGACGTAGAACCACACCTTGCGGCCGGGGAAGCGCAGCCGGGCCAGGGCGTAGCCCGCCATCATCGAGGTCATCACCCCGCCGATCACCGAAAGGCCGGTGATGACAAGGGAGTTGAGCAGCAGGCGCGGGAAGTGGATGACCTTCGGGCCGTCGATGAAGTTCTTGAAGTGGAACTCGTGGGGCAGCAGTTTCGGCGGGACCTCGAAGACCGCGGAGGGGCCCTTCAGCGCGACGGTGAGCATCCACAGGATGGGCAGGATCATCACCGAGCTGATCAGCAGCGCGACGGCGTACCAGGATGCCGTGCGTACGGCTCTGCCGGGCGGCTTCGTCGGTGGGGCGGCCGGTGTCGGCGCGGTCGTCGGCGCCCTGGTGACGTCAGGAGACGTGGTCACTGTAGGTCCAAATCGACGAGAAGCGGGCGGTGGCGGCGATCACGACGACGATGACGAGGAAGAGCACCCACACCTGGGCGGAGGCGTAGCCGAACTGGGAGACCTGCCCGAGCCGGGGGAAACCGTTGTCGTAGATCGACAGCATCAGGGTCCTGGTGCTGAACCCGGGACCGCCCTGGTTGTCCGGCGAGAGGATCTTCGGCTGGTTGAACGCCTGGAGGGCGGTCACCATCTGAAGGACCACCTGAAGGATCATGATCGGGCTGATCAGCGGGAGGGTGATCCGGAAGAACACCGTGCGGGGACCGGCTCCGTCGAGCCTGGCCGCCTCGTACAGCTCGGTGGGGACCGCCTGGAGCGCGGCGAGGAAGATGATCATCGTGGAGCCGACGCTCCACAGCATGACGATCACGATCGACGGCATCGCGGAGTCGTCCCCCGACAGCCACTCGCTGGTGGGCAGGTGAAGCCAGTTCAACACCTGGTTGGCCAGGCCGACTTGGGGGTTGAACACGAACTTCCAGAGCGTGATCGTGGCGACCACGGGCAGCACGACCGGCAGATAGCACAGGGTGCGCAGCAGGCCGACGCCCCGCATCCGCTGGTTGCAGAACACCGCCAGGGCCAGCCCGATGGCCAGCGACAGCGGCACGTACAGGACGACGAGCAGCAGCGTGGCGCGTACCGAGGGCCAGAAGGACGGGTCGGTGGTGAACATCCGGCGGAAGTTGTCGAGGCCGACGAACTTCGGGTCCGTCAGGCCGTTGTACGTCGTCAGCGCGAAGTAGGCGGAGCGGAACAGCGGGTAGACGACGAACGCCGTGAAGCCGATGAGCGCCGGTGCCAGGAACACGTATGCGGCCAGGGTGTCCGAGGAGCGCTTGGGCGGTCGCCGCCAGGGTCGCCCTCGGCGCCCCGGACTCCCCCCGCCGGGCGGCCGGTCGACGGGTGGTGCGGTGGTTCGCGTCTCTTGGTGCGGAGCGGCTGTCACACGCGCTCACCTTCTTCCTCCGAGGAGCTGACGATCACTCGGATCACGCGGACCCGACCGTCTGGTGGTCGTCGGCCCGCTCAAGGTAACGTTTCCATTCCCTGGCGATCACACGGTGGCCCACGCCACATGAGCGAGTCAAGAGGCGCGATGGTAACGTTTCCCGGGTCAACATCCGGAACAGTGTGGGCAGTTCCGGAGTCGCTGACCACACTCGGGCGGCGGCTGGCCGGCGAGCTGCGGGGTGGTCCGGCGGCGGGGATCGTCGAGCGGTGTCTGACCAATACGTGGGCGTCGGCGATGAGTTGGGGTGCTTCGTCGGGCGGGTTGCGGGCCGGGATGTTGGACGGGTTGTCAGCCGGTATGCCGGGCGGGGCGGCGGACGACTCGGCGGGCGGGGTGTCAGCTGGTAGGTCGGCCGAGGTGCCGGACGGGCTGTCAGCTCGTTTGCCGGGCGGAGTTCCGGGCGGGCTGTCAGCCGGTCTGGCGGGCGCGATGCCGGACGGGCTGTCAGCCGGTAAGTCGGCCGAGGCATCGGGTGCGTTCTCGGAGGTCTTCGTCAGGACCGGTGACATTCCGGCGATGTGGCTGCGGGACAGTACGGCGCAGGTCCGCCCCTACCTCGCCGTGGCCACGGACCCGGAGGTCGGCGACGTCCTGGCCGCCGTCTCGCGCCGCCAGATCCGCTGCGTTCTGCTGGACCCGTACGCCAACGCCTTCAATGACGGCCCCACCAGCGCGCACGGCGAACCCGGCGATCTGCCCACTCCGGGCGACTGGGTGTGGGAGCGCAAGTACGAACTCGACTCCCTCTGCGCGCCGTTGCAGCTCGCGTACGCACTCCGGCGGGCGACGGGCCGCGAGGACCATCTCGACGAGGCGTTCCACCGCGCGGCCTGGGTGATCGTCCGGCTGTGGCGGGCGGAGCAGTCCCACGCTCACTCGCCCTACCGGTTCGTCCGGCCGTCCGGCCCCTTCGCCGGGGACAGCCTGCCGCTCAACGGCCGTGGTGCGGCGGTCGGTTGGACCGGGATGACGTGGTCCGGCTTCCGGCCGAGCGACGACGCCTGCGCCCACGGCTATCTGGTCCCGGCCAACGCGCTGGCGTCGGCGAGCCTGCACGGACTCGCCGAACTGGCCGCCGCGGTCCTGGACGACACCGAACTCGCCCATGAGTGCTGGCGGTTGGCCGATGAGATCGACGCCGGGATCATGACGCACGCGGTGACCGAGGTCGATGGCGATTCCGTCCTCGCCTACGAGGTCGACGGCCTCGGCGCGGCGCTGCTCTGCGACGACGCCAACCTCCCGAGTCTGCTGAGCCTTCCACTGAGCGGCTGGTGCGCACCCGAGGACCCGCTGTACCGGGCCACCCGGCGCTTCGCGCTCTCCGGGGCGAACCCTTCCTACTTCAGCGGGAGTTACGCGTCCGGGATCGGCAGTACGCACACGCCGGACCGCCACATCTGGCCGCTCGCGATCGCCACCGCCGGCCTGACGGGCGACGCGGACGAAGCGGCTCGGGCCCTGGAGACCCTGGCCGCCACCACCGCCGGTACCGGTCTGATGCACGAGAGTTTCCATGTCGACGCGCCGGGCCGGTTCACCCGGGACTGGTTCGGCTGGGCGAACGCGATGTTCTGCGAGCTTGCCCTGGAGGTGTGCGGGGGCGGGGTGCGGCATCTGTTTCCGGTACATCCGCGGGCGTTGCCTGGTGGGTCGGGGGCGGGCGGCGGGGCTGCGTGACACCGCGTCAGCTCACGGGGTCGGCTGATGGTCGGGCGTCGGCCGCGCGCGTATGAGAGAGCACGCCTTGGGTGGCGAACTCCCTTGCCCCGCAGCCCGTTCGCTCTCAGCTGCCCCGCCGAGGACACGGTGGTGATCGGCTGCAACAGGACGGACGTCGACCTCGCGGCGGCCGTCAGGCTCGCGTTGGACGGCGGGACGCCCGGTGGTGTCGAGCCGCTCGACCGGCTCTCCACCACCGCGCCTCGTCGCCGGCGGTCCAGCCCGGAGACCCTCGTCCATGACTGAGCCGAACCCTGGGGAGCGACGCCCCTGGCTGTCCGACCTCAGGGAGTGATGGTCAGGCCGCCGTAGTCCGACAGGTTGGTGAGGTTGACCTGGCTCAGGGTGGTCGCGCCGGTCGTGCTTCCGGGCATCACGATGTGGCTCAGTGCGATACCCGAAATGGGCGCGCCCGGGAGGCCGTTGACGCGTGCGGCGGTGACTCCGGCGTTGCGGACGCGGACGTTGGAGATCGTGACGCCGGTGACCGGGCCGATGCCCGCCGTGCTGCCGGTCTGCATGGCCAGCCAGGTCCGGTTGTCGTCGTTCTTGAAGCTGAGGCGTTCGATGTCGATGTCGTCGAACTTTAGGTTCGTCGCGCTCGCCGTGCCGTACTTGTGGTGGACGCCGATGCCCACGGCCGCGTCGTAGACGACGACGTGCTGGAAGGTGACCTTGTTCTGCGACTCGTAGACGCCCTGGCCGACCTTGACGCCGTAGCAATAAGTCCAGGAGACAAGGTCGTTGAAGGTGACGTTGTCGAGCGGGCGGGCGGTGCCGGGGACGCTCTTGTAGATGTCGGCGACGTCGGGCCAGGTCTTGGTGCTGAACGGGTCGTCGAGGCCGATGCCGATCGCGTGGTCGACGGTGACGTTCGTGGATTCCATGACGTCGATGCCGTCGTTCTCGCCCATGTCGAACCTGTTGAACATCTTGATGTCGCGGAAGGTCAGGTCCGAGGAGCGCAGCGGGATGACCGCCCAACTGCCGGATTCCCGGAAGGTGATGCCGTCGACGGTGAAGCCGCTCGTGTAGATCGGGGCGAGGAGGTTCACGCCGAGGTTGGAGGGCGCGAGCGCGGCCTGGCCGTTGCCGTCGATGATGCCGCGGCCGTAGATCTTGATGTTCGTCGAGGAGTACCGGGTGGAGATGAACCAGGTGAGGTCGCGGCCCTGCGAGGTCTTGTGTCCGGTCACCACATAGTGGCTGGCCTCTCCTGTGTAGCGGAGGACCGCGCCCGGGGCGAGATAGAACGCGAGGTTGCTGCGCAGGTAGAGGTTGCCCAGCGTGTAGACGCCGGCCGGGACGTACACGATGCCCTGGGTGCCGTTCGCGGAGCCGTACGCGGCGGCGTCATTGAGGGCGTTCTGGAAGGCGGTTGTGGTGTAGGCGCCGGTGTTCGGCTGGGCCGAGTAGGGCGCGCTCTGCACGTTGAAGATGCCGGTGCCACTCGTCGCCGGGCGGTTGGTCTCGGCCGGGTCGGCGGCGATGACCAGGTTGGGGCGCCGTCGAGCTTGACGATCAGGTACTCGTCGTTCTGGACGGTGAAGGTCAGGGTCGGGCCACTGACGGTTCCCGTGATGCCCAGCTTCTGCGGGCTGATGCTGTACGCGCCTATAGCCGTGTTGTTGAGCTTGGTCACGGAGATGGTGGCCGTGCCTGTGCCCAGGGCGAGTTGGGCGATGTCGTACCCGGTGTACTTGGTGACGGGCACGGAGGTTCCGTTGACCGTCAACTTGTAGTCGGTGGACGCCGGGTACATGGAAGGGACCGGGTACGCCGTCACGGCCCCTGCCGCGGCCCGGGCCGGCTGCGGGACTCCGAGAAGGGCTGCCACTCCGAGCAGGAGGGCGGTCAACCCCAGGGCCAGGGTGCGCAGTACGCGGTTCTCGGTTCCGTCGGCCGCGGTCAACGGCCGTCTCGTCGACGATCTCATCCGGAGTCCTCCTGCAATCGCGTCGGTGGGGTCGAGTAAGAGGGGATGGAAACGTTGCCAGTGACATGCCCACACTAATGGTCTGGACCGCAGCCGCCTATGTGCCGGGACGGGTGACCGTCACTCCCTTGTCACCTCAGGACGAACCTCCGTCGCCCGGGACTCAACTCCCGCAAACAGAACGGCGATCCCTCGGTCCGCTCCCGAATCGCTGCCATATTCGAGAACCACTTCGGAGGTGGCTGTGACGCTAGAGGCGACAACATCCCTGACGTCAGTGACAGATACGGCGGACCGCACCGCCGCGCGCATCGCCGACCTGGAACACCGTCGGGCACAGGCAGTGGTGACCGCCGCACCGAGAAGACAGGGAGCTCTCGGCGCGCGGGCACGCATCGAACGGCTGCTGGACGCGGGCTCGTTCGCGGAGACGGGTGCGTTCGTGCGGGCCCGTGCGGTCGGGGACGGCGCCCAACGCCCTTACGGCGACGGGGTCGTGACCGGGTACGGAACGGTGGACGGACGGCCGGTCTGTGTGTTCGCGCAGGACTCCACGGTCTTCGGCGGCAGCATGGGCGAGGCCTTCGGCGAGAAGACCGTGGCCCTGATGGAACTCGCCCTGAAGACCGGCTGCCCGGTCGTCGGCCTCAACGACTCCGGCGGCGCCCGCATCCAGGAGGGCGTCAACTCGCTCGCTCTCTACGCCGAGTTGGTGCGCCGGAACGTGAAGGCGTCCGGGGTGATCCCACAGATCTCCGTCGTCCTTGGCCCGTGTGCGGGCGGCGCCGCGTACTCCCCCGCCATCACCGACTTCACCGTGATGGTGGACGGTGCCTCGCACATGTTCGTCACCGGGCCCGACGTCATCGAGGCGGTCACCGGCGAACGCGCCACCGCCGAGGAGCTGGGCGGCGCCCGCACCAGCAACTCCGTGAACGGCAACGCCCACTTCCTGGCCGCCGACGAGGAGGACGCGCTCGACACCGTACGCGACCTGCTGTCGTACCTTCCCGCCAACAACCTGGAACGGCCACCGGAGTACGCGCCCGGAACCGTCGCCGACGGGACTCCGCTCGACACGATCGTGCCCGACCGGCTCGGGCAGGCCTACGACATGCGGGACATCCTGCACGCGGTCGTCGACGACGGTGAACTCCTGCACGTCCAGGAGCTGTTCGCGCCGAACATCATCTGCGCCCTGGCCCGGGTCGAGGGGGCGAGTGTCGGGGTGGTCGCCAATCAGCCACTGCACTCGGCCGGTGTCCTCGACATCGACGCGTCCGAGAAGGCCGCAAGGTTCGTCCGGTTCTGCGACGCGTTCGGCATCCCGCTGCTGACCTTCGCCGACGTCCCCGGCTATCTCTCCGGCGTCCGCCAGGAGCGCGGCGGCATCATCCGGCGCGGCGCCAAACTCCTCTACGCGTACGCCGAGGCGACCGTCCCGAAGGTCACCGTGGTGGTGCGCAAGGCGTACGGCGGCGGGTACGCGGTGATGGGCTCCAAGCATCTCGGCGCCGACCTCAACCTCGCCTGGCCCACCGCCCGTATCGCCGTCATGGGCGCGGAAGGTGCCGTGGGCGTGCTGCACCGGCGCGAACTCGCCGCCGCCGCCGACCCCGAGGCGCTGCGGGCCGACCTGGTCGCCGCGTACGAGGCCACGCACGGGACGCCGTACCTCGCCGCCGAACGCGGGTACGTCGACGATGTGATCTCCCCGCGCGACACCCGCGCCCACGTCGGCCGCGCCCTGCGCGCGCTGCGCGGCAAGCGCGCCCCGATGCCGGAGCGCCGGCACGGCAACATCCCGCTCTGACCGCTCTGTTCACCCTCCAGCTGACACCGCGTTGTTCCGCGATGTGAGGAGTCACGCCCGATGGACAGCCGCCGCCCCCCGCTCGCGCCCGCGTACCGGACTCTGCCCGAGTACGTGCGGCACTGGGCCGAACTCACCCCGGACCGCCGGGCGTTCACGTTCGTCGACCACCCCGCCCCCAACTCCCGTGGTGTGCACCGCACGCTGACCTGGCAGCGCCTGGATCTGCGGGTACGGGCACTGGCCGCCCGGCTCACCGAGCACGCCGAACCCGGTTCACGGGTCGCCCTGTTGTGCCCGCAGGGGACGGACTACATCACCGGTTTCCTGGCGGCTCTGACGGCCGGGATGGTCGCCGTACCGCTGTATCCGCCCGGTCTGCCGGGACAGGGCGACCGGCTGGTCGGGGTGTTGGGCGACGCGCGTCCGTCGGTCGTGCTGACCACCGACCGTGCCCTGCCGGAGGTGACGGACTTCTGCGAGCGTGCCCACGTGCCGGTCCTCGCGACGGACCGGGTCCCGGACACCGTGGCCCTCAACTGGCAGGCGCCCGTGCCGGATCCGGCCGCGACCGCCTATCTCCAGTACACCTCCGGCTCCACCCGCGCTCCGGCCGGCGTGGAGATCACGCACGCCAACGTCGTCGCCAACGCCCGCCAGGCGCTTGCCGCTTACGGTGCCGACGCGCACCCGATGACCTGCGTGGGCTGGCTGCCGCTCTACCACGACATGGGGCTGGTGCTGAGCGTCGCGGCACCGGTCGTACGGGGTCTGCTGTCGGTGCTCATGGACCCGGCCGCGTTCCTGCACGAACCGGCGCGCTGGCTACGGCTGTTGGCCGCGCATCCGCAGGCACTGAGTGCCGCGCCCAACTTCGCCTACGACTACTGCGCCTCCGCCGTCACCGGGGCGCAGAAGGAGGGGCTGCGGCTGGACGGGGTCGCCGCGCTGATCAACGGCAGCGAACCCGTCCGGCCCGGCACCGCCGACCGTTTCCACACCGCGTTCGCCGCGCAGGGGCTCGCGGCGGAGGTCCACTGTCCGTCGTACGGGCTCGCCGAGGCCACCGTCTTCGTCAGCGCCGCCCGGCCCGGCCGCCCGCTCGGCCGGTTCGCCCTCGACCGGGACGCCCTCGCCGCCGGAAAGGCTCTGCCCGCACGGCCCGACGACCCCCGGGCCGTGCTGCTGGCGGGCTGCGGAACGCCGGTCGGCCAGCGGGTGCGCATCGTCGATCCGGCCGCCCACGCCGTACTGGCCGAGGGGGAGGTCGGGGAGATCTGGGTGCAGGGTCCCAACGTGGGGCGCGGCTACTGGAACAACTCCGCGCAGACCAAGCGTGTCTTCGGCGCCACGCTCGGCGAGGACGCGCCGGGCGGATGGCTGCGCACCGGTGACCTCGGGACCGTCCTGGAGGGGCAGTTGATCGTCACCGGCCGGCTCAAGGACCTCATCGTCGTCGACGGCCGCAACCACTACCCGCAGGACGTGGAGGCCACCGCGCAGGACGCCCATCAGGCCGTACGACGCGACCGGCTCGCCGCGTTCGGCGTGCCCGGCGGCGCGGGTGAACGCGTCGTGGTCGTCGCCGAGCACGCGCGCACGACCAGCCTCGCCGACATCGACGTACCGGCCCTGACCCGTGCCGTGCGCGCGGCCGTCTCCGCCCGGCACGGGCTGCGGCTCGCCGACGTCGTGCTCGTCGCACCGGGCACCGTGCCCCGCACCTCCAGCGGCAAGGTGTCCCGGTCCCTGACCCGCACCCGCTATCTGGAGGGCGCCTACGCGGCGGAGACCGCGGTATGACGGCCGCCGACACGAGAACGCTGCTGCGCCGCCGCATCGCGGAACGGGTCGCCGAGTGGAACAACACCCCTGTCGACGACGTCCCGTTGGACCGCCCCCTGGCCGAGCTCGGCATGTCCTCACGGGACGCGGTCGTGCTGGCGGGCGAGTTGTCCTCGCTGACGGGCCACGAGTTGCCGGCGACCCTGCTGTGGGAGGCGCCGACCGTCGACGCGCTGGTGGACCGGGTGTGCGGTACGGCCACGCCGATTGCCGTGCGGGAGACCCCTGTCGCGCCGGCTCCGGGCGGGCCCGTGGCGGTCATCGGGGTCGGCTGCCGACTGCCGGGCGGGGTGCGCGGTCCGGCCGACTACTGGCGTCTGCTGATCGACGGCGTCGACGCGATCAGACGCGTACCCGAGGACAGATCGGCCGACTTCACGACGTTCCCGCCCCCCGAAACCCCGCTGTACGGCGGCTACTTGGACGACATCGCCGGGTTCGACGCCGACTTCTTCCGCATCACCCCGCGCGAGGCCGCGGTGATGGACCCCCAGCAGCGCATCCTCCTGGAGGTCGTCCGCGAGACCCTCGACCACGCCGCCGTCCCCGCCAACGCCCTCGCGGGCACGGCCACCGGCATCTACGTCGGCGTCTCGGCCCCGGAGTACGGACAGCTCACCGGCGCCGACGCGAACGCCGTCGACCCGTGGGCCCCGGCGGGCGCGGCGCTCAGCGTGACGGCGGGCCGACTGGCGTACGTGTTGGACACCCACGGTCCCAACATGGCGGTGGACACGGCCTGTTCGTCCTCACTTGTCGCCGTGCACCAGGCCTGCGTCAGCCTCCGCACCGGCGAGACCGACACCGCGATCGCCGCAGGAGTCAACGTCCTCCTCTCCCCCGTCATCGGCGTCGCCTTCGACCGTGCGGGCGCCCTCGCCCCGGACGGCCGCTGCAAGCCCTTCTCCACGGCGGCCGACGGCATCGGACGCGGCGAGGGGTGCGCGGCGGTGCTGCTGAAGCGGCTGTCCGACGCGGAACGGGACGGCGACCGTGTCCTCGCTGTCATCCGCTCCACCGCCGTCAACTCCGACGGCCGTTCCAACGGTCTCCTCGCCCCCAACCCGGCTGCCCAGCAAGCCCTGTTGACGACCACGTACGCGCGGGCCGGGCTCACCCCGGCCCACATCGACTACGTGGAGGCGCACGGCACCGGCACCCCGCTCGGCGACCCCATCGAGGCGGGCGCGCTCGGGGCGGTGCTGGGCGCGGGCCGTGACCCCGAACAGCCGTTGCTGCTCGGCTCGGTGAAGGGGAACCTCGGGCATCTGGAGTCCGCGGCCGGCATCACCGGCCTGGTGAAGACCGTCCTCGCCCTCCACCACGACCTCGTCCCGCCCTCCCTGCACGGCAACACCCTCGACGACACACGACTGCGCGTCGTCAACGAGCCCGAACCATGGCCCCGTTACGGCGGCACGGCCACCGCCGGCGTCTCCGGCTTCGGGTTCGGCGGCACCAACGCCCATGCCGTACTGGAGGAACGGCTGCCCGCCGTCCTCCCGGTCGACGAGCCCGCCGCCCGTCTCCATCTCCTCTCCGACATCGACACCGAGCGGGTCCGGGACACCGCGTCCCGCCTCGCCACATGGCTCCGTTCGCCCGAGGGCAGCGCCGCCCGCCCCGCCGACGTGGCGCGCACGCTCGCGGGACGGGTCGGGCGCGGGCCCGTACGCGCCGCGGTCGTCGCGCGCGACAGAGCCGAACTGGCCGATGCGCTGGGCGCGTTGGCGCAGGGTGGCAGCCCGGATGCGCGAGTGCTGACCGGTGACCGCGGCCTCGTGGGGCGCGGTCCGGTATGGGTGTTCTCCGGGTACGGCAGCCAGTGGACCGGCATGGGGCGTCAACTGCTCCTGGAGGAACCGGCTTTCGCCGCAGCCGTGGAAAAGCTCGACGCACAGGTCTCCGACGTGTTCGGCTTCTCCCTCCGCGAGCACCTGGCCTCCGCGGGCGATCTCGACCGGTTGGACGTCGCTCAACCCGTCCTGTTCGGCGTCCAGTTGGCGCTCGCCGAGCTGTGGCGGTCCTACGGTGTGGAGCCGGTCGCCGTGATCGGCCACTCCCTGGGCGAGGTGGCCGCCGCCGTCTGCGCGGGCGCGCTGGACGTGGCGGACGCGGCCCGGGTGGTCGCCGTACGGGCTCGGCTGCTCGGGCGGCTGCACGGGGGCGCGATGGCCGTCGTGGACCTTGAGGACGGCGAACTGTCCTCCCTGGAGCGGGACTTCCCCGGGGTTCAGGTCGCCGTCCACTCCTCGCCCCGGCAGAAGGTCGTGACCGGTAACGAGATGGCGGTCGCCCGGCTGGTGCGCCGACTGGAGGAGCGAGGGCGGGCCGCCCGGGTCATGCGGGTAGTCGGCGCGGGGCACTCGCCGCAGGTGGACCCGCTGTTGCCGGAACTGGCCGAGGCCCTCGTGGACGTCGGCGGCCGACCGTCACGCGTCCCCGTCTACTCCACCGTCCTCGACGACCCGCGCGGTGCCTGCGAGTTCGACGCCGGCCACTGGGCCGCCAACCTGCGTCGGCCGGTGCGCCTGGACCGTGCCCTCGGCGCCGCCGCGGCTGACGGGCACACCGCCTTCGTGGAGATCTCGCCGCATCCGGTCCTGGCCCGGTCCATCTCGGACAACGTGCCCGGCGCGCTCACCGTGGGCACGGTGCGTCGCGACGCGGACGGATCCGCCGCGTTCCTCTCGGAGTTGGGGGCCCTGTACGCGGCGGGACTGGACCTGCCGCTGCCGGGCGGCCGGGTCATCGACCTCCCGGCACCGCGCTGGCGGCACGTCCGGTACTGGTGGACCGACGGCCGGACTCCCGTGGCCACGACCGCCACACACCGGTGGGCCGAGCCCGCCCCGGCCGCCGGTGATTCGATCACCGCCCGCCTCAGCCACCACATCGCGACCGTCACCGGCCACCCGGCGGCCCGTATCACCCCCACCACGGCGCTGACCGACCTCGGCCTGGACTCCCTCATGGCCGTCCGTATCCGCACCGCCCTGGAACGCGACTTCGGTGTCGAGTTGCAACTGCGCGATCTGTTCGACGCCGCCACGGTCGCCGAAGTGGCGGACCGGATAGGCCAGTTGACGGAATCGCCATCTCCCCTCCCCCCGCTCTTCCTGTTCCACGCCGCCGGCGGAACCACCGACGTCTACCGCGCACTCGCCGAACACCTCGGTGAGGACCGGCCGGTGCACGGACTGGACCGGATCGAGGACGCCCACACCGTGTCCGAGAAGGCCCGCCGCTACGTCGAGGCCATCACCGCCGCCCGTCCCGACGGGCCCTGTGCGCTTGCCGGTTGGTCCTTCGGCGGTTTCGTGGCGCAGGAGACGGCACGCCAACTCACCGCCGCCGGGCGGGAGGTCGAACTCGTCGTGCTCATCGACTCCGTACGGCCCCTCCCCCAGCCCGACCGCGCACCCGCCGACCGCGTCCACGCGCATCTCACGGGCTTCGCGCAGCACATCGCCGACACCTATGGTGTCCAACTCCCCCTGCCCTACGACGAACTCGTGGCGATGGACGACGACCACGAGCGCATCGACCTCGTGCTGCGCACCCTGCGCGGGGCCGTGCGGGTGCCGCCCGCCGCACTGGAGCACCAGCGTGCCTCCTACCTCGACCTGAGGATCGGCGAGGCGCATCAACCGGGCCGGTACGAGGGCCGGGTGGTGCTGTACCGGGCCACCGAACCGGCTCCGCACACCGTGCGTGACCCGGCGTACGAGCGGGACGACGACGCGCTCGGCTGGGACGAGGTGTGCCCGCGCCTGACGGTCGTACCGGTGGCGGGGCATCACCTGTCGTTGCTCGACCCGCCGTACGTCGACGAGATCGCCGCCCATCTGCGGCGGGTGCTCGCCACGCCCGGCGGGCCCGCCGAACCGGACTGAGGAGCCGCCATGCCGCACCACCACCCCACCGGAATCTCCCGACGAGCCGTCACGCGAGCAACGGCGGCCACGGGACTGGCCGTTCTGTTCGGTGCCACGGCCGCCGTAGGACGCGCTCGGGCCGCGACGCAGGTCTCAGCCCGCACGTTCGACGTGTCCGTGTCCTCGCCCGCGCTGGGCCGCAGCGCGCCGGTACGGCTGATCCTGCCGTCGGACTTCGCCGCGCAGCCAGGGCGGACGTATCCCGTGCTGTATCTGCTGCACGGGGCGCACGACGACTACACGTCGTGGACGCGGGAGACGGACATCGAGGCGTTCACCGAGGGCCGGGACCTGATCGTGGCGATGCCGGACGCGGGGCCCACCGGCATCCCCGGCGCGTGGCGCGACGGGCCGGACTACGAGACCTTCCAACTCCAGGAGGTTCCGGCGCTGTTGGCCCGCGACTACCGGGCGTCCGGGGTGCGGGCCGTCGCCGGGGTGTCCACCGGGGGCTACGGCGCGATGGCGCACGCGGCCCGTCACCCGGGCGCGTTCACCGCCGCCGCGTCCTACAGCGGCATCCTCGACACCACGGCCCCCGGGGTGCCCTCGCTCGTGGACGCCATCGTGGCCCGCGAGAACCTGGCGCCGCGTTCCCTCTGGGGCAATCCCCTGCTGGACGCGCTGACTTGGCGGGCCGCCAATCCGCGCGCCCAGGCCGGCGGGCTGCGCGGAACACCCTTGTACGTGTCCAACGGCAGTGGTGTGGCCGGGGGTTCGGGCGACTGGCTGCCCGAGGCGCTGGAGAGTCTGCTGTGGCCCTCCGCGCACAGTTTCACCGGCATTCTGGCCCTGCTCGGCATTCCGGTCACCACGCACTTCTACTCGGGAGGTGGACACAGCTGGGCCTACTGGAAAGGGGAGTTCACCACCTCGTGGCCGATGCTCGCCGGTGCGCTGGGGCTGCCGGAGTGATGTCGGTGCAGCCGGGGCACGGAACGGAGCGCAGGGGACGGCCGTCCAACACAGGACGTCCCCCTCGTCCCACGGGCAACAGTCCGTGGGCGAGCCGCCTCCGGGGGAAAGGAGTGTCCGTCGTGGCTGTCCCCACCCCGCGCGGAGTACCCACCGAGCCCCGAACCGCATCGGTTCCGCCCGACCTGGCCGAGCTGTTGCGCGCCCAACTCGCCGCCGTCTCCGACGAGGTGGAGGAGGTGGTGCGCAGAGAGGTCCCCGAGTACGCGCGGCCGGCCGACGGGACCTACCGCGAGAACCTCAGGTCCGGCGTGGTGCAGGCGCTCACGCTGTTCGTCGACCACATCGCGGACCCGCACGGTCAGAACGCCGCTATGGCGGCGGCGTACTACGAGGAACTCGGGCGCGGCGAGGCCCTGGAGGGCCGCAGCCTGGAGGCACTTCAGTCGGCGATCCGCGTGGGCGGGCTGCACGCCTGGCGGCTGATGGGCCGTACGGCGGAGGAACTCGGCCTGGATTCGGCGGTGGTGGCCGCGCTCGGGGAGCTGGCGTTCCGGACCGTGCACGAGGTCGCGGAGGCGGCCGCCGCCGGGTACGCGGAGGCACAGTCGCGCAGCACGGACGAGCTGGAGCGCCGGCGCAGACGGCTGCTCGAACTCCTGCTGGGCGAGGGGCCGGTGGCCCCGGAGGCGCTACAGGACCTCGCGCACGGCGCGCGATGGCGGGTGCCTTCGCAGGTCGCCGTCATCGCGCTCGCGGGCCCCGCGGACCCGCGTGCGGAGGACCGGCCGCCGGCGATGCCGGGCGCGCTGGCCGACATGGAGTCACGGCCGCCGCGCGTGCTGGTGCCGGACCCGGAGGGCTACGGCCGGTTCGGCGGGCGGTCGTTCGTCCTCGGCCTGGGCGGCCGTCCGGCGGCGATCGGTCCTACGGTCCCGGTCGTGGAGGCCGCGCGATCGCTGCGCTGGGCCACGCGGGCGCTGGGGCTGATGGGCCGCGGGGTGCTGCCCCGGCAGGGCGTGGTGCTGTGCGCCGACCATCTGTCGACGCTGCTGCTGCACAGCGACGAACCGCTGCTCGCCCAGCTGGAGTTACGGGCCCTGGCGCCGCTCGACGCCGCGTCGGAGGGTCAACGCCCGCGGCTGGCCGAGACGTTGCTCGCCTGGCTGCTCAGCGGCAGCAACGTGCCCGATGTCGCCGCCCGGCTCCACATCCACCCGCAGACGGTCCGCTACCGCCTGCGTCAGCTGGAGAAACTCTTCGGCGCGTCCCTGCACGAACCCGGCACCCGTCTGGACCTGATCCTCGCGCTGCGTTCGGCGGATTTACGGGACGGCGACCGCGACTCACGAGCCGACAAAAACAGAGAGAGTTTCTGAATTCCCGTCCATAACACCGGGAACGGGAACGCGAATACCTTCGGGACAGTCCTTTCCACAGGCGCTCCACGCGCCCCACCCTCAAAGGATTCCCATGCGTATTCGATTGTGTCTCGCCGCGCTCTCACTGGTCGGCGGGGCCGGGCTCGCCACCCTCTCCGCACCCGCCGCAACGGCCGCCACCTGCTCGGACCTCGACGTCGTGGCGGCGCGCGGCACCTTCGAGCCGGGCACACTCGGCCTGATCGTCGGCGACCCGGTGTTCTCCGCGCTCCAGCAGAAAATCACCGGAAAGACGCTCTCCAGCTATGCGGTGAACTATCCCGCCGACCTCTCCCTCACGTCCGCCGCGCAGGGAAATTCCGATGCGGTGAACCACGTCAACGCGCAGGCGGCCGCGTGCCCCAATCAGCGTTTCATTCTCGTCGGCTATTCGCAGGGCGCGAACGTCATCGACAACTCCATAGGGATCAGCAGCGACGGCGCGGTGGTCGGCAGCCCGATCGTGGCGACCATCCCCGCCGCGCTCGCACCGCGAGTCGCCGCGGTGCTGCTGTTCGGCAACCCGATCCGGGCCCTCGGCAAGAGCGTCACCGGCACCTACCAGAGCCGCACCATCGACTTCTGTGCCAACGGTGACCCGATCTGCCAGAACGGCGGGACCGACGTGGGGGCGCACCTCGGCTACACCTCCGACGCCGGCGCGGCGGCCACGTTCGCCGCGGGCAAGATCTGAGCCGTGGCAATGTGCTGATGGGGACCGGGAGTTGATCCTCCCGGTCCCCATCGGTGTTCTGTAACGGCCGTACGGGGATGGCTACTTGGGGGATGCGGCGAATGCCGCGAGGCTGCTGGAGACGACCTCGGGGCGGCCGTCGTTCTGGGCGGGTGCCGCGGTCAGTACGTCGAGGTGCTGATAGCCGGGGGCTATCACGGGGTGCAGGTCGGCCGGGACGTGACCGGCCAGCAGTCCGTCGCCCGCGAGGACGGTGAGCGTCGGGTTGGCCGTCAACCCGCCCGGGTGCACGAGGAGTTGCCTCACCTGCGGCGAGGTGGCCAGCTCGATGTCGGTGACCAGCTTGGTCGGGAAGTACTGCTCGGTGAAGTCCAGCGGCTGCTCCCCCATGCTGCGGGCCAGTTCGCGGATGTCGGTGACCTCCTTGCCGGCGTCGGTGAACGGGGTGCCGTCGGCCGACCGGTACCCGGGGTCGTCGGCGGCGCCGACACGGTCGTAATCGCGCCAGGTGTAGAGCGGCCCGTGGGGCTGCGCCGGGATGGCCTTGTACTCGACGCCGAACACCTGCGACTGGTCCGAACTCCCGTTGGCGGCGGGGAAGTTCTTGTCGACGATCGGCCCGCCGTCGAAGAAGCCGACACTGCTTTGCAGGAACGCGAGGGGCACGGAGTTGTCGTCCATCAACGACCCGAGCACGGCGTCGTTGGTGAGCCGGAAGTCCTTCACCGCGGGTGAGCCGGTGAGGAACGTGGCGGCGTCCTTGGAGAACAGGAAGCGGTTCGTGGCCTCGATGTTGACGTTGGAGGGGAGGTAGGACGGCAGGTCCGCCTCGCCGTCCGGGTCCTGCACCGCGCCCAGGCCTGCGATGGCGAGCAGGGTCATCGTCTCGGGGTTGAGCAGCACGGGCGCGGACAGCGAGCGGGACAGCACGCCGCTGTCGAGCCCTGCCTGCACGACGCCGTAACCCAGCCCGATATCAGGCAGGTTGGTGTCGTCCGGGATGCTGCCGTTCAGGTCCGCCAGGTCGGTGGAGATCGTCGTGTCGAGGGCGAAGTACCCGGCGCACTGGTTCTGTCCGGCGTCCGCCGTGGTCGCGGGGTTGCCGTCGAAGTCGGCCGCCGCGAAGTACCCGGTGATGACGCCGCCGAGCGAGTGCCCGCCGCACAGCACCTTGCGCTTGCGCAGCCCCTGGTCGGGCAACTCGGCGACGAGCAGGTCGTATTCGTCGCGCACGGTCTGTTCGATGCCGAGCTTGGCCATCCAGCCGAGCTGGTCGTTGCCGACGAACCCGGCGAAGGTCCGGCCGCCGACGGCCTTGCCCCGGTAGTAGTAGTCGACCGCCGTGTGCTGGTCGCCGGAGGCGATACCGGTGGGATCCTCAAGGCAGTTGGAGCGCCGGTCCAGGGCCCAGAACTCGATGTGCCGTCCCCGCGCGGCGGCTTGGGCGACGGTGTCGCGGGCGACGCTGTCGAAGGCACCGGCCCCTTCCAGGATGCCCGGCTGGGCCACGAGGATCCGGTCGGCGGCGGCCGACGCGCTCGGCCCGTCGGCGGCGCGGTAGCGCAGATACGACAGCCAGTCGCACGCCGCCGGACGGGCGCCGAACGACTGCGGTAACGGCACTTTGACCCGCACCAGCGACTCGACCACACCGTCGGCGGGATGCGTCGACGCCACCGGGGTCTCGGTGCGCGCACCGTCGCCCTGGGCCTGCGGAGCGGCCGCGGTGAGCGCGCCCGCGGTCAACAGCACCGCGAGCGCGGCACCGCGCCACGTACGTCCTGCGCTCGTGACTCCGCGCCACGAACTTCCTTTGCTGCGACTCGTGTTCATGGCCGGACCGTAGGACGGTCGGGACCACGGGATCAGGCGGTGCTCACAAGAACGCAGCGCACACCGGCGCCCTTGTCACCTGCTCGCAGAGAACCTCGCGGCGAACTTCGCAGCGAACCTCGCGGACGACGGCGTCAGGTCAGGCGTCCTTGATCGTCGCGGTGACGGGCGTGCCGGTCTCCACCGTACGGCTGACCGTGCACAGCCGTTCGTGGGAGACGGTGACCGCCCGGGGCAGGATCGCGCGGGCCCGGTCCCCGGCCTCCCCCTCGGGAAAGGTCACGGCGAAGGTGACCGCCAGGTCGGTCATCCGGTTGCCGAGGTCGTCGCTGACCTTGTTGCCGGTCACGGTGACGGTGAACCCGTCCGGCTCCGCATGCCGCGTGGTGGCCACGTCGACGTCGGCCGCGGTGCAGCCGCCGATCGCGGCGAGCAGCAGCTCGACGGGGGTGAACTCGGTACCGCCGCCGACGGCGGTACCGAAGTCGACCGTGCCGCCACGGGCGTTGGTCGCGGTGAAGCGGCCGGGGGCGGTGCGGTCGACGGTGACTTGGCGCAGGGGATTGTCGCTCATGGTGGGGATCCTTCCAGAGACCTCGGCCGGATCGTCCGAGGCCACGGAGATGGTCCCTGGAAGCGCACCCTCAGCCGACGGCCGACCAGGCGCCGGCGATGTCGGCCGCGATCGGGGCGTGGGACAGGTACTGCGCGATGTCGTGCGCCCGGTCCTTCGGGTTGGCGCAGAGCACGTCGCGGACCCGGTCCCAGGTGTCGCCGAGCGGGCAGCCGATGGCGACGGCGTCCCCCGCCGCCCACGCGTTGGTCCACTCGTCCACCTGACCGGGCCGGACCGCGCCGTGGGCGAGCAGTCGCCTGTACACGGCGTCCAGTCCGAGCGGGCTGCCGGCCGTCACCAGCAGGGGTACCGAGATCCCGCTGGGCAGCATGGTGCACAGGTCGAGCGCGACGACGGTACCGAGGCTGTGGCTGACCAGCACGATCTCGCCGTCCTCGGGCAGCCCGGACAGCACCGCCTCCAGCACGGCGTCGCGTACCGTCTTGTCGCCGAGGTAGGCCGCGACGTCGCGGAACACCGCCGCGATCACGATGTCGTCGAGCCCGCTGCGCGCCGCGATCCAGGACAACGGCCGTTGCAGTGCGGCGACCGCCCCGCCGAGCAGGCCCGACTCCTGCGCGTCCGCGGACTGTTGCTCCGATTCGGGCATCCTGGTGGCCTTGGCGGATTCGGCGATCAGCGCGGCGTAGACGGTGCGAGCGCCGGGGTCGTCCGGCACGTACGCCTCGGCCGTGGTCGTCGCCGTATCGAGGTCGGCACTCTCACGGCCGGCCGTCGCGGTGGCCAGCGCGTCGCCGTAGAAGGGGAACCAGACGTCGGCGTCGTCCAGTGGGGGACGGCCCGCGGCCGCCAGCCCGACGGCCAGGCCCCGGCACCAACTGGCGCGCAGTTCGGCGGGGTTGTGGCCCTGCTGGCCGCGGCCGTGCAGGAACACCACGCGTCGTCGGCCCGCGGCGGTCCGCCCGGTGACGCCGCGCCGCTCTTGAGCACCTGTGCCGCGTCCGCCGGAGCGGTCGGCGTCCGACACCGTCTCGACGGGCGCCGGCCCGACCGGCACCGCCTGTGGCCCCAACTCGGCGAGCAGCGCTTTCTGTTCCGCTGGCAGCGCGGCCGCGGCGAGGTGGCGCAGGATGCCGCTGACCCGGGCTCCCTCGTTGGCGATCCAGCCCGCGCCGCCGGGGTCGGGTACGCCGGCGTGGTGCAGGGCGACGACCTCCCACTGGTCGTTGAACACGGGCGAGCCGGAACTTCCGGGCTCGGTGTCCGTGCGGTAGTGCAGGAACTGCGGGAGCTGGTTGAGCAGTTCGTTGGCGCGGACCGCGACCTCCTTCGGCCGCCTGTCGGGGTGGCCGACGATGTTCACCGGCTCACCGATGACGATCTTCCCCTGTTGGGCGATCAGCCTCAGCCAGCCGTGCACCTCGCCCGGCCGCTTCCCGTCGGGGCGGGCCTCGACCGCGACGAGCGTGTAGTCGAGCGCGGGGTCCGTGACGAACAAGACGTCCGGGGCCAGGTCGTAGGAGTCGACAGGTTTCGGCACACCGTCGGCGTCGGATTCGAAGTCGAACTCCGCGAAGGACCCCGTCGCCGTCGCCACGTCGGGCAGCACGTGGTTGTTGGTGAGCAGCAGGCGCTCCCCCACGAGGAAACCGGTGCCGAACCCGGTCCGCTGTCCGCCCTGGACGATGGAGACGCGGGCGACCGCGCGGGCCGCACGCGCGCCGCGGGCAAGGAAGTTGACGCTCTGCAACTCGTTCGCGGCGCCGAGGATCCGCTCGAAGACGACGGCGGGACGCACCGGCCCTTCGTCGGACGGCACCGGCGCCAGGTCCCCCGGGTCGACCTCACGCTTGCTCACCAGCCGCTCCGCGCGGGCGCGCAGGTGTTCCGTGCTGTCGCCCGCGAAGGGCGTGCCGGTCTCCACCTGCCGTCGCCGGATGTTCTCGCGCTGGTCCACCGTCTCCCGGTAGCGCTCCACCATGTTCCGCTGCTGTTCTCGTAGGTCCATGCGCGCATGGTCCGGCGAGCGGGGAACACGGCGCTTCGGGGAACTCCCTACGGCGCGGCCGCGCCCCCGCC
>Ga0307511_10002221_pt1 | contig 20333 bp, 15 predicted proteins | sample 13_EM_MG_FD_200266 | JGI IMG/M metagenome (GOLD analysis project Ga0307511, IMG submission 200266) | Populus trichocarpa ectomycorrhiza microbial communities from riparian zone in the Pacific Northwest, United States - 13_EM | ecosystem: Host-associated > Plants > Roots > Unclassified | place...
GCCTCTCCCCGCCCCCCCCCCCCCCCCCCCGCGCCCCTCCCCCCCCGGGGGGCGGGGGGGGGGGGGAAGTTCTCATGTCAGTTCAGTGTTGACTTTGTATTAGTTCAAAGGTTCAGGGTAACGGCTCGGGCATTGCACATAAAGAGTACGGAACGGTTACCTTTTTTATTCCGTCCTTACTTACTTTAATCCTTAATCTATGAAAAAAAACATATATATATATACACTTAGTATGCCGCGGGCCCCATCCCCCACCCCAACTGACCAAGTAATATTTTGTTTTTTAAGACCCACTTCCAGGCTCAACTAACATTCAACGCTGTTGTGTTATTGCCAGCCTCCAAAGTACACTTTGACGGAGTCTGCATTCCGACCTTCGGGGGGTATGAATTGGCAAGCGGCCCGCCTCGTACATCCTACCCGAATCAAGACTTTTTTTTGGGGGGGGAACTCTTTCTGAGCATGTTCTAAAGACAGAACAGACAGCTCAGGCTATGAAGCTCGGGGCCTGTCTTCAAAGTACGAGCCGCCCAGCCAGACCTACTCCAGTATCCAGTATCCAGCATCATCAAGCATAATCATCAAGCGTTTTGTATATATATATATATATAAGATCTACTAGGCTATAGGTAGTACATAGTACACCATTGACAACCGGATTTTGCACACACAATATAAATACTAGAACTTCCATTCGGGTCTTCGGTTTTCAGCCATTTTTTTAAGTTGCCTGAGTTCGGCTTCTAGTTCATTCAATTTAAGTATCTAAGTCAAGTACAACTGAGCCAGTTCGTACCAATTCACGTAGCAGTAATATTTGTAGAAATATTCCTACTACTCAGTATACCATCCAGTAGAACCGTTTTCATTGTAAAAAAAAAAATTAACTTATAGCTTACATTCCGTGGTTCTCACATCCATCTATCAATGCCTGCACTGGCAAAATGGCCTGAAGAATGGTTGAAAAAAAAAAAAAAGAGTTTGTGAGTACTATCAGGACTCGAATCCGTTAACGCTATTAATTAAGTAATACTATTAATTAACTTCGGAGAAGTAGATTCCTTTATTAGTTCCGTCTGAATAATGTCTATATGTAGGCATATACATACTTTTGTACGGGAGGGAAAAGTTGATCCATAAGAACTTCCCGCATAAATAAATATAGATAAATAAATAATAAATAATAAATAATAATTTGTTTGAAACTTCGGGCGCACCGCATAATTAACTACTTGATTGTTATATCATGTTGCATCCGGCTTCTCTAAATCCATTTCAATGACGACACCTATTCACATATATATAATGCCCATAGATGCACTTAAATTCATTCACTCATTACCCATCCCTCGTAGGTACTCTAATCGCTCATTACTGCAAATAATTAAAAAGAAGCCAATCCTTTCTCAAAATTGTGGTTACTCATCCCCGCTCACCCGCCCCATCTTTAGACTGAGGAGGAAGAGGGAGAATTCCACCAAGCCGCCATCCCCAAAACAAAAACCACCACAAATGCATCACTCATCACCGTCGTCCAGATGACACTATACCTAGCAATGGTAATGAAGTAATTTCCGATTTTCGGAGGTAGAATTTGTCCGATCATGCCTAGCATCGATCCTGGGGGTGGTTTTCCCTATTATGCACATATTCGTCATTAGCCTTTATTCTCTTGTGCAGTTACAAGCGTAATGGTTGACCCCCCAGGCTCTAGCTCAAATATATGAAGCAAACTTGCACATTCTCCTACGAAATAGGATGTTCTTACCTTCTCGATGACAAATCTAGAAGACTGCAGCACTAGCTCCATTGTAGCAAAGTAATAAAAGAAATTCTGAAACTCCAAAGTTAGCTGCCATACGGCGACCACCTGCATAACCCCTACCCATATTTCCCATAATACCCGTACGAGGCTCAGCGGGGACTTACAGGATTAGTATATGCCGCCGCTTCCCTCTGCTTCAAGCTTCCATCAAATTCCGACCCAAGCCCAGCCACCTTCAAACTCCAAATAGCCAAGAACAACGCCCCAAGCGTATGCACCAACTTCCACAACCATCCCCACCTATCTTGACTATGTTGTTGTGATAGCTGTGCTTCGCTCACTCCCGCTTCCCCCATGGGGGGCATACCCATCATTTGTTGCATGAGAGCCATCATCGGATCGTTCGCATCGCCCATACCCGGAAGCTGTCCACCTTGTGTACCCCCAGCACCGTACTGAGCTAATATCTCTCTTAACTCCTCCTCTGGTGGCCCACCGTGGGGATCATTGAGTCCCAATGGGCTCGGTGAGAAAGTAGTGCTGACTTCCTTTCCAGGCCGTCGCTGCTGTGGCGTCGATGAGCGAGACTTCGGTGCTGGTTGATAGTGATGCTCTGACAGGATCACGTCTGGTGGGTCATCGTGAACTTGTGCACTGGCTCCCGAAGGTAACGCCGATGATGGTGATGGTATGCTGCCAGATTTCACAACAGGGGCAGGGGCTGCAGCTGGTGTTTCAGTTCCCAAACCTGTCGAATGAACCTGTTAACAAATGTCTGAACCTAGCACATTTTGACAGTTTGGGTATTGAACGTAACGTAAGCTGACCGGAAACCATCCGCAGAGAGGGCTGAGCCACAGCAGGCTGGTTACGCGGAGCAGTGATAGCGTAATAGATGATGCTATACATGACCCGGAGCAACTAGCAGTGGATAAACAAGCGAAAGTAGTACAAACCATTTTCCGCCTGCGCAGCAGCAGTTTCGTACAATCTCGAGTTACTTTGTGTACTTGTAATCTTATTCAATCGCGACCCTCCCTCCGCTTTTAGCTTTGCTTGCCGGCGCTCTCGTCGGATCCGTGCCTGCTCTGCGGCAGATGATGGTGATGCTGTGGGCGTTCCTGGGGAATCCATTATTGTAGAGTTGGCAGTCTGTACCTAGCTAGGCTGTGGCACTGAATATCTGGATGCTAGGGGTGATGGTTTGGCGGAAAAGCTGGCTTGATGGGGATATGCGTTGCTTTTTGGACTTGGTGTTCTTACTGACACTCAAGATGTTACAAGGTGTTATTTTAGTGCCACAGTTCGGCGCCACATCTAATTCGGCATAAGGATTTCGCCACACCGGAAACGGGTGGGCCCCAATTTCGGCAGTCAGAATTTTAGACTTTTTGTATGTGTAGCTGTACACCAAGTTTAAGTAGGCGGGCAGGTTGTAGCAACCCCAAATATCTTGAAAGTGTGACCATGCACATGAGGTATCGATCCCTGGACAGATTCGAGGCCAATCCCTTCACTTCTGGCTTCCTATCAATTCGTTTCCCTCTTGCAAATTCGAGGCCCCTGCTCAGAGTTCGAAAGTAATGCAATGCTCGACGGAGAACGCCACAAGGTGTATATTGCTCCACCTGCATTACTTGACCATGATACTGGGATGGTACCCACATGGAGTGTGTTTTGGGGGGCAGGGCATGGTTGAGATACTTCTCATAACATCAGCTTTGGATTGTTCAGTATTTGAGAGCCAGCCTAATGAAGCTTATTTCTTGAACCGGTATATGCGACTGCTACGAACTTCAATTCCAAAGGGTAGAGCGGCACAAATTCTCTCTGTTCCCCAAATGAAGATCACATATCTAGCCAAGCGGATGATATAGCAACGGCTTTTAAGCGTCGCCTGCTTTACCTCCCTGCCTCGCAGAAATATCTACTCACCAGTTTGATCGGAGGAAGCAATTGGCCCCCAATACTGGAGAAGGTCATCACGAGTGTGCCAACTAGACTAATCATGAGTGATAACCTATCGCCTTGTAGATTTGAAGCTTAAAACAGGAAGCCTATTAATGTAGGTTCCTAGGTACATAGGTAATATACATATATGGGAGTATTTCCGCTGGCAGGGTTCTGAAATGATCGGTTCGTGAGAATGTTGCACAAAAAGCCGTTTAATATAATACCCCTCCCATGTATGCTTATCCCCTTGATGGCTTCCAGTAAATCCTAACCATCTGGTGGGCATTGAAATTATGCAGGCTCTGCAGAGCTTGCCTAGTGATAATGCAACTGGGAACAGAAAGCGGCTGCGGCGACTGGAGGGCTGTCGACCCTGGGAATGAGAACAGTGTCGACGATAAGCTTCCTAGTCTTGCAAACTGGAGCAGAAAGATCGTCCCATGTTATTAAACCCAATGCTGAACTGAATACACATCACTCCCATGATAATACCAGGGTCTGGCATTCGGCTGCTGACGCTCTCAGTATTAGTGTTGGATCAAGGATGCTACCGGGCTCACTTAAAGGGGTGGACTTGGAGCAGCTTAGTGTAGGTTATTTTTTGCCCCCGTTGTTCAGTTAATTGCAATTCACAGGGTGCTCAAGCACAGTGACGTGCTTCGGGAGCTCTAGAGATTAGTTTCATGGGAGGGGTATCATGTTAAACGGCTTTTTGTGCAACACTCTGGCGAATCGATCACTTCAGAACCCTGCCAGCGGCACGACAGCAGTCTCTATATTAGTCAGACTAGCAAATGCACTCCAAGTCAAACCAGCGCTTGCGATGGCAGTGGCACCGTTTTCATTCAAAGGGCTGGGGGTCAATGCCCCTCCCAATTTGTCATCTACTGGCAGCTTTGTCACAAATCCCTCTGCAGGAAGTCATGGTCTAGTAAGCGTATGGGAAGAACAACCTTTCTACTATATTCTGACATCTCAATCCAGTGCCAATACCCATGATATATTCTAGCACAAAAAAAAAGCCTACAGTTACCCTCAGTTTGAACAGTATCGAGCCTAGTCTAGGGTCTAGACTAAACCATTTTATACAACAATTTGCTCAAAGAGTATCTGAAGCGGCATGGTTATCACCTTCAACTAATTGGTTGCTAGATATAGATCATTGAAGCTAGTTGTCACTTTGACCACCCATGCACGCAAAAAAACGTTGAATCCTCAAAACACTCGCTAAATAAGATGGGGGATTCGTAAAAGTGTCTCAACAATGACAGGGGAACTTAAATCTGGGGCCCTAGGGTTACGACGGTGATTAGTTATTGGATACCCATGCTGTGTCTCCATTCCAATTGCAACTGATTGATTTCCTTCAGCTTCTTGGGACATCTAAATGTAAGTGGTGGTCCTAGATGCAGAGAGAGCAATAAGAGATGCTGCGATGGATATTAAAAAGAAAAAAATGGAATCATCATAGCCACTGCTAATAAATTGCGATGTACATAGTAAGTAACTGATAGCTATATATTAACTGGTATCCAATCAATATAGTTCATAGTACATATAAATATACATATACTCCTGAGCCTTCAGGCCCAAGTCACATTGATTCAGACTGGCTGTATGCATATGCATGTTACTCGAGCTCAACTACCAGTATTGAAAACAAATTTACACCTGGTTGTGAGACTGGATCAACACTCTCAAATCTCTGACTCCCGCCTCATTGATTGGAGGTATGTATTCCCACACTATTTAGCTCCGGTTAAGCGCATTAGACAAGGGAAAAATAAATAAACGCGCCTTGTCGAACAAGCGCCCCTTGCAGGCGGGCTACATACATAACCGACTGAATACATCCCCCATCAGAAAGCCATTTTCCCCATCCAAGCGCGGCCCAACCCACACCTGGCACGTTTCAAGATAGCTGGTCGCCAAGCGCTGAAAAGGACGTTTTACAGAGCCTCGATATGCTTCGAGTCCTCGTCATTCTCCCCCCCCCCGTTCAATACTTCCATAACACCTGCGGGCATGCCTGGAGCCAGTACTTTCATTGCCCAGGAGGTTAACAGAGTTTCAAACGTATGTAAAGTATATATGAAGAATCAATATAGCTGAGACTGTGGGGTACCTTCCCACACACATGCATCTCCTTGTGTTGCTAATAGCTCTGGATCACTTTTGCTACCTGAGACTTGATCCGTGGCCGGTAGCCGTCTATTTGTCCTTTTATTGTGATGCAAAACAATAGTACTGTTCTGCTATCTCATATCAATATTGCAATTGTAGAATTGACAAATACTTAGGGCTACTCGGCAATCATTTACGGTGATGGGCCATGGTACTATTCTACATATGCATGCAGTGTCAACTCCCAGTCATCAACCCATGACCGCTGCACCCATCAGGTCATCCCCATCTCCACACATCAAGGTACCCTCGTTCTTTCTCGATATCATAAAAATCCGCGAAGGAGGCCACACTCGACTATCTAGACCATACTCTAGATAGCTACTATATATAACGAAAAAGCTAGTATAGTTATAACTATATCTCGCTAATAAAACTATACTCGAGTATAAGATGATCCTTGGAGCCAGAGGCGGACTCGTGCATTAAACCTGGTCTTGTTCGCGGGTTTTACGGTAATTGCACTTTCAATAATCACCGTAGATAAACGTTCGCAATACGCTCATTTGTTATATATTTTTCCCCCAATTTTTTTTTCGAGTTACGCTTAAAGTACTTTGCTATACGTGAATTCTCAGGTACAGGCTCATGCAATCTCAAAGCTCAATGATATGCTAATAGTTGGTAATGTATCCTTCGCGAAACTCATATATGCAGCCCTACTCCGGACCAGCTCAGCTCTGGGACCGAAGCAAATGATGCACGCGGAGTCAAACAAAGAAATCAAATAGGATATCATTATGCATGAAGGTGGATGTATGCTGCTTCCCCAGTAAACCCGCAACCGCCTAAAAAACCACGTAAATACGCCGCAAACAACAATGAGAAGGGTAATTAAGTGCTAAAACTTGTCAAGACAAGAAACAAGCCAGGTACCCCACCAGTCAGTCTCGATACTCCATAGAGCGAACATGTACCTCATCCTCCAGACAACGCAGGTTGGCAGTAAATGCTCAAAAGTTGAACAATGTTGGTAGTCATGAGGGTGTATAAAAACTACCGGTACTCTTACCGCTCATGCCTGACTTTTGAAAGCAGGAAAAAAAGAAAGAAAAAACGCAAACGCAAACGCAAACGCATTCAAATTCCCAACGTCGGTAGGATGAATACTAGTAAAAAGAATGAGAAAGAAAAAAAAACCCCCAATATATAAAGATCAAACGAGAAAAAAAATAAACCCACCCCCTGAACTCCGACCTCGACCTAAGGAAACAAATATAAAGAAACTCAGTTTTTCCCTTTTGTAGCCGCTCTAACACATTGAACCATAATAATCCACCCAGTGCGCGTAAGAGTCAAAATAATTCCTCCCGGAGAATATCGAATAAAACCAAGGAAATTCGTGGCCATCAAAGCGTGATGAGAAGGTGAATACGCGCTATGGGTGCCCACTACCGTCGGGTCCGGAGGAGAGTCCACTATTATACTTCTCTTCGAGGTTTTTCAGGATGTTCCGTAGTGCAGCGTTCCCTCCCACGAGGTTCTCAACATACACAGCGGCATGTTGTAACACGGCGCTCTTGCTATAGCCACCCCCTCTCAGCTCAGGGACTAGCTCAGTTAGAGTGTCGAATCCGAATTTAATTTGATTCCGTCGTTTTTGCTCGCTTTGAATATGGTTTTGTCTTTTTTCTGCCTCAGACAAGTGCTCACGTTTCCCTCCTCTTTTCCCCTTGGCTGTCGCCTCTGCCGAAGAGTCCTTTCTCGGCCGGGACTTCCGAGGCTGCCCTTGCTGATCGTCATCTTCATCTTCCGCTCGTCTTTTGACGCCCGCAGTCTGCGTTGCAGAAAGCGTTGGTGACTGTGTGTTACCAGTTGTGAAATTGCTGCCTGTGTCGCTACCCGTAATGTCCTCTCCGATTCGCTCGAACTTTATCTCCACGGGTGAATTAGCTGTTGTATCTCCCGAGGAGTTTGGTACCATCATTGCTAGTACCTTACGTTGAAGATCCTGTTGTGTTGGAGGTTGAAGAGCAGTGTGAAACCCGGAGTTACCAAATGAAGGATCCGATCCCCACGCCAGGGTGTTCAAAACTCCATTTGATGGCATGTGTACCGAATTGGGTTGTGGTATTAACCCATGACCAGTAAATGGATTGACAATGACTGGTGAATCATGGTGGGGCTGCGAGGGCGTTGTCGGTATGCTATTACTTTGTACTGCATTGCTGTGTATATTTGGGCTTGAGCTGCTGTCTAGAGTATTGACGTTGTTGCCAGCTAAAGAATTCCCCATATATGATTGTAAATGCTGCTGTTGACCCATAGGTATCTGGGAGAACTGAGGCTCCTCTTCGGCCAGCCACCCGAGTGAATCTAGTTGAGGGTATTTAGTGGTCCCGGTCTGATCGAACCCTCCCTCTGTGATCGTCTCGAGAAATCCATTAATTGTGCTGAATTCTTGCGCATTCAGTAACGATGGGCCTGTGGCGGGTGCTGGTGGTGATGGAGCTGGATACGTGAAGTACATGGTATCGTACACTGGCAAGCATCACTGTTAAACACTGAGCTTCATCGGCATACTTAGGGAAAAAAAATTATACTCACTATTGCCCCCGCCAAATTGGAATTGATGCATGGGCCGCGAGGTAGTTTGCATCTGTAGCATGTCGTCTTCGAATGTGATGGGGGACGCAAGCTGGTGATAGTTCTGTTGATTTTGCTGGTTCTGATCGCCGCTAGTGCCAGATGGGGGTTGGGGATGATTGTAGTTAAGATGATCGGGGGTATGATTCATTGGAAAGAAGCAAGTCCTGAGGGAATCTGGAGGAGAGTTTATAGGTATCGTGCGAACATAGGAACCCGATCAGGCTCACCGGCTTTGGCTAGCCAGATAACAAGGCCCTGGTACGTTTTGGAGCCCTGAACTGCGCTATTGCCGTGCGTGCAACCCACCGACTGAATAATATAAACAGAAAGCACCCCACCTCGACCAAGTTGACCGTGGTAATGTATATAATCTGTGTCGCTTGCGCGCCTAACTGGGACGTTGTAGGATGAACTGAACGATGGTGGGTGCAGGGGGGGGGGTTGGAAAGGTTTATTTCGTCAGGGAGGGAGACTAAAGTGAACCCTCAGAGGGAGGGGTAGGGATTTTGCAAGGTGAATTCAGACGGGTGTGTCGAATGCGTAGGGGTGCCGGTGTCTTGAAGCTGTGGTGTGTGTGCAATCTGCTAAGGACGGGTAAGGATTGTGAAATGGCAACTTGTGCATACACCGAGAAAGAAGGTGACCGAAGGAATGAAAGAAGGCCTGAAGGAATGTGCGGGTACAAATGCAGAGGAGCTGTAGGTCTCGACCGCGGAGGTTGAGCCTGGACCGGAGATGCAGGACTGGCTCAGGAGGAATGGGGGTGGGGAGGATGGCACGAACCCGAGGGACGAGGGACGAGGTGATGAGATGCTCGCTGGAGAGGTGGCAGGACCTAGAGCAAGAAGCTCGGCTTGGGCGGGGTGTATAAGCTCTGTCGATCAGCGTGCGATGCGGTCAAGGAATAACGACCGGCGGGCACTGAGCAAGTGAAGTGAGCCTATATTGAAGGGCCGGTTATAGAGCGGGATAGCTGCTAAGGACCCTCCCGACGATGATTTGGTTGGCTGGGTGGCACGCAAGGTGCGTCTTAGCACCCCCGAATCGATAGTCCGGGGTAAGCCGCAACTGTATAGAGTTCGGAGCTTTGCACAGCTCGAGGCTGAGAAGGAAGAGTCGAGCGGATATCGCAGCGTGGCTGCTGTACATCCATAAATACAGAGTCGCACTGTTGAGTAGAGGTCTGCCAAATGCAAGATGTCGAGGGATGGCCCACAACGCTGTGCACACGGTTCGTATGTACGGTTCGTATGTGTTTACATGTACGATCCGCGCTGTCGCTTGATTCAAGTCTGGATATGCAATGCACCAATGCAATGCCAGGGTATGTCGTGATGAGTGGTGTGCTCTCTCACAAGGGCGGCCTCAGGCAAGTTATATATTCGGCGGCCCTACCAAGTAGGCTTGAGGCTATGGCAGCCCTTAGCGTCTAGACGTCTATATCAAAGTCGTATAGCGCGATAAGATAAAGTTGTTACTTTATATAACCAGTGCGGACAGGTACTTTTAGGTTCTATTACTCCCAGTATCTAACTTTTTAGTAGCCAAGTAGCTAATTGATATGGAACGGGAATCCAAAGCAGTTGGCGCTCCACATGTCAGTATGAGAACAATCCTCAAGAACTAGACTATTCGATATAGTGTAACCGCAACTGGGCCTCATGATCAGATCCAAGTTTTAGGTTAGTGGTGTCTTCCTCCAAATTTGACACCGTGACTTCCAGAAAACTCTACTATCCCATCGATTACAGTCTCGATGTTGGTCCAGAGTACAAGCTTAATCTAGTACAGGGGCTATTTCGAATCCCGTATACACTTTCATGAGCCAGACGCTGCTAGGTCCAAGGTTTCATCGGCCCGAATTGTCGGACAATCGGGTTATGCTTAGTGTCTACGGTATACCGAAACCTTCCTTCGGAGCCGGCTTTGAACAATTCACCAAAGTACCCTTGTTAACAATAGCAACCCAACTCGCCAGAGGAAGCTTGGGCTCTGAGCTAAGAAACTCAACAAGTAATGGTCTAAGGGGTCGATGAGCTAGTTACGCTTATTTCGACTCCTGTGTGATAGTTGAGCTTTTGCTCAGTCCCGAGACGTTCCATGGCGTAAGCCTAATTACATAGATATCATTAGCTCATTAGCACCGAGGTTGATATTACAGCTAAGACGAGTTAGTGACCACTTTCATGCGTTGACCCCTTATTGGGATCATTCTCTGGGATATCAAAATCCTTTGATGTTCTGCCCATCCTCGCATGCTCCATTAGTTTCTTATCGTTTAACATGCCGGTCACTCAGGAGGTCACTGTAGGGTATAATTGCATGAGGTGCAGCAAGCACCAGGGGAAGAAAAAGGGTGAGGGCACGGAGAAAGCAAATCCCCTACCACCAACCTTGAACACAGTGACACCACCGTCTCCCATGCAGTATTCTAATATTTTATAACCATCACCACATTCACACGCAAAGAACCCATCCCCCCCACCCTCTGTCTATAATAGACACTTCCTGTGGTTTTGAGGAGTAAGGCTAATCTCATGGAGTAGGGTTACTTGCCATGCTCCTACAGCTTCAAAAATCCAACCAGTGGTTGCTCTCTCCCTCAGTAGTTGATGTGGTTGACCAGTGGGGCCTTGGCCGCCAATTCAAGAAACTTGTCCATCGATAATTGTAGACACATACCCACATCCATTCAGCAACTCACAGCGGCGTTCCTCTTCTTATCTATTGTTGATAGCAGTCAGGCCCACCTCTCCCATCCTTTTGATGTCAGTGCCAAGGGCATATACAACTGCGGTACGGCATACCACTCTCCTTGCTCATCTTCATTAAGAGAATTGTTGGATTGTAACTGAGCCTTGTGCTTGTGACAGCTTGTACACCAACCATGATGGTCTCTATTTGGGGATATTCCTAAAATGCTAATCCTTACTGAACCAGTAATTGCAAGTTTGCCATTTACGGGGGCAATGGGAAGTAAAGGGTCAGGTAGGGCCGAAGAGTAAGTTCAGACTGAAAGGTTCGGCGAAGGACTTATAGTTTGGTGAGGAAGTTGGAGGATCCGGGGGTGACGGAGCCGGGGTAGAGGGGCTTGGGTGTTTGAGAGTGAAGGCGCTAGAAGGGCTTGCAAGCGGCGTCGGGAGCTGGCTTGTTTATCGTAGGTCTATAACGCCCAATGCTACCAAGTCGGTCTCTGGTGCTATGGTCAGTTGGCGGGTGCAATCGAAGCAGTGTTTATAGGAAAAGAAAGGATAACCACGCACAGGTACCATGGGATTGTTTTGGTATTTATGGTCAGGGTGGGGATATACACCTGCTGGTCAATTATGGTCACTGGCGAAGCGAGTCTGGGACTTAAAACATCTCCGTACCTAAGGAGTGCTCTTTAGTATCATAAGATAAAACACTTAGTATAAGTGTGCTCAGGTCCTGATCTCGTGCCTTCAGATCCATGGTTTCTTCTCAACCCGTGTCACATGCTTCGCTTGAGATACCTGGGTTTCCGCATGTGTATGAAGATTGGTAATAAAGTATGTGTATAAAGATTGGTGATAAAGTACGAGAATAAACTAAAGATGCAATTAAATATGAAGGGCACGAGAATCAACGAAATGGTTGAAATACTGCTTGAGGTGAGGGTGAAGAGCTTAAGCCCAAACATCCACACCACTTGTTAATTCATCAGCGACAATGATCAATGAAGTGCCGGTGCTCAATATACAGTCTTATACCAAGCCTCTCTCGGTGTTTTCTCGTGTCGAAGGGGGGACTAGCACGCAAGACTAGTTAACGTGTTCATGAGATGGTCAGAATCCCTTCGGAGAAATGCCTCTCGAGCCGTGCCGGAAGTGCAAGCAAAATTGTGAAGATTTTGGTCACCGTACTTCAATATCAACTTTAACACAAGGGTGCATAGCTGGGCGGCTCAAAGGCATGTACTGCAGACTTTCAAATGGGGTATCGGGGAACGATGGGCAGGAAGGCAAGTCGGACAAGAAATTTCGTGGTGCTGTAAGGTGGAAGTGGGCAGCCTTAAGAAGACTCTGCAGTTCCTAACCTGTGGAGAATAGTAGCAGAATGCTGTTACGTCGTACATGTTCACATGGTGACTATGGTGACGGTTGACGTGAGAGTACCAAACCGAGCCTAGCCGCACCAGATGCGAAGCTTAATATAGTTAGCAAACAAATAAACGAGTGATTTAGTGTATGTACTTATATGAAGTTAGTTTGCCTCTCTACGACCCTTATGGAAATGCCGCCTCGGCTGACGATCGCGGACACGGACCAACGCTTAAATAAAGGTCCGACTTCTCGAGATCTCCACATGTGCTCCAAGTACACTCCCCGGTGGTCAACTAGATGCAGAGTAGTTATAATAACACTCGAGACTGTCTGTTATTTGGATTTCCTATCACCTATAGCTATTCGTTATCCAATTGCAGTTGCAAAAGCTAAAACCCCACGTTCGACACCAGCAACGATCTTCGGTTGAAGTAACGACTGTCTTCCTTCTGACCCAATCCTGGGCCGCCGTGCATAGCATTTTGTCGTCTCAAACATATATAGACTTTATCAACAGTGAGAAGGTATGTCGTGTCACGAAACGCAGCCGCGACAGCTCCCTATATCCGGTTCAGATTTGACGGAGAATCTTAACGACCGACGGCAATGAAGATTCAACCCCCTCACGCTGTTATACTTAGGAATAGGGCTGTAACTTGATGAAGTCCAGCAAGATACATATACATCAATCTATTCGCCCGTACGTAAGCGTTTCGCGACTGTCAAAGTAGCATGGAACCATTGGCTAATTAATGTGAGTTTGAAAAAGGCTTCTGCGGGCATACTTACTGGGATATGCTTCCTTTGTGTCCCCTCGCTTGTTGCATCTATTGTTTTCCCGAGCAAAGAAGTCAAAGCCAGAGGTGGTAAATGTTTTTGTAAAGGTTGTTTATCCTGACCGCCATGAATACACGTGTATCAGGCCGTTGCTCACGGTGACATTAGATCCTGGAGACCCTAAGAAAAGCCTTTGAGCTCAATCGGTTTCCAGCATTCTGTGGTGTCACAGTCGGTGGTTGGCGGCTACTGTTACCCGTCATCAAGACTGCAGTGAAGCGGATCTGCAGTTCACCATCATACCCAAAGAATTCTAGCGCCACTACCCACAAGCTTATAGCCAACTTTTTTGCCTCATTCATTTCTGGCGCTGTTGGGCTACAACTTCTTAATGGCGGTTATCCAGAGTTACCAGCAGGTAGAACGCTGGATTTAACTCTTTGGACAGCAGCGCGGGCCCTTGATGCCCTTGTTGGTGAGTTGTGGTCAAGAAGGAAGAAACGGAGACTTGAGTCTGGAAGCTGGTCGATAATTGAAGATGGGATTGAGAAACTTGCGGATGCTATGACGTTTTCTTTAACCGCAGGGACCGTTATGTTTGCCTGGTTTTATATACCAGAACAACTTCCAAGGTAGTTCCTAATCTCCTCCGCACCGCCATGTGGAATACTAATCGTAGCCAGGGCATATAATCAATGGATAACGGGAATGTCAAACCTCGACTCGCGCGTCATTGTGGCCCTAAGACGCATTCGTGGTGGTGACATTATATACGGAGAAGACACCAGTCAAGCGGACCTTCTTGGATCCTACTGCAAAGGCATGGGGCTTCCTGAAGTACTTGGGGACCCACAAAAAACAATCCCAATTCCTTGTAGGGTAGGTTTTCCTAAGATAAAATATTTCCCGCAGTCTATTATATGCTTATGATCCTGCAGCTGGTCCATGGTGGCTGGACCGATAATTGTGAAAAACACGCAGTGTGGAGGTTCTGGAGCTCTTGGACCAAAGCATTTGTGATGTATGTCCCTCTAAACCTACTCGTTAGACTCAGGCGACCTAGCTTCAGAAGCCTCGGCCAGGCGTTGCTTCAATCGGCGAGATCATCTGCGTTCTTGGGTGCCTTTGTAGCAATCTTCTATTATTCCGTATGCCTGACTAGGACACGGCTGGGCCCACGGCTCTTCCCTAATCTCAGCCCTATGTTCTGGGATAAGGGCCTGATTGTGAAGATGGGATGCATGTTGTGTGGCTGGAGCGTGTTAATCGAATCTCCAACGCGCCGTGCAGAGATGTGCGCCTTTGTGGCACCCAAAGCTCTTGGAGTATTCTTTCCAAGAAAGTATTCGAGAAAGGTGTGTCTATGAATCTGTTCTCTCACATGTGCCATATACTAACATAGCATCAAAGTATCAATGGAGAGAAGTGCTTGCCTTTGCCTTGAGCTTCGCAGTGGTTATGACTGCTTTTCAAGCCAATAAAGCGCGGGTTCGGGGCGTCACTGGAAAGGTACTAGGGAAGATCGTTGCATAGGCAGCTGCTTCATATATTCGTATCATACTTTATATAAGTATACCCTTTATAGTAGTCTGATTGCCTTTATAGATACATTATTGTATCCCTCCTGGTATCTCAATATCGCACACGTGACATGTAAGTTTCGTGGCGCAGCTTAAGCCACTGGATTCCGCATAACCATATTTAGGTAGTTGCCAAGCAGGGACATAAATGCTTGTCTGTCCTCTCGAGCTCAAGATAGCAGTCCAACGACGTTAACACTAACCATCAATACAATTCAATTGCAAGATCTTCACTACAGACCCTAATTGTTGCGCCTCGTACCTGTTTGATAGATCTCCCCTATCCTAGCTTCCACTGGAACCTACCAGTGAACCTCCATAACTCCACCAATATCCACCCGGTAATAAGGAGGGGTCAAATATAATATGGTCAGGCTACGGGAAATTCCTCGGACAAGCACCTTTGCTTGGTCTCCGGGAGCACATTTACCTATTATTGCAACCGGAACAGTGGCCGGTGCTGTCGACGCAGATTTCTCCAATACTACTCAGTTAGAGCTCTGGGACTTAGACTTACAGAATGGACAAACCGGCCTAGAGTTGTCTCCCCGGGCGTCGGTGAATACTGAATCCAGGTACGTCGAACGTTAATTTGTTCCGCTTGGGATTCAACTAATCTCAGCCACAGATTTTATGACATCGCCTGGGGCAGAGTGTCAAACGAGAGACCGAGAGGAATTATAGCAGGAGCTTTGGAGAGTGGAGCTCTCGATCTGTGGAGTGCAGATGTGTTGCTGGATGGTTCTGGGTATTAAATACCAACATGGATTCACCCCACGCTGAAGCAGTAGCTTATTGTCGCCCCCAGGGACGCTCTCCTATCGTCGACCACAAAGCATTCAGGGCCCGTTAAGTCACTCCAGTTCAATCCATTCAAGTCGGAGCTGCTTCTCACCGGTGGGGCTAAGGGAGAGGTGGGAAATATCTGTGGCAGATACATTTACGAGACACAGACTTATGAAAGTATAGATTTACGTTTGGGATCTCAATAACATCGAAAACCCTTTCTCGCTTGGTAACAGGACCTCACGGGCAGATGATCTTGACTCCGTCGACTGGAATAAAAAGATTCCTCACATTCTTGCTACAGCCGGAAACGGGGGATTCGTTACGGTGTGGGATGTTAAGACTAAGCGGGAGTCTCTTACCTTGAGTAACTTGGGCAGAAAGGCTGTTAGTGCGGTTGCATGGCATCCCGAAAATGTGACGTCCCGAGTCTTCTACACCTAAAATTGATATACTAATCTTTAGAGTCAGGCAACCAAACTAATCACTGCAATCCCGGATGAGACCAACCCCGTGATTCTGATCTGGGACTTACGAAACTCGAATGCACCAGAAAGGGTTCATCTACCTTCTCCTTTGTGTAGTTTCTGTACTAATCTAGTGCGTAGACTTTGACCGGGCACCAGGATGGGGTGCTCTCTCTCTCATGGTGTAAACAGGATACGGACTTGCTGCTCTCCTCAGGGAAAGACAACAGGACTATCTGCTGGAACCCTCAAACTGGAGACATGTTGGGCGAATTTCCAGTGGTCACAAACTGGACGTACCAGACGAGATGGAACCCTACAAATCCGAATCTTTTGGCTACTGCTTCTTTTGATGGGAAGATAGCGGTGCACTCATTACAAACCTGCAAGGCTGACGCAAACAGACCTGACGCTGCCACTGCAAACCTAGATGGGGAGGACTTCTTCAACCAAGCAAGCGTGGACCCACAAGGCCCCTCTTTCTCCCTGAAGAAAACTCCAAAATGGCTCGAGGTCCCAGCCGGTGCCTCTTTCGGGTTTGGGGGGAAGCTGGTACATTTCGGTGCTGTAGAAACGCAAGCTGGTCAACCCAGGCGGTCCAAGGTCACGATTTCCAAGTTTGAAGTTGAAACAGGGGTCAGCGAAGCTGCGGTTGGTTTCGAAGAAGCACTGAAGAAGGACAGTCTTGGCAGTATCGCCGAGTCACGTGCAAAGGAGGCAAAGTCAGAGGCGGAGAAGAGTGTGTGGAATGTGCTGAAGTCTCTCGTAGATGCCAATCCGAGGATCAGACTGCGAGAATATCTTGGATTTGAGGAAGAGTCTGAAGTTGAGGGAACAACGGATGTGGAAGCAAAGGAAACCAACACAGACGGTCTTGTTCAACCGAATGGATCCGACTCAGCAAAGAACAAGCGACTTTCCTCGTTCTTTTCGGATAGCAATGTGGATTCAGAATTTTTCCTCTCAGACCTTGCATCCTTACCCTCTACACGTGGTGCTCGAACAAATAACCCATTCCACATTTACAGCGGTGATGAATCAGAATCAGATAAACAAATCACTAGAGCACTCCTGTTGGGCCAATTTGAGAAAGCCGTGGACATTTGCTTGAAGGAAGACCGTATGTCTGATGCATTCATGCTTGCTGTCTGCGGAGGAGACAAATGTACTGAGAAGGTCCGCACTGCATATCTCACAAAGAAAGCCAAGGGACCAAATTATCTTCGTGTGCTTGCTTCTGTTATTGGAAAGAACATGTGGGATGTGGTATATAATGCTGATTTGGCTAACTGGAAGGAGGTGATGGTTACATTGATCACATTCGCGAATGAGGAGGAATTTGAAGACCTCTGTGGGGTGCTTGGAGACCGACTGTTGGAAGAATCAAGAGAAAATGGCAGTAACGTTGAACAGAGGGCAGCCGCCTCCTTCTGCTTTATCGCCGGTGCGAAGCTGGAGAAGGTGGTTGGTATCTGGATCGAAGAGCTTCATGAGATGGAATCCGCAGACCTACAGCACCCTTCTGGCGACTCCAGCTTTTCTGTCCATGTCCGCTCGTTGCAAGGCTTCATTGAGAAAGTAACAGTGTTCAGACAAGCAACCAAATTCCAAGACAAGGAACTGAACTTATCTGGGAACTGGAAGCTAGGCAGTCTTTACGAGAAATACTGTGAATACGCGGATGTTGTTGCGGCTCATGGCTATCTAGATGTCGCAGAGAAGTATCTGAATCTTTTGCCATTAGGCTACCCAGCTGCGACTGTTTCCCGGAACAGGGTCAAGGAAGCTACAAAGAAGGCCACCACTGCCCCGGCTACATTAGGACGTAAGACCCAACAACCTGCCAGACAACCACCTGCGGTCACTCCTGCTACACAATATCAAGCAACCAGAACCACATATCAGCCACCTACCACTGCGATGTCTTATCAACCACCTACGACTGGGACGCCTTATCAGCCACCTACCACTGGGATGTCTTACCAGCCGCCTGCCGCCTTGCCGCCGAACCCATACGCCCCACCAGGCCCCACTGTTACTGGCACTTATGCTCCTCCCAAGATTCAAACGCAGCATGGATATGTTTCTAATCCATACCAACCGGCTCAAGCTGCTCAGCCCTCACCAACGACATACGGAGGTACCAATCAGCTCTACAATCCGCACAACACTTTTGGTCAACCACCACCACCAAGAACTTTCACTCCACCAGTCTCTTCCATGGTGCCACCATCTAAGCGAACTGATCTTCCCAACTGGAATGACACACCCATTGTCAACAGCCTGTCCCGTCGAGGAACGCCCGCAAGCACACAGGCGCCGATAACATCTCCATTCCCAGGTGCTACGGTTCCATCGCCTCCGCAAGCTTCAGCTCCATTTAGTGCGCCTCCGCTCGGACCCTCAGGCCGTGCCCCTCCACCGCCTCCGCCTAAGAGTTCTGCACCACCACAGCGTGTAGCAACCCCGACACAGTATGGTATTCAAAGCCCTCCAGTGCCACAGCCTGGGTACCCACCTTCACAGGCTTCGTCGCTATATGGGCCTCCACCTACCGCAGTGAGCTCTTACAATCAGCCTACAACAACATCTAGGTATGCAGCAAACCCACCACCGGTCGCGGCAGCACCACCTCCCCGCCAATCGATGCCGCCACCACCTTCTGCTGGACAAAGCCAATACGCGACACGCCCCCCAGTAGGTGCACCCCCCGTGGCTGGTCAGGCTTATGCACCGCCGGCTGCAACCACATCTCCCCCGTACGCTCCACCTCCCGCTACAGTAACACCATCTCAATCTCCCTATGCACCTACTCAAACAGTACCGACCACCAATGTGGGTGGGTACGGACCCCCCCCTGGTGGTGTTCAAGGTTCCAGGCCAGGTACTCAGCAATCAGAGGTTATCCCTCCGCCGAAGTCTGAAACCCCAGCACCACCACCTTCTGCTAAACACCGTACGTTGTCTAGGCCCCTCAGAGAGCATAATACTAACGGATGGTTTTCAGCACGCGGTGACCGAACACACATTCCAGAGCAGTATAGACCTATACATGAGTTACTCAGCGCCGACATGAACCGGGTGAAGGCAGTAGCACCAGTAAGCACTTGATCCTTAGAATAGAGCAGGGGTGGGCACTAATCACCACTTTGAATAGCCCTCACACAAGCGCCAGGTTCAGGATACAGAAAAGAGACTTCATATTCTGTTCGACCACATCAATAATGAAGAACTACTGAGTGCCGACACTCTGGTCAGCATGCTAAGCTTAGCCCAAGGTATGCATGTTCCATGGTAACATTCGTTCTGATACTAATATATTTACAGCGATGGCTGCTCGGGATTATACGACTGCTCACAATATCCATCTGGATCTTGTCACTCACAAAACTGAGGAATGTACAAACTGGATGACTGGTGTGAAGCGATTGATCGATATGAGCAGAGTGACACCATAAAGTATTTCTAGGGAATTTCTTATAGGGCTTGGAGCGTTTACGAATACGGCGGTGGAATAAAACTTACACTACCTCTTTGTTTTTCTGTAATGCAGCAAATTAATTAAGTGCTTGCGAACTGCATACCTATATTCAAGATCATCTGCATCAGTACTTAGCTACAAACAAGACTCTGTAGCAAAATCTGGACATCCCCGGATTTTTGTCGCCTTATGTAAGATTGCCTGAATCGGCTCGTTCTGGGTGTGCACGTGTGTAGTCTGGTTGGCACCAGGGGCAACCGACCTCAAATCCATGCAACAGTTTAAGCTTATTGATATCATCGTACCTCCTAAATTCTATAGTAACAACACAATTCCTAGTGCTTCAGAGTGACTGGTACCTTCACGCATCATGGAACAGTCGCCGCTTACACAACAGGCTCGCCCAAGCTTCCAGCCTAAGATAGCATCTCTATACGAGAGCCTCTTCAAGGTCCATCCCGCCGAATGTCACAACACATATGAAAACTGACAAGTAACACTGACCTGGTTACGTTTCAGGAAGGCTATGAAGCAGAAAAATCCGAGGGCTTTTGGACGGAATTCTTTTTACTAAAGTGTCACCCTCCAGGGATGGTGGAAATATTGCGACCCTTTAGCAGTGATGATCTGCTACATCTACAAGTAGGTCTGTCCAAGAAACAGAAAAACTTAGAAATCACTTAGACT
>Ga0307511_10002222_pt1 | contig 20319 bp, 19 predicted proteins | sample 13_EM_MG_FD_200266 | JGI IMG/M metagenome (GOLD analysis project Ga0307511, IMG submission 200266) | Populus trichocarpa ectomycorrhiza microbial communities from riparian zone in the Pacific Northwest, United States - 13_EM | ecosystem: Host-associated > Plants > Roots > Unclassified | place...
CAAAGTCGATCTATCCCATCCACAAGCCCCCCCTCGCAATCTCTAACTTACACATAAGGTAAGTAGGTGTGCGAAATCCTGGATAGTTATTGCTATGCATATTGAGATAATTTACTTCATACGTGCATGCATTATTGCGGTGCATGCAGCTTGCAGCTTTAGATATCCCAGAACAACAAGACGAATCCTGGTCTGCATACTTACTGCATGTCGTACATTGAGCCGAACATGTCAACCCCGCACTCGTTGTGTGAGGGATAGTTTTTGGCTCGTCAACCTACGATAGGTAGTGTCACAACTATTCCTTAACATACCGAACTCGAACTATTAATTCCATTTACTCGTGCTCCAACTATCTCACGGCATTCGATAATTCGACATAGCAGTTCCCTGTGTTGTTTGACACCATTGCGGTACAAATACCCTCAAGCAAACGCCAAAGCCCATAATTGTTGTTCCCATAATAAGCCTACACATATATACAACAACCACAATCACGAGGCCCTGTCACCGCTCCTGCAACTTGAAGGAGGCCAAGATCCGGGAGGCCAATCTCGCACATGGATCTGGCATTACTATCGACTGGAGACATCGAGGAGGTGCGGGCGTTGCTAGATGGACGCGCGGATGGGGACCTCGTAGGATGGTACGATCAAGATCATCTAGGAGCGGCATTGATTGCAGCTGTAGAGAAAGGGCGTGCCGATATCGTACAGCTGTTACTAGCTCTGGGTGTAGATGTGAACAGGATAGCATTGATTACGGCTATGTGGGGGGGGGGGATGTTGATATTGTGCGACTGCTCCTGGACCAAGGCGCGGGTGTGAATATAGTGGTCGGTGATACCATGGCGTTGATGGCAGCTGTGTGGGGAGGGCACGCTGATATTGTGCAACTGTTCCTGGGTCGAGGTGTGGATGTGGACCTGGAAGTCGATGATACCACGGCATTGATTGCGGCTGTGAGGGGAGGGCGTGCTGATATTGTGCAACTGTTACTGGACCAAGGCGCGGATGTGGACCTGGAAGTCGATGGTACCACGGTATTGATTGCGGCTTCGAGGCAGGGGTGTGCAGGTATTGTGCAGCTGTTACTGGACCAAGGCGCGGATATGAACTTTGTAGCCTGTCGTGCTACTACGGCATTGATTGCGGCTGCGGGGGGAGGGCATGCTGATGTTGTGCGACTGCTTCTGGACCGAGGTGTGAACATGGCAGCCGATGATACCACCGTATTGACTGCGGCTGTGTGGGAAGGGCATTTTTTTTTTTTTTTTTTTTTTTAAAAATTCATTACTCGTATGCAACCCTGTAGGAGGGTTATGACGAGCCTAACGGAAGCCCGTTAGGTTTCAAGGCACCCCAAGTTAATCTGGGGGGCCATGCACGATCTAGGTACACTAACGCTCGCGCCCCTCCGCCACCGCCCTCTAACCTGGCCTCGCAAAGATAACAAAACAAATTAAACAAATAACTCGCGCCCCTCCGCCGCCGCCCTCCATCTGGCCTCCGAGTTCGAATATATCTCATCCTCCGCCACGCCCTCTCTAACAGCCCTCCCCTGGATTCTTCCGCCACCACGCCCTCTCCTGGCCCTCTTCGTATCCAACTCCTACCCTCCGCCGCCACGCCCTCTCTCTGGCCTTCTCCAATTCTCCTAATTAAGTTGATCTGCCGTCCCTCCTGCCATTTCCAACTCCAACTCTCCTTTCCGCTGCTCCGGTCTTCCCCGTCGTCCAGGGCAAGGGCTAGCTCCACGTCATCTAACCAGCGAGGGGCTGGGGGAAAATCGTTGCAGATTTTTTCCGACGTCAATAGTGGGTTGGCGGCCCTACCTCCCTTGGGAAGGGATGCGGAGAAGTGGTGGGACTCTTCGTGAGGCTAGAAGTTGAGTTAAAACTGGTGGTAGAGATAGTCGAAGAAGCTTTCGACGGCATCGTAGCTTTCCTCATCTCCTTCTTTCTTCCAGACCGGGTCGTCTAGTTCTACCCATGCCCTCCTGGTTCCTATGTAACGCCCTCTTGCGCTGGCTGTGGGAAGGGCATGCTGATGTTGTGCGACTGTTCCTGGACCGAGGTGTGAGCATGGCAGCCGATGATCCCACCGCATTGATTACGGCTGCGAGGGAGGGGTATGCTGACATTGTGCGACTATTTCTAGATCGGGGGGTGGATGTGAATATGGAAGCCTATCATACCACCGCATTAATTGCGGCTGCAAGGGGAGGACATGCTGATATTGTGCAACTGTTTCTGGATCGAGGTGTGGATGTGGGCATGGTAGTCGGCAATGAAACCGCATTGATTGCGGCTCTGGGTCCGAGAACAAAGTGCGCGGGTATTTTGCAATTGTTACTGGATCGGGGCGCGGATGTGAACAAGCTAGTCAATGGTAAGACGGCATTAAGTGTGGCTATTCATGATTATCGATTGGGCCTCAACGCCGACATCCTACAACAGTTACTGGATCGAGATGCGGATGTGAACACAGGATTCGGCCGTGAAACGGCATTGATTGCGGCTGCGAGGGAGGGATATGTTGACCTTGTGCGACTGTTTCTGGATCGAGGTGTGGATGTGGACTTGGTAGTCGATGATACCACGGCATTGATTGTGGCTACAGAAACAGGGCATCCGAGGATTGTGCTACTGCTGCTGGATCGAGGCGCGAATGTGAACATACTAGTCGATTTTTTAAATTTTTTTTTTAAAATCTCATTACTCGTATGCAACCCTGTAGGAGGGCTATGACGAGCCTACCGGAAGCCCGATAGGTTTCAAGGCCGCCCAAGTTAATCTGGGGGCCATGCACGATCTAAGTACAAAATAGCATAACTAGAATAACAGAATAACATGACTAGCACCCCTCCGTTACCGCCCTCTGTCCGGCCTCCATCGAAACCTTCCTCCGCCTCCGCCCTCCATCCGGCCTCCGAATATGCATAAACATCTACTTCAGCTTGGCAACAACCCGCAAACTCTCCACTCTCCGACTGTCTGATGTTATGGGCAAGGGCTGGCTCCACGTCACCTAACCAGCGAGGGGCTGGGGGAAAATCGCTGCAGATTTTTAGTGGTGGCAATAGTAGGGTGGCGGCCCTACATCCCGGCGGCGCTGTGGTGCGTATGCTAGGACTCGAAATATAAGTAATCGAAGAAGGATTCTATCGCGTCGTAGGGGGGGTCGTCTCCTTCCTTCCGCCAGTCGGGGTCGTCTATCTCTGGCCATGATCTTTTCCCTCTGAGAAGGCGGTTCCTCTCGTTGTGCCTTGGACAGTGGAACGTGATGTGTTCCCCCGTCTGCACTGGGTGGCCACAGGGGCACGAAGGGTTCTCTGCCTTTCCTATCTTGTGTAGCCATGCCTTCTGGGGCCCTCTCTCGGTGCGGAACCATGTGTATGTGCTGAGGGCATGTCTGTGCCAGTCCGTTCTGCGAGAGCCGAAGCCCGCTTGTGTGCGTGCCGACTTCCTGAGGGATCTGGAGGCAGCGCGGAGCCCTTCGTGGGTGGTGGTCCTTCCGTGTAGCGCGATCTCCCCCAGATGGGAGTGTAGTTCCGCTGTTAGGTCGGCTCGGGTGTTTCCGGTGATGCCTATGTGGCCCCTTATCCAAGCCACCGCAGTGGGACATCTTCTGTGGAGCAGGCTTCGTTTGATTTCTACCTCAACGCCTGATCTTGGGGGTTCTCCTCGGGAAAGCTGTAGGGTGGTGTTTAGTGCCGTCATGGAGTCCGTGAGGACGCAGAGCTTGCGGTCCGCTGGGGCTTTATGATCGCTATCGCTATGCCTAGTCTTTCTCCGTCGGCTACCGAGGCCAGATTACCTAGAAAGCCGCCCTCCTCATTTCCGGCTCCGAGATGGACTCCTGCCACGACTTGCGAGTCTCTGCCTGTGCCGTCTGAGTAGGCTAAGGTCCACTTGTCTTGAACTAGTTGTGCCAGCATGGCCGCCCAGTAGCTTTTCTCCTTCGACTTGGGGTCTTCCGTTCTAAGGAGGGTGATCTCGAGTAGGTCGCCTTTGCTGTAGTCCATGCCGTTTCCCCAGCTGATCTCCTCAGGGTCGTCGGCGGCGGTCAGGTGGAAGGCAGCCGTTATGGGATTCTCGTGGGTTGGTTCTGGGCCGCTTGTGCCATCGTGCCAGGTAGGGAAACCCTTTGCTGGTGCGTGGGCCAGGAAATCTCTGATGATGGGGTCGCCTGTCCTAGTGGCTTTCGCGGCCCAGCAGGCACCGATGTCCCTCAGCTTCTCTTCGATGGGCTCTATGTTGGCTATGAGGCCCAGTTTGACGTGTGAGGCTCCGTGGTAGGCCCCGGTTATCTTGCGTAGGGCTTGGTACTCTAGTCTCTTGAAGGCGCCGATGTTAGGAGAGGTGTCTAGCCACGCTTCCGCCCCCCAGGTGAGTATTGGTCTTATCATTCCCGTGTAGAGGGCCGATGGTGATATGCGCCCATTGCTGTTTGCTAAGCGGCGCATAACTTGTAGGATTCGGTTTGCTTTGCGGGTTCTGGCGTCGATGTGAGACTGGAAGGAAAGGCGGGAGTCTATGACTATCCCCAGTGTTGTAATGGATTGTAACGGACCTTCTCCGAACGTCACGCGCGTGTTCTTCTGAGGATCCCAGCTTAATTTGTCCTTCTGGGCGCACTTTTCCAGGCATTCATCTACTTTGTCGCATATGCGGGCATGTTCTTTGGTCCCGTGTGACCTTGTAACCACGATGGGGTTGACATCATCGGCGTAGCTCATGAGGTAGACTTGTACCGGCGGTGGTCCCGATTCGGGTACCCTGAGTCTCTCAGACCTCCTCTTGACATCCGGGACTACTTGAGTCTTTATGGTCTCGTCCGCGCTTCTTTGGGTGCGGGCTATGAAGAAGAGCCAAAGGACCGGGGATAGGGGGCTCCCCTGTGGTGTCCCTTCCAGCATGCTGGCTGTTCCTCTCAGCTGGCCGTCATAGTATATCTGGAAGGTGCGGGGGGTGTTAAGGAACTGGGTGCAGAACTCGAGATTTTCTGGGCTGTATTCTCCGACGCTTTCCAGTGTTGCATCGTGTCTAAGGTGGTTGAAGGCTGAGACTACGTCCTTGCCCATGAGGGTGACTCTGGAGCCCTTTCTGAGTTCTCGGCGTATCAAGCTCACGGAAATTGTCATGGCGTCTGAAGCGGACCTGTTCTTCCTGCTTCCATACTGGAGATCATGGAACCCGTTGTGTGACCTCTGGATTCTGTCCGCTATGCATTTCTCCTAGTCTGGTTGGCACCATTTCTCCCCCAGTTTGCTGACTGTGTTGCTGAGGACGATCTTTCTCCAGCCTTTGAGGGTGGTGTGGTCTTTGTTCGGTTTGGGTATCATTACCATTTTCATACCAGTCCATGGTGGAGGGAATTTCTCCGGGAGATCGACCGAATAGGCTATGTCGTTGATCACCGCCCTTCCCAGGTCTGTGTCCCTCAGTATTTTCTGTAACCTATAAGGGATGGCGTCCGGGCCTGGTGCGCTGTTGTTGGACGTTCGGCCTAGGGCCTAGCGGACGCGGTGGATGGTATCGGGTTTGGCAGCTCGGAATGGTGTGATGATTTTGGGCTTTGGGTCTTTCTCTGGTGTACATACTAGTCGATGGTAAAACGGCATTGACTATGGCTATTCATCATTATCAATGGAATCCCGACACCGACACCGACATCATACGAGAGTTACTGGATCAAGGCGCGGATGTGGACATGGTAGTCGACAGTAATACGGCATTGGGGATGGCTATTGGTCTTGAGATGGCATACACATGGCCCCCGGAGCCAATGACTGGACTAGCCGACATCGTACGACTATTACTAGACCGAGGGGCGGATATGAACATAAAAATTAATGGTACAACGGCATTGAGTATGGCGATTCGGTACCCCAACACTGACATCGTACGGCTGTTACTGGAGGCAGGTGCTGATATGGCGGCAGTGATGGCAGCTGCTGGAAAAGAGCGTGGCGGCATCAACATGGTACAGTGGTTACTGGAGGCAGGAGCGGATGTGAACATGGTATGTAATGGCTCTACGGCATTGATTGGGGCTATCCAGGAAGGGGATGAGAACATCGAAATGGTACGGCTGTTACTGGAGGTAGGCGCAGATGCGAGCATGGTATGCAATGGCTCTACGGCATTGATTGTGGCTATTGAGAAAGGGCATGAGAGCATTGGAGTAGTGCGGCTATTAATGGAGACAGGAGCGGATGTGCACATGGTATGCAATGGTTCTACGGCATTGATTGTGGTTATTCAAAAAGGGCATGAGAACACCGAAATAGTACGGCTGTTACTGGAGGCAGGCGTGGATGTGAACATGGTATGCAGTGGCTCTACGGCACTGATTGCGGCTATTCAGAGAGGGGAAGAGAGCATCGAAATGGTACGGTTGCTACTGGAGGCAGGCGTGGACCTGAACACTGTAGGAGGGCAGCATGGAACGGCATTGATTGCAGCTATATGTACATGTCAATGGCCCGCTAGCGACAACGGGAAGGAGCCGGCGCTCTTGTCGATGTTACTTGATCGCAAGCCTGATGTTAGCATTGAAGCTGGGGTGTACGGAACGGCACTGATAGGGGCAATACCCAAACTCCAGTTCAGCGAGCAGACAGATTGCAATCAACCGGATGCCGGACAGCGGCGCACCATCAAGGCCACGAGCGATGGCAATGGGACTTCTTGAGCAAGCTGATATCTATAAATCCAGTAAAGGATCATATCAATGCCGCCGTTGGGGATTACGGAACAGCATTGACTGCAGCTATATCTAAAGGGAGTGTGCAACTCCTACGTCTCTTGGTAGAGCGAGGAGCCGATATCAATAGAGTCGGTGGCCGTTATGGCACTGCCATAGGGGCAGCATTGGCCGTAGGCTGGGAGAGTGACTCTACGGCATTTTGCAATACCTTCTGGACGAAGGCGCAGACATTAACGCTGTGAACTCTGAGCAGTTTGGAAGTGTATTGGGCCAAGCTGCCTACATGGGTGACCGGGGGTTGGTATTGTTCCTGCTGGAGCGTGGAGCTGATCCCTTTTATGTTGGTGGCATGTATAATCGAACTGCTCTGGCTGGAGCATACTCAAATGCCCTGGACGCAGCCCAGAGCATGGAGAGCAAATCCGGGCCAGACCTGATTACAGTGCTCACGAATTCCATGAAGTGCAGTGGCACACCAGGACGTTCCCCACCACTCCCAATGCCATACACCCGACCTGGTCTCACACGGAGCCCCACGACTACGGTGGCTAGAATGGACGCTGGACAAACTGCCTGTCCTAACCTTAAGGGCACCAGCAAACCTCTTGCGCACGCGACGTCGATACTGACCGCAGAGCAGGCTGCCATTCCGTGTACGGCAATTGAGGAAGAGTTCCTTGTTCAGGTGCTCGTGCAGCTTGTGATTGGCACTGGCCCTGATACTCCGGAATTCGTGCGTTATGAGGGCTGGATTCGAAATGATGTTCGGTACCTTGTAGCTCAGGGCTACGATTTTGGCGAAGCATATGCTGCCGCAAAGGTCGGGTGGAGGTATTTCAATAAGCCAGACTTCATACACCTAGTCGTGCAGCACAGAGGGCTGTGGCTAAGAATTGCACAGCAAATTGAGAAAGAACGGGTTAGCTCGATATATCGGGATAGCAGAGGGCAGGAGATGATTCAGCGGCCCTATGAGGTCATGCCACGCCGCCTCTGGGATCTGGAGAGCAATCGAGTCGTGGAATTCCGAATGTTGCATTCAGAGCTACTCGCCGATAAGTGTACTACTGAGCGACAATTAGGCAAAGAAAAATCCAAAGCTTCTCATCCGAGCGGGATCCCTGCATATTGGGCCATCACACACAGCTGGGAAAGTAGTATGGACCTAGTTGAGACACCAATTAATCAATATCAATGGCAAGTACCTCTTCCTCGTGGCCTGGACATAGAACATGGCGTACGTCAGGAGCTGCTCAACTATGGAATTACCTATGTGTGGCTTGATGTCTTGTGCCTTAGGCAACACATCCTAAGCAATCCGAACCCTTTGAATGCTCATATATCCGAGACCGGCTTGGACGGGATTGATATTAAAGAGGAGGAATGGAAGCTTGACGTTCCAACAATTGGGAATATATATCGGGCAGCCCAAGGGATTGTGCGTTACTTCAATGGACTTGGGAGGCCTTTCAGTACGGAAGGCTGGGACAACAGTAGGCATTGGCTAAGGCGGGCTTGGATATTGCAGGAAATAACAACTGAAAACTCGACTATTAATGGAGGAATTCCTAGGGGTTCAACTGGTAGTACAGCTATATCATGAACACATGTGGAATAGTAGCAGGAGAAACTACCGGTATCACCTTGAGGCATGCTATACGCCTAGTTTTGAAGCTTGCTGCTGATGTCGACAGCCCCAGGGGTGTAGTATATACGGGCTTGCAAGGGAAATGTCCCAACGTGATGCTACACAACCTACCGACAAAGTTGCTGGACTAGCGTACCTCCACCGACTGACCCAACTATCAACCTACAACGAGAAAGTAAGCGACGAGGATGCATGGAGAGCATGCGCTCCCGTTGTACCAAACGATCGAGCTCTTGTTTGACTTTCCCTATCGATCACGATCGGAAAGGCAGCAATGGTTCCCGACCTGGGCTGAGTTGTTGTCGTGGCCTGAGATTCAGCCTGACTGTGATTACAGTCCCACCACACATACGAAGGGGCACATACACCTGGAGGAACAAGACTTGGAGGACCTCACGGAGTGCGAAGAGGTTGCCAATAAGGCATCCTTATTTCTGTCTGATATCTGGGCCCTCTCGAGCTCATATTACCCACCGTTCAGCCCACGCAGGTGATTATGATGTCAGTAAAAGCTAAGGTTTATGGCTTTTACGGCCCATACGTCTCACAGAAACCCATCTCAGAAGGTGAATTCACCATTGCCACGGCAGATTTAGGTCATTCCAACAACTGGATTGTATGTGAGGCTGTGAAGAAGCTGAAGACGGGATGCAAGCCTACGTCACCCATGCGGAATTCCGGAGAGGAAGTGCCTGAAATTCAAGTGTTAAGGAAAGCTGGGGTGTTGCGGACTGATTTCTTTGGCGAGATATTGGCAGGCGTAAGTAGAAGTGGGGATGGCTCTGCCCTCCAAAGGATCAATGCGCTATTTGTGTGAGATGTGATGCATGCACTGTGAATTTAAACGTCATGCTCTACTGTATTTGAATTTTCCCACCTTGGTGTGTTTCAAGTTGGCATATCCTTTTTGACTCTGCAACTATGTTTCCGATACCTACGTAGCCACTTCCATTAGGTAGTACGGATGGTTTCCTTTTTTTTTGGGGGGGGGATCTTTTGTGAACCATTACTCCTATTAGGGTTATTCTAGCTCATGACGTGGACTGGTACCGCTTGTTCCTACCCTCCTTTCCTACAAATGTTTTGAATTAGTTAATGAATCTTTTTTGGGGCCAAATCATTACTCGTATTCAAACTATTCTAGCTTATGACGAGAGACTGCACCTTTAGGCTGGGGGATTATCTACCTCTGCCGGGCAGTCCTTGCCCCTCTAGTTAACGAATCTCCTTTTCGTATCGACCACCTTCGTACGAGTTTCACTTTCATTTTTATTATCACACCTGAGAAGGGCCATTTAACAACAAATGGACAGACGTATGCAAGTTTCATAATCAGTTACCTATTTCCAGTAGACACAATCAAGTCTAGATAGTGCTCTTCTCCTGTACCAGACTCGTAAATACATTCGGCAACATTTGATCCACTATTACCACAATATAAACAATGGACCCGCAATTGTGCTACCTCCTTCATTTAGGAGAAACTACTCAAGAACACAGTTCACTAATAATCATGTCGTAATTCCAAGTACATATAAAGCTTAAGCGCCATTGAAAGTCAACAGATTTAACTTATTTATGTCGGATGCTAGGCTATACCCCTAAGTACATAAGCAGACCAAGCTCTGCAGTCCTCTATTGACAATGCTGGACCCCCTAATGCTCCATCTTCTGCATAAGAAATCTCCCCACTGCATACATTCGCTGAACTAGATATATGGGACGCTCGATGGTAACATATATACTATTTCCATGGATTTATAAAGTCATTACTACTAGCATAATTAGGTGTTATCTTTCTTACTGCTTCGGATATGCTGTAAGATCCCCCAAAATTCCTGAATGCTTGGATAGGTCATCTACAGCACCCCTGCTTGTATTGTAGAATTGAAACTCATAGCTATACCACTTAGACAGTGGAGTGGGACAGTAGGGTATTTACGTTTCCTTTCAAGTCTGATTGCGGACCAAACTACATATATTACTCCAAGACTGACCTTACCATTACTGAGTACATGGCGATTACTTCTGGAAGAAGACCATTCCCCAGTCTATATTTCGCCGCCCCTCATGCAACTGGGATTCTCACATCTTTTCAAAAGCAGGAGTTCAGGATAACTAACATGCGTATTACATAGGGTATGTGTTTTTGGGATTACCGAACTATACGAAGATAGACAGTTCTAACCCAGGAATTACAGGAGTTTGGAAGGTTATCTCGCAGCCTAGGTACTCATCTACCGTAGAAATAATTAGTACTATAGATCCCAAACTCAAGCGAGAGGTATCCAAGGAACCGGAACAGGTTCTTTATTGTTGTGATATATCGATAGTGATAGTGATCTTTAGTGGTATCCTTTTTAAAAGACTCATTACTCATATGCGGTCCCATGGGGGAATCACGATGGCCCTCAGAACCCTAAGTAGACTCAATAATCTACACGCATCCCCCAAAAAGAAGATTCCAGACTAGTACAGGGCCTGGACCTTGAGTTAAGATGTGCCTTTATGTATATAGGTATAGTGGCTATATTCAGAATAGCTCACCTAGCGAACATGAGTTTACAAACGTAAACATTACTTAGTAAGTACTAGCTGAGATTGCCCAAGCGTGCCTATTTTCTCAAATCCACCTCCTTACCCCGCAAGGGCGCAAACCCACCAAGGGCGCATACTACCTATTCCCCAAACCCGCCAAGCTGGGGAAGAGTCAATCTATACCTTATTCCTGCTTAAGTGTGCATACCAACCACCTCCCAATATTTACCTATATATACACTCCTACTGCCCAAGCGTTGATACGGTCTATGTTCTCATATACGCCAGTATATACCTCCCTACTGCCCAAGCATGCATAGAGTCTACAGTAGGCACAGGGATAGCACAGGGGAGTTTCCTCGTTCAATTTCCCAGTGGATTTTCCTGTTGCGGCACCAGCAAATTTAAGGATAATAAGGTCCCATGATATACAAGAAATCACATAGGGAAGGGTACAGGGACATATACATGTTGTATTATTTCTATAATGGTTAGCGTGCTTAGTACTACAAAAGCTAGGTTTGTAGTAGCTGAGTGGAATAGTTGGTGCTCCAATGATCAGGATGCATAACTCCATATATATCATTCAAAGTGACCCAGGAGACATGTGAATACTGAAGTGCTCCGTGGGTCTCACCTCCGACCCGCTACCCTCCCACATTCCAGCCTAAGTATATATATGTTCTGGGACATCGGCCGTCCGCGGGCAGCATACCCATTGTGCCTCTCACAGGTAATTTAAATAATTAATCAATTTGGTATATAACTCGAATTGATAAGTGTTCATGAATACTGATTTGGAAAGAAAAAAAACAAATTGATCAAGGTATATCTGTTCAGGAATCTCTACATGGACTATTGAAGTAGCCTTGCTCTCGTGTCTAATGTTTTGACAACATCTTAGCAGTGGCTGGTTCTGAGTATATAAAAATAAAAAAGATTAGCAGTGCCTGGGACCGGGCTAGTATAAGCGGGACTTTACGTGTACTCAGGCGTAGAGCATGACCAACTTAGGAATAGAGCCTAGCCACATATCTGCTACAGGTTCCTCATGCCCTATTTAACATTGCTGACGTTCGGAGGCTGGTCAATAAAAATGTGGACTGCTTTGCACCTGGAAACTAGGGCGTTATAATTAGGGAACCGTGTTTCTGTGGGGAATGAAGGAGGTAGAGCAATTGCGGGTCCATTGTTTATGCTGTAATAATGGATCAACTGTTGCCGTATGTGTGGTAGAGGGGGTGGGAGAGCATTAGAACTGATTTTGTCTACTAAAAATAGGTAATTGATTTGAAACTAACAACAATCTTTGCTTACTAGCCCCTCTCAGGTGTTATAATGAAAATGAAAGTGAAACTCGTACAAAGATGATCGCAAAGGAGATTCATTAGGAAAGGAAGGTAGGAACAAGCCGTACCCGACCTCGTCATGAACTAAAATACTTTCAATAAGAGTAATGGTCCACAAATAAAACCTTAAAAAAAACTATCCGTACTCGTCACATAAATATGGGTAACAACGATTGGATGGTCAAAAAGGAAATGCCAACTTGAAACAAACCAAAGTGCTCGAATACGGTAATCATGACGTTTAGGCTCTGTGATGGACCACATCTCACACAAATAGCGCATTGATCCTTTGGATGGCAGAAACATCGCCGCTTGCGCCTCCACATGGCCATGAATCGAAACCCTCCGACACAATTGAATCTTGGACAACTCACAATCCATTGCGGCCTTTTAATTGTGTAACGGCTTGTGGCTAGTGGGTTTTCGATGGTGGGCATTTACCCATCTCCCTCCCACTTTCTGCTTAAGGCCTAGGGGCCAATACTGTAGTCTGTTTGAGCTGAGTGTGCAGTAAATTAGTCTCGTCAGTGAACTCCCATTATAAGCATACCACTCGTGCGGCCCCCATACAAAACGGCACCTTTGGGGTAGTCTGGTTGTCTTTCAAAGCATATTCGTCCATTCGCTTAGGCATACCCTTCTTTTGCTTAGTCACATATACGCATGAATGCGCAGAATAAGAAATCAGCCTAACATCACCAATACTACAAGGTTAAGGACAAGTTCAGCACTGGTCTACGGATCCAACCAAGTTTAGGTATGTATAGAGCTGCTCCATTTTGCCCCTCTACATACCACTTACTCCTAGTACTGAGGCCTAGGATATGCCTACGAAGATCCACAGAGAGCTGTGCAGCGAAGCGCTGGTTTGAAGAAATTCATAAAGTTATGGATAGGGATCACGCAATCTAAATTTAGCCTAACTCTAAATTACAAAGACCTCCAGGTCCCCTCTGGCGTAGATATTATTCACTCTCAAAACTCCTACCTACATCTTCTAGAAGCACTTCTTCTATATTCCCTGTAGTCCGATCGAGGTGCCTACATTAGGCTTCCTATTGTATAATATAGTTGACAGGTTATATTGCGGTTATATTGCCTGATAAGTGGACGGGAGAGTATCCCTCGCCCACATTTCTGGCTTGTGCATGGTCAGCCCATGCATGCATTGGACATATGCTTGTAACGTCGAACTTGAAGCATGAAGTCCACCGCACTTCCGGGATTTTCAGCATTGTCTTCTATATGGAATAACATAATTCCATCGGTTAGAATAAAGCATAGCTGATGGTTTATGTATTGTATGTATGTACATTGTGCCAGTTGTCTCGGGACTTGCAATAAATTTGCGATTCTGTAGGCGTAGCGTTTCGTAAATTTTTGACCAGGCTTTCGCTTGGTAGTTTTCGCAAATTTATTAATCCGCGCAACTGTATCCACACCTGTGGCACAAATCAGAATGTCTTGTGACTAGACATTCCCTGATGAGAAACTGCTCTTCGAATTGTTCATTGTGCAGTGGTATTTTGTGCATTCATCACAGCTTTGCATGGAAATCTTTTTTACAGAGAACCACGTCAATTGCGAACTCAAGGATACTTCCTGGTACATACAGCAAGTCATTCCTGCATCCTGTGCTGTGGGCATGTTGAAATTTGCACCAACTAAATGTCGTGGTGTTACCATGCCAGTTGATTTCCGGACACTTGTAATATCACGCGGCAATTGGCAAATATGAACTTTTTCGAGATACCAAAAGGACTAGTTCCTTACCTGAATTAGCATCCACAGTTTCAAAGTTTTAAATATATGCCTAGAAGAAGCCTTTCCTCAAAGGTCATCACATATGTAGTGGCTGTAAATATACATCAACAGATAAATAAATATCCACATAAAACGTTGATCACACGTTCAGCTCTCGCAAGTGTCGACATGTTTGGAAACCCGCTTTATGCTTTATTTTCGCGGCTCTTTTTTTATTTTTTGGAACGCAGTATTCATATGCACATCCGTAGGGCGTCTGACGAATCGCGGATAAATTGAAGGGTTGGCAAGTTGATCTGCCGCCCCGTGCGATCTATGTACATAACGAGGGGAAAGGAAAGATAACGTGGGAAAAGAACATAGGGAATTCGTTTTTGTGGTCACTCTCTGTCCTCTTTTTGTCCCAGGTCCGAGGCCGCTGGCGACTTCGTACCCCTGTATGATGGCCTCTCTCTTTTCCTCTCGGTACAAGAGAAGTACACCTCCAGTTCGTCCAGGGTTCCTCTTCCCCCTCGCCTTTCCTCCAAATCGGGCAATCCAATGAGCTCGCCCCTTTGTTGCCGATATCTCGGGCACGTGCGTGGCATCCTCTCTCGGATAGGTAGTCGTAGTGAGGGCAGGCAGGGGAGGCGGCCTCTAACGTAAACAGCTAGGTGTTGCAAGGGCCCTTTTGGGTACGTAGCCTTGTGTAGGCTGTCAGAGCCAGTTGGAACGGCGTATGCCATACCGTTCTGACTGGCGTTGTTCCTTGCGTTTGTCGATCTGTGTCCAGCCCGATTTATTTCGCAAAATATATTCGCCGACCGGTTGCATACATATCAGTTAGACTACGCAGCAGGGGTGGAATCCCATGGGCCTGTGAGACATAGAACAGGAAAACGTGGAAACCCGGTTACCAGGCCCATGTCTCACAGCCCAAGGCGGATGGGTATGTAGGTACTATTTACGCGTCGTTGAAGTTCTATTATGCATGGAGGAATATTTTCTTTTTTAACATCTTGTAACCGGGATCAGCCTTGGGCTATGGCCGGGTAATAAAAAGGAGTTAGAAGGGTGCATGGGATATCGATAATGCGTCTGAGCACCCGTAGACCGGCGCTAGCAACGGTCTGCCCTTCTGGATTAGTACTGCATGTCAGGATGCCAGCGGTTAAACAAACTTGCAGGCTTACGCAAGGCTGAAGATAATCGTATAATTGAATGCCGAATGTGTATCTAGACGTCTAGACGTGTAGTGCTCAGCAGCTGCATAATGGCTGTGTTGTCGGCAGCGAGCCCTGCGGAGGTTCAGGGTGGTATAGACCAAGCGGATTTAATTAATCCTCACAATAGCTCATTTGGCAGTAGTTAGTGGCGTGTTTTGATGGCATCCGATTTCACTCTATTTTGAGTTCTTTTCTTTTGTTGTGAACCATTATACTATCTAGTGTATGGCGAGAGAGTAATCCTCCTAGGTTATATGTATCTTAGATTGTTGCCATGAACTACTGTAGAAGTTCACGAGAAAGAAACGTCTAGCTATCCGATTATAGTAATAATACCAATTGGGATAACTCCAAGAATGGCGATTGCTGAACCGTTCAACTACCCGAACCACCAATCGCTATGATTAATGATTCGTTCCTATTGGTACTACATATACCGTTAACTGCTGCAATTGACTATTCCACTGCGCATAACTGCTGGTGTTGGTTAGTTGCTTCGTGCTCCTATACTGCTGTCCCACTGCTGTCGCTCCTTATGTCTGCTGCCACTGCTTATAGCTGTCAGAATTGCTGCGGCTCCTTATGGTTGCTAATAACGCGAGGTTTCTTATAACGCGAGATATATTTCCTCTACAACTTCTTTCGGGACCAGAGAATAGTTGCTTATATGCGAGGTTTCTTATATCGGGGGTTGCTTATAACGCGGGTTCACTGTAGTCGCTGTGTGCACTTTGATATCCTCTCAATAAAAATGTTCTATATTCAAAAGTCATAACGAGTTGCCTCAACTTATAACTGCCCATCAGTTTCTATATTGAGGCCCACCCACCACATAGATTGGTGAATTGGTGGATAGGTAGGGTGACTAGCGCCCGATTGATAAATCGTCGTGATTATTGAACATCACTTCCGCTCATCTCAGCTGTAGATTCCTATGCGTTCTATTCTATCTGAGTATATAAAAAAGTAAAAATAAAAAATATGCATGCTATTAGAGAGTTATGTTATTATCACTATAGTCCCGAGCTCGGGCCGGCGAGGTCTATGCTAACAGAGAGGTTATGCATATATAGAGGATGCTATTATAGAGGTTCGACTGCAGAACCCTCTTGAGGGTGAAGATACTGGTGTCTACCCGCGTACCTTTCAACTTTTGTAGGTTCCAATGTACGCCAGAAAACTCCTCCATGTGTCTTACTTACGAGGTCTGGGTAAGGTGCAAGATCCTGGTACCCTGACATTTCTTATACACGGGTAGTTTCTTACCAATTGGTAATTTATTGCCCGCGGTCGTAAGACAGCCAGATCGTTAGCCAAGTACATGTACCTCCCATGTACCTCCCATGTACCTCCCATGTACCTCCCATGTACCTCCCATGTACATGTAACAACAAACGCTATATTTGCGAACCGTCCCCTGCAAAAGTACTGCGCTGTACCATGTGGCCCAACCCCGCGCTCGTTTAAAGTTCTGCTTGTGATTGAACATGCTCCTCCTGGAAGGGCCACTCCTTGCATGCATTCGACCGATACATTGTAGGTGATTGGCGCGCGAACTGCATTAAAGAACGTAACGTGCCATATCCCCCCCTTTTTGGTATTAAAAAGACCGTTTAGCCGTGGATCCGGAAACATATTGGATGATATCAATTGTTGACCGGCAGCACGATTTAGCCCTAGTTTTGATTGAGACGCCCACAATCACTGTCTGCATCACCTATAGTCCTGCAATGGCTTCAGTCAACACCAATCGTATTCCCTTACATGGTGTCAATTGGGCCACCTGGCATTATTGCTTCCGCAAACGCTATATACACATCTTCACCCCCACCAACCTCTTTACCCGCAGAATCCGATGGTGGTTGGCAGCAGTTGTTGGCTTGATATTGCTGAGTGTTTCCCTATCACTCAGTATCCCAGGTGTTTTCGCCGCCCGGAGGGAGCGATCTCGGCTAGAATGCAAGCCAATTGACGGCAACCGTGACATTTACGGCATTGGGACTCGGATCGCAGCATACGCTCAGGGTTTGATGACCATATTTGGGGAAGTATACACCACAGACCCTAAGCACACTGCTGCGCTCACTTCCGTAAACCTGTGGTTTCTGTGGGCCTTAATCATTGCCGCGTACTTTTGCAACGACAATACCTATCAGGATGATGGTGAGATGCTAAAAGCCCTGGGGGATACAATTTCCTATATCAACTTAGGAGCGTTACTCCTCCCAACAAAGAATTTGGAACGCGAGAGTGTCTTCACAAGGCTCATGCGATGGGTTACGTTCTTCGTTTGGCACACTATCAACCCAACCGTGGGTCGGAGAGACGGCAAAAGCAGTCACCTCGAGTGCGAATACGATTGGTTTTTTCTCGTATATAATAGGGTAGAAATACGGGGTCGTCCGCGACTAGCATTCAATCTCATGTTTGGTTTCGGGGCAAAATTGCTTGGAGTCCCACTACTCGCACTAAGGATCCTTATCTATGTGGCTAAATTCCCCCACCAGAGGATTAATGCTGCCCTCGATTCCTGCAAAGACACGCTTGGATCAAAGAAGCACTCACGCGCAAAAGTGTGGGCTGATATCCTCTTTATTTACCCGGTTGGGGATATCATGGCCCTGATAGATGCGGTGAGTTATTCCTCCACCTTGTTTAGCACTTGATGTGGCTTTTTGGGTGTCCCAACACACTCGAGTATCAAGCTTCTTGAAACAATTCCCCACTTGCAATTGGAACTGTTACGGGTCTCTCACCCATGCAGTTGGATATCCTCCAAAGCCGTCCATAAAGATCTAACATGTGTAAACGGATAACTATATAGGAAACCCCAACAAGCTACGAAGCCAAATGGTACGATTACCTTGCGGAGCGTTATTCGTTACTCCATGATGCCCTTCCGCTTACATCCACCCCTTTGGCACCCCCTACGCAATCGCGCATTGTACAGCTCATGTGGTCAGCAATGAGAGTACCTCGTCGCATCAAGAACCATATTGATGGCTCTCAGGCAAGGGTCATATGGAACGTTGCATTCCACATATTCAGCATCCAAACGATTGAGTTCACCATTCTGGCGAACAATATCCAGTGCGTCAACGACGTACGGTCTCTGGGGCAGCTCCTCGCGTTAGTTATTAGTATCGGTGCACTAGGGGCAATGGCAGCAGACGCGATTACCCAACACCGCAACAAACTCTACGGTGTCCCGCTCCGGGATCCCAAAGGTGCTCCTGAAGAATTATCTCAGTAGCGGAGTGGTGATTGAATGACGTAGTGGGTAGTGATATATAATTTCCTAGGGGGTCATTCTTGGATTTAGTAGCTATAAGTAGCTCTCATTGTATTCTTTCTGGAGTGGAAACTGGGATTTTCTCACATTGATATTTAAGTTGTGTTGGCCATGATGTCGGTTGTTTAATATACTTGTATATAGTATAAGCGAACAGTACATACAATTTATAGACTAATATAAAATTACCCGCATAGGTAATTAATTTCTGTAAGACGTTTCTCCGCATCTCTATGCAGTTTCCTATCTAACCTCGAATTTCTCCTTTCCTATATATCTCTGTACATATCGCCGGCACGGTCGGATCAACTCGACCGACCCAGCCAGGCTTCTGGCTGGCTCATCATGTCAAATTAAACCAAGAGTTTTAGTATATACATAGGAGCCATCTACAAGTACCGCTCTGGGGTGAGCATTGATATATGAGGTGGTGAAAAATGGAAGGTAGGAATTGGAGTATGCATGGACTAACAATTGATGTGACGGAATTGTGGCCTCAAAGGACTTGTTGGGCTCAATATATTTTGTGCGTGATGTATAATACATGTGGACTCAGTATCAGGACCAACGGCGTCGTACCATGTGAAGAGAAGTAGTGAACTACATAGCGGATTATGTTAAAAAATACATATCCTGAGGGATATAGGGATCAGGTAATCTTTATATCCAATTTATATGCGATCTTAGGTTCAAATACATATGCTTACTATTAGTAAGTAAGTCTTATATGTTATGAAGGTTGGTGGGTCTTGTGCGACAAGGTGCAGCTGAGGAGAATTGGTGTGCTTGTGCTGATATCACACAGAGCAAACTTGTGTAACAGGAAGGAAAAGGCCGTGCTCTTATTACAATCACATTTATTCATTGTAAAGTACCTTACTCAAGAGCCTGAGCGTCTTGTCTACCTTCTAGCCTGAGTTAGTTCAAAATATGTGCCAATTTTTACACATTTTGGGGGGTATTTTAACTCAACGCATGTTGTAGCTTGTCAATGGTACCGAGGCTTTGTGGGAGGCTTCATTACACACTATTAGCGTCTTTCTAACAACATGGTAGCCCTATGCCTCGGATTAAGTAAGCTGACCCACTAGATATCGGGAGAAATGGATTGGTTACCCTCAACTATGTCACCTTGTACAAGTGCCCCCATGGCCCCTCCATGCCTGTAACTAGTTTCCTTACATGTAGTAAGTTTTACCAGACCATATGACTATATGTATACCCCACAGAAAGGCTCCTTGATCCCGATATCCCTCAGGATATGTATTTCTTGACATAATCCGCTATGCAGTTTACTACTTCTCTTCACATGGTACGACGCCGTTGGTCCTGATACTGTGTCCACATGTATTATACATCACGTACAACATATACTGAGCCCAACAAGTCCTTTGAGGCCACAATTCCGTCACATCAATTGTTAGTCCATGCATACTCCAATTCCAACCTTCCATTATTCACCACCTCATATATCAATGCTCACCCCAGAGCGGCACTTGCAGATGGCTTCTATGTATACACTAAAACTCTTGGTTTAATTTGAGCCTATTTGCATTATGATTCGATTTTTTAACAATTAAATGCATGCATCCCGGAAGTGCGCTAGATCCTGGTAGTTCGCCGGATCCCCGTCAAATAGTTACCGAAATTTTTTTTTTTAAAAGTCTGTACGTCGATTCGACCTAATGTCATGCGACGGCCCCGTCGCCTCCCCTTTGAAGGTTCGGCACCCACGGAACAACGGACTACATAAACGTTCAGCCTCCCGAACCTAGGAAATAACCAAATGAAGCCCTATAAGTATACGCAA
>Ga0307511_10002223_pt1 | contig 20319 bp, 27 predicted proteins | sample 13_EM_MG_FD_200266 | JGI IMG/M metagenome (GOLD analysis project Ga0307511, IMG submission 200266) | Populus trichocarpa ectomycorrhiza microbial communities from riparian zone in the Pacific Northwest, United States - 13_EM | ecosystem: Host-associated > Plants > Roots > Unclassified | place...
TGCCATTTGACATTTTGATTGACCCAGTCTGAGACATGGCTGCACGGTTGGCTCGGAAGCTGCGAAGAGTGGAAGGCAAGGAATATCGACGGCGAATAACGCCGATACAACTTTGTACTGGCTTGGCTATTGCAGTAACCTGCATCGTCGAAAGAACAAATGCTCGCTCCAGTCTCGCTTTAGTACTACAATGGTCCCACACCCCATAAATAAGGCTAGTTAATCAAGACAAAACATGGGTATCGACGACGACCCACGCCTGCTACTGTTCCATCACAGCACTCTCCTCCATGCTGGCGTCCAGGTCAACCGAATCTTCTGTCTGCTCAACGCCAATACTCCCCGCAGGCCGCCAAACGTTCCCCATTGTTGCCTTCCAAAGACGAACGCGACCATCATTTCCGGCAGATGACAAAACAGTCCTGCATATCCTATTAGCACCATAAAGACAACGGTGGCGAAGAACCTACCCTGTTATGTTCCACTCCACTCGACCAACCGCCATCCTGCATTGATATGATGAGACATAGTAGAAAGCGAAGAAGGCGGTACTACACTTACTTGTGGTTATCGAAATCGGCCACAATTGTGCCCGTCCACTTCAATCCTACACCTTCGTCATCCATGTCTGTCTCATCAGCCGGCTTGACCCGCCAAATCCTGACATGGCCATCTCGACTGCCCGTCGCTATCAGGTGATATGATCGCCCACACGAGGGGGCCCATGCAACCGAAGTAACAGCATACGGTACTGGTGCATCACTTTCTGGCGCGGCGGCACCAGCCAAACTGCTCCCATCCACTGCAGGCTTGCATGAGGGAGATGGATCCAGCGTTAGCAGTGTCGTCGGTCGACGAGATGGTGAAATCTGAACAACCTATGCCGACCAAACGTGAGGCAAACGGGATGGGCCTGTATACGCCACCTACTTTTATAGTGCCTGAGATTCCACATCCAGCTGCTATCACTTCACCCCAGTACCGCTCCTTGCACCACGAAATGCACCAGCCACCGTCTGCCTCTCTGTTTCCCACTCCTCCTCTGCCTTGGAGTGGGGGCTGCGACTGCTGTAACGCTTGGGCGACCAGGGACGCAGAAGCACCGTCGAGTGTCGCACCTGTTTGTGTAGGTGTAGAGAATGTTACCGAGTGGGAAGAGGGTAGGGATGCAGTCGGAAGCGAAGTGACGTCTACTTCTTCTGACAGCTGCCAGGTTGCGAGTGATGACTGTTCCAAGCACTCGTATATCCGAAGGTGATTATCCGATGAAATGGTCGCCTAGTAAGTTTGTTAGATAGAAAGCATTTGGAGCCAATCCGATCCGTACAAGCTTGAGGCCGAAATGGTGTGGCACGAATTCCACACCTCTGACTGTCCCACGAGCATCCACCAAGACTGCCCTCTCCGACCATCTTGAAGACGAGCCACCGGTTGCCTGTGACCCAGAAGGTGCAGCGCATTGTATATCAGCTGTTTTGGTGAATGACGTTTGCTCCCATATTTTGACGGTTCGGTCAAAGGATGCGGATGCGAGTACCGTGCCAAATTCTGGATGTGCCCAACATAATTTCGTGACCGTTGCGTCGTGTGCCTGAACTCGTTTATTCAGAACGCGATTAATTCCAGACGAGAAATGATCTACCTTCCATTCGTCCTCGACGCTCCACGTGCCATTGGTTTCATCTAGCTGCCAGATTTTGATTCTGTGCCCAGATTATTGGCCAGAAAGAGGTACTAATGAAAAAGGCTTACTTTTGGTCTATGCTGCAGGTGGCGAACCTGAGACCATAAAAGTCGTAGGACACATCTGTGACGAGGTCATCGTGCGCGTTCTGTATGAGACCTGTTTGGATCATGGCTTTGTGTTACGCCTCAGAATTTGTTTCCTAGAAGAAAGCGCTATGCGCACACCCACTAGAGGACAAATATCAGCACCCCGACGGCAAAATGCATGCCAAACCAACTGACCCTGGCCACACAATTGGGAGGAGTTCAGCATTTCCTAAAAAGGAAAGGAAAGGCTTTAGAATTCAACAAGGACAAACAAACATCTGCGGTGCTAATAATGACGAACCAGTTGGGGTCAATTCAAGATCTTGAAGAGCTGATCCTCAACCAGTGCCACTGCAATGGACGCAAACCTCACTTTCCATCTCCAACTCATCTCCGAACTTACAGGTAAGATAAACGACTGAGAGCCTCGAATGTCAGCGAGATCAATTGCTTTCATTGCTACTAGGTCACAACGAGCGTGCATGGCAAGTTGCCTGGAACCCCGCAAAACCACTCATTGCTTCTTGTTCAGCAGATAAAACAGTCCGGCTGTACAGCTACCGGCAGAAAAGTGACGACCCTACAGCATCGATCTCCTTTTCGCATGTCACCACTATCTCTACACCGCATACCAAGACCGTGCGCAGTGTTACCTGGGCCCCTTCAGGCAAGACACTTGCAACAGGCTCTTTTGACTCAAATGTAGGGGTATACGAGATGAAGGGTGAATCGGATGACGACGTTGATCTGAGTGAGACCCGCGAGTGGGAATGCGTGACCCTGCTGGAAGGCCACGAAACTGAATGCAAAAGCGTTGCATATTCAGGAAACGGAACGCTACTGGCGAGCTGTAGCAGAGACAAGACCGTCTGGATCTGGGGCGGTAAGATCACTCGTATGAGTAGTGCTCCTCGTCCTCACGTCTGTTCCTTAGTCCAACCCGATGCAGACTTCGAGTGCATGAGTGTATTGATGGAGCACACTCAAGACGTCAAGTGCGTTGCTTGGCATCCAAAAGAAGAGGTTAGGATGATTTCACTGTTCACAATAGTGGACGCTGACAACTTTCTGTGGGGTAGATCCTTGCATCGGCTTCGTATGACGACACGATCAAGCTTTACATTGAAGATCCATCGGACGACTGGTACTGCTTCGCGACATTGACCGGTCATGATTCAACAGTTTGGTCCCTCGCATGGTCACCAGACGGAAATTACCTGGCATCTTCGTCCGACGATCTTACAATTAGGATTTGGAAACGGACGGATCGGTATAAATGGCAGTTTGTGCACCAGCTCAAGGGCCACGCAAGAAGCATATACTCTATTAGTTGGAATGGAAAGAGGTCTTCCTCAAACAGCCTGGGGTGGCTCGCAAGCACGGGAGGTGATGGAAAGCTGAACGTATGGGAGATAGCGGTACGTTCTCGGCTATCGATCGATCATGCCATTGTTTGCTCATGCGTATATCAAGGAAATCCCAGAGCAACCGAACACCAATACCAAGCCAGCATTGGACTCTAAGTTAATTGCTTCAATTTCGTCCGTGCACGATGTCAGCGACATCAACGCGGTGCAGTGGTGTCCTCGTCCAGGATTCGAAAATCTACTTGCGACCGCAGGTGATGATGGCTCCGTCAAAGTGTGGGGGGTGTTGCCTGCGAGCAGTAGCTAATAGACGCGATTACTCTTTGGGATCAGATCTTCCATGGGAACCCAGGAAAGATAATACCCGACTACAGAGCCAGGTGGTTCTCAGCTAAGCCGTGAGGCAGGCTATGTCTGGGGTCTCTTCCACATTAATGCAAGCTCTTATGTTCCTCAACTGCCAGACTAAGTTCGATTTTGATAAACAAGGGGATCACTAAAAAGCCTCATGCTGAGGATAGCATAAAGGTGAATTGTGTCTCTCGCGGCTCCTGCGAAATCTTCGGCTTCAGCAGTGACACATCCACCCATTAAGTCGGAGGGTCGCATGAATTTTTATACTACCAGTACCAGGAATTTATTGCCTCACTGGATATCCTCGCAGGCGAGAAGGAAAGAACCTTCAAGTAGGCCTAGTCCCCGCTGCGGGTACGGAGTGGAAAAATCGAACTTCGGTGAACATGAAGCCAGTAGCCCCTGACTCGGAGTGATCGGTGCACGGAATCATCATGCCAAGAATTCAATCGGTAAACGATCAAACTTACCCTCTCCTAGAGTCTTTTAGTGAACAAACAGTTCAACGTTCTGAATTGATCTCAGTAAGTTGGTACAATGATACAACGGACAAAATTGGTACACATCAACTCCTTACTCGTACAGTTATCGAAAGGGGATTTCGTAAATGGCACACCGGTGATGCGAGCGGAAAGGAAATACGTCAAAACCGACTCAGCTTCTGCTTAGGCCTTCTTCGCAACCCTGATAATATCCTTGCCTACCCGCACCTTCGACCCGACCAGGGGTTTCAAAACGCCCTCTGCATCTGGCTGCTCAAGTGGCGTCACCTCGACCTCAGGCCTAAAGAGGAGACAGAAGGTTGATCCTCCGAAGTGGAATTGTCCTATCTCGTCTCCCTTCTCAAGATGCTGATTTTCCTTGACGATGATATTGCAAGTCGATACCTCTCCCAACCCGACACCTACAAAGCATACCAAACCAAGGTCCTGGTTGTCTGCTTGGATAAAGATCAAAGCACGGGTGGAGATCGCTGACACAAAGTCCTGAGAGCGAGAGATCGGGTCCGGATCGACAGGGACGGGGGGTGGAGGGGTGGGTGGGTCTGGGTCGGCGCTGGGAGGATTTTGCAAACGAGCCGCATAATAGGTCCCTGGAATGAGGCGAGTGGCTCTGACTGTGCCAGTGATAGGGCTACGCCAACGATGATAGTCGCGAGATGCAAGCATAGCTTGCAGGAGGGTTCCACCGACGAACTGGCTAGTGAGCTCATGCTGCCCGAGCATGTGGCCGAGAGAATAAGGGGTCTTTTTCAACCAGAACTTCTCCAACTCGCTAAGAGGACTGTAAAGCTTGTAAACATCAGCGGAGCACGGTGAGTTGACGATAGTATTGTCATCGGGGAGTATGACAGCACGCTTGGAGGCTTTCAACTCCCTGGCAAAATATGCGTCGTAAGATTCAAAGCCATAGTGGGGGTCCTCTGTGTCACACACGTAGTAGGATGGGAAATCCTGGGGCGAGTCAGGAGGGCCACCGGCATACACGACTGCAGATGCGAGCGCATTATTACTGAGCCAACCACCCTCGCCGGTGTTAAGCACACTCTTCGAGGCTGGTGACTCAAGGAAACCCTGCCATGAGTAGAACATCTTATGGAACCTCTCATTAACCCCGGGGTGAGTGAACATATTGTAGCCAGCGGGGGTGTTGCAGAAGCGCGCGAGAATTCCATAGAACGGAACACCAGCGACCATGGCGACATCGCCCTCTGCATACGTGGGGGGCGCGCTAAGAAGGGTGTTGAATGCGTTCATCAAGTCCACGTAATTTTCGATCTACACGGTAAATCAACATCGAAGGGGAACGGACAATATATACATATACTCACCTTTCTCTTCTGTAGGTCAGTGGGGTTTGGAGCTTGGTCAAACATTTCATTGAAACCTGCAAAAACCTCCCCATTACTCTCGATGAAGAGCTTGAATTCCTCCACCAGTGGATCCAAGGGCTTGCAGGTTACGGTTTGGGGTTCACCCGCCGAGAGGATGACGCGGTAAGGAGGGAAATAATTACAGAGCAGGGCGAAACCGACGCTGTTCTTTGCCATTCCTATAGCAGGAAGTTCTTCGCCAGGCTGCATAAGTTCAAGGGTATCAGGGTGACGTCCGTGTAGAAAACGAGAGGCCAGGAGAAAGTCATGGATGAAGTCTTCGACGACTTCTGGGTCGGGAAGCCATCTACAAAACGTATCCGCAGGCATGGTCACTAGTCGACACAGTCAGTGTGGACTATGAAGATACTAAGAAAAGAGTAGGGCTCACGTATGTCGAAATGTCGAAAAACTGAGGAATAGATGAAGAAGCTGGACCTTTTTATCCTCCATGGATGGCGATGGGAATTCCTCCGTATAGCCAAGAAAGGATACGCCGGTTAATGTCCTCACCCGAATGGGAGCTTGGTGCTTGAAGAAGCAAACATTCCATGCCTATAATGGACGGAGGAGATGATCTGGAACTGATGGCTTCGGCCACTGGCCTAGCCGCCTTCGGTACACGACTTCGCTATCAAGACATCCAATCGGTGGGTATACTTGGATTGGGGTCGATCAAAGCTCGATTTCGCGGTCGACTTGGGTTTCGATTTTGATTTCCCGAGCTGAAATCGACCACCTAAATTGTGCAACGACGATTTCGCTTGACTTCAGTTTGAACCGGTGGTCGAAATCGAGCGAAATCGCGTCGAAACCGGGGATGTCAAAGTTGGAGACCAATTTTCGGTCTTGCCCGAAGTCCCAAATCCAAATCGACCGCGAAATCGAGGGGTGAAATGCTTTCAAGAACGACCCTATAATAATTGTCATCAGATATGATCCTTGTGGATTTTCTGATGGGGCGTTACTTACTGGAGAGAGTGAGTAGTTTGACCCCATTTTCGAATGTCACCCTCTCTTGGCCACTACATAGAGGGTAACATTCAACCTGTCAGCCGGCTTTGGGAGTCCAATTGGATATATATATATCCCTATATATCCCTCGGCTGATGTTCGAAAAGAAAACGCCCTGGCTTGAGAGTGGAGAATTCGGAACGGAGTGAGTGATGCAAAACCATTCCAGACTCTGGATAGAAGGAAAATGTACCCACTTCATGCGCTTCCACATCCCACTGATCGGCAGAGTGTTTCATGCAAGGCACATGACTGATTGTAATCAGTCAATGTGAAGAAACATTGCGTGTGAGCAGCAATTGCCTGCGCACGATGCGCTTCTTGGGAATTGACGGGGAGCCGCTTTGTATTTGCGAAGCCTTCGAAAGTTGGAGCATCTATCTCGATGCATCACTGAGCACGTTGCTAATCAGATAATCTCTCGCGACAGTATTGGCCCCCAAAAACAAGGCTCGCATTGTTCTATGTTGGCTCCGTCAGGGAAACCCGAATGACCAGATGACAATCCCTATAAATATTGAACTGTATCGCTATGTTGATAAGATTTAGATCGATCGATAGTTCCCTTGCACAGCAAGGGCACCTTCTGTGACCTTCTTACAGCTCAATGCGTGGCGCTGGGTCGGGCAACCTTACTGACTGAAGCCAATACACATAGGCCCAGGCAGAAGAGATGCCATACCGGAAGGTGGAAGTAACAGGTCCTGCTGTGGATGACTGACATCTGCGGGGTCAGGGACAGCGTATATGGAGTGAACAGTCCTCAAACGTGCCCGCCAGAATTCCAAGTTTCCGGGTTCTACATGTCGATGTGCGGACCGGTGTACCACTGTATCAGTTCGGGGGCCGTCGCTGCTAAAGCTGTTGCCCCGATCCATTGTATGGCACGGACAACCTGTGCAGCCTGATACTGACTGAGACCTGGACATCTATAAGACTCGAGGGGATTCGAAGGTTTTCGTTTTCGGTAACATATGTCCATTCGGGAGACCTCAGTGTCGGCCTGTAAGCGCGTTTTTACTGACCGTCGGTGGGATGACATGACTACAGGGAAATAGGTAACTTGAAGTGACGACGGCCTTGAGCGGAATATTTAAACCAGATGCGCCTCTACTAGTGCATCGGATACGCTTTCAAGCGACATAACCAGTTGTTGACAAGCCGCAGTTTGCGCCTCGGTTCGCCAAATGGGTATCGACCACCAATCACAAATGATCAAGTACCCAGAAGTCCGCAACTGGGAGCTGCATTGGGTACCTTGGCATGGAAAATAACGAGGATAGGAAAACAACAGACACTGGCAGTATGGCATCGTGCGGTGGCATAGGATACTTCATCCAAGGCGACGTTGCCCTTGACTCAAGCTGAAGTGCTTGCTGAGGAAGCACGGGTAGCCAAGTTGCCCAGGTATGTGCGGCGACGGCCATTGGGCACACCATAGCGACGGGAAGGATAGAGAGGTATCCCATTGAAATCTAATACTGTAAACCATAAATCCGGAAGGGAGGGAAACAACTACATCCGAACTTACTACATACGCATTCAGAGGACGCGTCATCGTTCCGGAGCGCCCACTCCAAATTTTCAACTTCGTGATGCAATGGGGAACCGAAGATACTGACAATTCTTGTACTACATAGTAGTGGCATGCAGATATATGCAACTCAGGTGGACGGATTAACGCCTAGTGGAAATTAAACTGCCACAGACAAATCTTGTGCACGATAAATGCATCAAGGTACCTTGAACGACTGCAGTGAAAGGCACGGTATGAATAACATAAAATGCGGGCACAAAGCAACGACGACTGCTCAAAGCGAGATCAAATTAGTATGACCCATTGCACAGAAAGTGAACTGGGGACGGCCACCTGGCGCCTGTAAGATAACGGCAAGGGAGGCGATATAAAACTCAACGTACCAAAGGCTGGAAGAATCTACGAGCATACCAAGTAGGGTGACGGATGTATGGTGATGGGCCTGCAAAGGAGGGGAGCACAACATGGGCCCCTCGAGCCGGCGGGCCAGTCGCAGAGCGAGCCATAGGGTTGACATGGACCATCTTCGTCACCGCTTCCGCCCAAGAGCATTTGCTGGGTGTCAAGAACGATGTTGCTGCTGCTCGTGTCCGTGACAGGAGAGCTCGCCACAAGGGCAGCCACAGAGGCAACGAATAGTGTTGTGAAGAACCGCATGCTGTTTGGAGTGCGGGTCGTTGGTGGACTATCGTTGAGGAAAGACCACTGCGAACGTACGTCACTGGTACATAAAACCTCCGTGAACATGTGCTCCAAATGCGAGTACAGTTGCATACAAGTCAAGTACACCAGTAGGTCCAAAGTAGGTCTGTATATGCCTATTAGTCTCTTTGTGATTTGATCTCTCGTCGCTGGGCACCCGTCAATGATATTTTGCACCGGAGTTATTGCGTCTGCGGCAATAGTGAACAGATGCACCCGGCAATTGCCTTCCTTCATGTTCGGCTGGTAGCGTGCAGCACAAGAACGAAAGAACCCCAGAAAAGCGCGAAACCTCACGACTATTGTCCAAAGGAAGGTACACGCACATAGATATAGTTAGCAATACTAGCAGAGAGCAGAGGACCACCCATCAGCCCATGTTTGCAAAAGCGAATGAGATGTGCCAATCAGTACATTGTAAGGGAAAGACAAAGGATCCAAATCAAACCAACTCCTCCTCCTCCGGCTTCCAATTCTTTGCCATATCCCAATAACCAGACAACTTCTGTCCAAGGGCCTCTTTGGCCGCAGAATCCGTCGGGCAACTCCGCGGTTTGAAACTGCTAAACGCCCGATCCCTTAGTTGACCCTCCCAGATCAAATAGCACGCGTTGTCTTCCAGTGGTACTCCAGAGCCGCCATCTGCATCTGGAGTGTCCGCTGCTCCCGCTTTCCCATTTACATTGTCCTCATTGCCTTGCTCGTCTTCGTCGCCCTCGTCGATTTCCACATCCTGTCCACCTCGGGGTCGAGCGGCCTCCGTCCAGGCGATACGGTGCAACATCAGGCGTTTATACGACCGGATGAACTTGACAGCGCCCTCCACGTACACCATACTAAAGGACGGGTTGAAAATACACAGCCCAGTCATGTTCATTTGCTCTGCGTTCTTGCGCACTTTAAACCGATGAGCGGGGTCAGACAGCGTCTTCACCCTGTGCAGAGAACCAAACGCATCAGTCATCTGTTCACGGCAATAAAGGACAAACGCCAACTTGAAGACAGCACCAAATATGCCTTTCTTCTCCTCTTCTGCCTTTTTGACCTCCACCTTCTCCCGGCGTTGTTCGTCTGTGAGTTTCCGCTCTGCATTCATCTTCTCGTGCTGGTGCTTCCTCATCGCCACTTCACGGCGTACACGCGCTTCAACGCGCGTGGGGTCTTGCACCGCATCCGATGTCAGCACCTTCATTAGGTTAGTGAGGCGGACTGGTTGAACGACGTCAGTCAGGTTGATTAAGGAAAGAACATGCCAACGTACCCTTCGTTGGGTCAGGAGGGATAAGACCCATTCGAATCCGATCACGCTTATCCTGCAGTTCGGCTTGACGGCGTTGCTTCCTCATCTTCTTTTGTTCCTATCGAAAGCCAATCGTAAGCAAGCCCATACCGTACAGAGTCAAAACAAACCTTGGTGGTTAGTTTAAGTGGCTTCAAGCCGACCTTGCTCTTTTCACCAGGAGCGGGGATAGGAATCGGATGTTGGACGTAAATGGTCACAGGGGAGTTCTCGGTACGAATGTTGAGTTCAGAGAGTCCCATGACAAGATCATCGTAAGTCTTGTGAGGAAGGAGGGCAGCATCCCACCATTCGACCTCCGGTGGGGGTTCACGCTATCATATAAAAGCAATGAACAAGGGAATCAAAGGCGAGGAAAATGAATACACACCTTGATATTCTTCTCCAGAGTCTCGAATTCAGAATCCAAACCAGCCTTTCGAGCATTCTCCGCAATACGTTGCTTTAGCGCTTCCATCTGAACCTCCTGCCTCATCTGATTACCCAGCTGGACATATTTTCCCTTAGGATTGAACTTGAATGAACGACCCATCCGTTCCTTTGGAGCGCCATCAAAAACTGCATCTTTAGCTGCAGAAGAACCGGATGCGTATGGATTGGATTTGACTTCCGTGGAGACAGACACGGGAGTGGGTGCAGGGGGTGGTGTGGGTGCATTACGGATGTTGGCCTAATGGTCATGAGCAAATAGTCTGAAACTTCAACAAACCCGACCGTTTCCTTACCTTGATCGAGGCAAACTTTGGTTGCATAGGTTTATATCTGTCTTTTTTGGACTGTGGCGCTACAGGGGTGTTGTCCAGTAACAAGGGATGTGCAGCCATTTTCAGTCCTGCACCCTGGTGAGCAGGCTCAGGGGCTGGCCTAGTTCCCTTCTTACTGGGTGCGGGAACCGACTAGGAAAGAAATAAATCAAGACGTCATTTCATCGGTGAACGAAGTCGAAGCGGTACCATGTACGGGTTATCCTTGACGGAGAGTATAGACTGAGCCGCGGCCACTCGTCGCTTTGCTTCTGCTACTTTCCGATTTATATCGTCGTCATTGGGAGTAGTGGGAGTGCCCAAGGCTGGACTGTCATCCCCCCTTGCGGGCGTCCTGGCAGCAGAAGATGCTGCTGGGGAGGGAGAAGGGACAGCGATCGGAGGTTTATCCGGCAGTCCGGAAATGCCCTTTTTCATAGCCGCTATCTTCGCAGAGATTTCTGCGCGCTTCTGGGCGATGAGTGCCTCTTGCGACAGCTGTACGGATAGTTAGCCCGGCCCATCAAAAAGCAGGTAGACTCACCCCTGGAGTTCCTGATCCATTCGATGACGTCTACAGAAAAGCAATAACAAGGTTATAGAACACATGTCAGAACGACGTTGGCAACAAAGATTCACCTTTGTGGGGCGACGAAAGAAAGACTCACAAGTTCGCTGGTTAAATACGACGTCAGTGTGCTGTAGCATAGACAAGTCTGCACTCGCACCTTTTGGGCCTCTTCGCGACAGATGTCTCTCCATTTCCCTCAAACGCCCGCTTCCTGTCGCTCATCGTGGTCACTGCGCAAGCTGTCGGAGAAGCAGGTTACATAATCCCTGCTTGGTTGGTCACGTGTCTGTCCATTCTCCCTCTCCCGTGTCTGCTCATGTTCGCCCTCCTTCGTTTGTCGGGTTTCCTTCCCAAAATCTCTCTCGGCGGCGTCCGATTCCGCTCCCAACTCGCGCCACGTCGAGTCCAAAATGTCCGACGGCACAAAGGTCGCATTCCGATCCCAACAGGAGGGTCCACACGAGGGACGACGCTTGCATTCGGAGACTGGGGAATCCGAATCAAGGGAATGGGCGTTAGATTCACTGCAAAACAACTCACGACCGCAGAGGAGGTGATCAAGAAGAAAATCAAGGTTGTCAAGGGAGCGAAGGTCTATTTGAGGGTGTTCCCTGACATTCCTGTTTGCATAAAGGTGTGTGTATTGAAAGGCTTGGGTTTGTAATGGTCACGAATATTGTGTAGGGTAACGAAACGCGTATGGGGAAGGGTAAAGGAACTTTTGAGTTTTGGGCAACGCGGTACGTATCGTTGTTGCATATCGTGACTGAAACTTCACGGCCCTTGCAGCGTACCAACCGGAAGAGTTATCTTTGAGATTGGTGGAACCCCCATCAGAGAAGAACTCGCACGAGAAGGTAAGAACAGTCCTCATTTCTGTTGTACGGTATCTGAGTTTCGGTTCAGCCCTGCGTCAAGCAGCAGATAAGTTGCCTACGACATTCGAGTTTGTGACGAAGCGGTCCTTGCCTCGGTTGGGCAATACGGTTGTGCAACCTTCAATACTCCCTGCATCGATACCGCCAACCGCTTCGGCAGATCTCGCTTCATAGCCTTAGTGGTAGTGAACCAGTATGAGACATATTCACCGAAATACACCATATTAGCCCCACGAGATGCTAACTTGCCATCAGAAAGACACATGACATAAATACAACTGAGCGATATGTTGACAAGAACCTAACTATCATATAGGATCAATAGTTCTTCTGCTTCTCAGGGCAGCATTGATGGCGTCCACCACCAAGCTGGTGCTTGGACGATCAAATGCAATGATCGTTGGGGCCCTCAGAGGTAGGATTTTCGCGTTCATAGCTATTCAAGTGTAGTTTCCCGGTGCTGCTTGCACGCCGATAATGCTTGAGAGCACCTACCATCTGCCGAAGCCAAGATTGCCATCCTCCGTCCATAGACCCACTCCGTCGACTTCTCTGCACGCTCATAAGTTTCTCAATGACTTTTGCTGCTTGGGGTTGAACTGCGAGTTCTTTTACCATAAGGAAACGGAACTGAGGTATGGGCGTTTTCCGAAAGAACGAACGTAGATAGCATACCTCAACACGACACGAAGTCTGTTTATTTGCAAGTAGCAGTGCTAGGATTCTGCGAAAGGATCCAAACAAATGGCAGAAGAACAATTAAACTGTATGTGTTGAATTGCTAAACGGTCTATTGGCAACGACAACATTCACATCAGACTGTCGAACAGGTCACAGGACAACCAGTCCTTTCATTTATCAAGGTAATCCTCTACCTGCATTGATGGCATCCGCCACCTGGCTGGTGTTTGGCCGATTGAATGCATAGCTATGCATGATCATTAGGGCATGCAAGCTCGACCCAGAAGTAGGTATTCTCACCGTTCATAGCTATCCAGGTAAAGTTGTTCAGTGCTGCATGTACGCTTGAATGCGGGATGCTCCAACATCCTCGTCAGCCATGCACAGAACTTGGGTCCCTGGGGAAGCTCCAACCCGCGATAGTGTTTGAGAACATTTCTCGCCCTGAAGATCCCTAGACCAGTTCGGATTGGCACACATAATGCTCAAAAGGAACAAATATAGTGCTCACAAGGTGCAACAAGCACATCTGCCAAGTTGAGCTCTCCGTCCTTTTTCCATAGACCCGTTCCACCAACTTCTCTTTCAGCGCGCTCAAAGAGACCAACAAGTGTCTCAATAGCGTCCAGAAATTCTTTTCCGGCCGCGATTTGAGGGACAAAATCTTGCGCTTGAAGGAACCGGTAGAAGGCTGGTACGAGGGCGCGGTTGATATGATCGGATTGGAGCCGGACCAGGGCGCGGGCATCTGCCAGAATTAATGTGAATGTGTCGTCACGAGAAATATTGGTGCACCCACATGGATCGGATGTAGGGGGAAGAAGGGTCCGTTCGCTGGATGTGGACGCGAGGCTGGGAGACGATGTGAGTGGACATCCAATAGAATCGTATTGACAGACTCTTCCAAGTATTCGAGGATGATGGTACTCTCGTTCAATGCTTTCGGTGGATCAAGGTTGTTGAGTCGCAAGGCCGGAACGAGACCTTTGGGGGACAATTCGAGTAATTCTTGAGGTTTCTTGTACGGATCGACCTCGTCTGGTGCGAGCGACACGATCAATACAACATTGATATACGTTGTAATCCACACTTACAATACTAATCATAGCGATAAGGTGTTCATAAAACTAACAACGGCAACATAGACAAACGAAGACCGACCTTGTAAGGGATTCCTAGATACTCCAGAGCAACCCATACACGCTGCACGAAAGGACAGAAGCAGGCGGCGAAGAGGGTTATTTCTTGATCAGTGGAATGAAGCTGGACCGTCTCGAATGCTGTTCCTGTCGCTTGTTTGTGGTAAGACTTTCCTGTGTCCATTGGTGGTGTTGTGTGGGCTGTCGAAAGATGGACAGGGGCGGAACGGGAACGGGACTAGATTAGATACTTACGCTACGATAGTTCAGGTACAAACAGAAGTAAATACCTCATCAGCGCGCAGAGATAAGGCAAAACAGACAGACTGCAAATAGCTCAAGTACAAATATCTCGCAGCGGACTTCCAGGACTTCCCAGTCCAGAGCGACTCGTGTGTGGAAGGACCTATCATTATCATGACTTCAGACCAAGAGCATTCGCCAAAGCAGTTAGTGGTGCTTGGTGCCGGGGTCATCGGTCTTTCTGTTGCCTATCTTGCAGCCACACGCTGGCATGACGTGGGCCCGTTCAAGGTGACGATCGTTGCCCGAGATATGCCAGAAGACATGGACTCCCAAGCGTGGGCGAGTCCCTTCGCAGTATGTCATTCACGTGTTTCACTTCTGCCTTGACAATTGCTCAAAGTTGTGTGCAGGGCGCAAATTGGTCCCCCACGCCGTTGGAAAGGTCAGATCCACGCTCCCACCGGTGGGAACAGACGACCTTGTGAGAAAATAGATACACATTCCTGTCCTGATTACTGGTTGACATCAAACAAGCAACAAGTTCTGGGACATGATCCCCACTGGGCTTGTAAAGGTGGAAAAATGTCTTTACAGATGTTAAATGCCACTAATATCATGCCTATAGAAACTTCCGACTAAGATTTATTCAAAGACGGTGGAACATACAGGCTCCGAGTTGGGGTGGACGGACTTAGTTCGTGAAGTAGGTGTCATATATGTATAATATGGGCCATAACTCATCTTGGCATGGGTTCAGTTCCGAGTGCTTCAGCCAGAGGAGATCCCAGAACCATACGTTATTGGTTGCGCTTATGATACCATCGTAATCAACCCACAGGAGTACATTCCTTGGCTTAAATCGCAACTTATCCACCATGGCGTTCAGCTCGTCCGGAAACAAGTGACCACTTTGGAAGAGCTGACACCGTTTGTAGATAGTGACGGTATTCTAGTGAATGCATCTGGACTTGGTGAGCCGGATGGCCCAGCCATGGTTAGTTACGTGACAAATGTGTCGTCTAGGTTCCAAGTCGATTATTGGCATAGAGGATACCAAATTATTTCCAATACGTGGACAAACGATTCTCGTCCAGTCATCTGACGTGCAGGGTTCCGTGATTATAAATGATCGTATGTTTGCAGCACTCTGAACCGCGTCAATGTAGACTGACTTTGAAGAAAGATGATTCATTCCTGAACGGGCAAGTCACTTACACCATACCCCGTCCTGGAACGTCCCCTTCGGACACTGTTCTCCTGGGGGGCACTTTCGAACAGGGGAATTGGGACACTTCCCTTGATATGAATATTGCACAGGCCATATTCGATCGTTGTGCGAAGCTAGAACCCAGTCTTAACGATAGAAACCGGACAAAGATACTGGGCCATCACGTCGGTCTGCGCCCCGCACGTAAGGGAGGGGCTCGGGTAGAGGCGGAAGTAATTCAATTTCCGCTTCGTGGAGGGAACCACGATCTTGTACCCTTTAACCCATCACCGTCTGAAGAGTGCAATACTCTACAGGTTGTCCATGCATACGGATTTGGGTGAGTGCTGCACTTGGAAGACGAGCAGATCACCCACTGATAATGATTTGTTACCAAAGGGGTGCGGGATACCAGGCGTCTTGGGGTGTGGCGGAAGATGTCGTATCTTTGATCAAAACACTACTGTAGACGACCACGTTGCGCATTTCATCTCATTACAACAGGTATCACCAAATTTGACTTGGACTTTACTTTTTTCAAGTCAAGAACCCGACTCAGTGGGTGAAATGTTCAACTTAAGCTATTGTGTATTAACATGCCAATCTAGATCTAGATCTAGTGAACCATAAAGCATCATTGATCACTGGTTATAGATGAGCTCATTCAAGTGTGAACCAAATTGGAGGTTCTTTCAATATGTCCTGGTATGGGGTGAATGATTGGACAGAACAACATTGTTCGTTTATCAACTGACCTTGAATGCGAGGTGGCTGAAGGTCGCAAGCAAGTTGCAAGCGGTTTTCAACATAAAACTCGGCAAACACTTTCCCCACTGTCGCGTAATGGATGTACATGCCTGTGTCGCCTCATTCTTGCTGCTTTATGAGAATATATATCATATCACTGTCCAGGCAAAAAGAAAAGAAAGAGTGGGGCCTTCGTGAACAGCTTTCTAGCATTCGGGTGCTAATTGAAGCCTACAAATCTAGGATCGAGGATCTCGCACGAAACAAGCCAGCTCCCTTCAATCCTTCAGAGATCCTTTCTTGTGTGCTCGAACTTGCAGTTTCTCCCTTTTATCACTATGGAATGAACTGGCAAGGTTTCGCGCACTTGGAGAGACATCATGCTTGGCTGCCCTGCCTTAGATCTGGAATGATATTAACCTCGCCGCTGGTTTCACAAATATGTCCCTCGGGCCACATGAGGACGCATTTCGCAAGGAGTCGCCAATGTCCACTGGACATCACCATGCGATTTGGCAGAATCCCTGACGTTCCGTGAGATGGGAGTTATCCGCCGAAGATCTCGTACGGTGGTTGAAAAGGCGAGGGTTGAAACGTTGACGGGTCGACTGATGATTACGTGCCAAATTTGCTCATTGCATATTTCGGTCTGACTATGACGACGACGACGACGATAGAGACCACTTGGACCCCGACTCACTTTCGTGCATCCATCACCTAGTACTGCAGGGAATTTGCATTCTTGATATAGTAGACGCCTTGCTCCAGCCACTGTATCATCGTTTCCATACCAGTATGGATCAATTACTGTCGTTGCAGAATGGGTCACTTTATGCACATCCTCCGACCTAGGATCTATCAAGTTTTAGTTTATCGTGCCTTCTCTCTGACCGTATCCATTAAGCAAGCAAGTCTGGTGGGATACATCCCGGTATGCCATCTGATGAGATGTCTGAAACAGGGTAACGGAACAGCTGCAGAGTATACACGGCGGCCCGAACCAAGTTGCTCTAACCCCTGAGTCGAAGAGTCGACACAGGACAGTCAGGGACAATAACGTAGATTTGAAAACCTCGGCCAAACTATGAGTGAGTGACAATGGAAAGGTAGGACCGTACCGCAGTGCTGGAGAAACATTTCGAAAGAGACCGAAAGATTGGCAGTGATTGCAGCACGTCTTGACAGAGGACCAAACTCGATAGAACTATAAGTTTGTATCTTAGCGTCTCAAGCCACTTGCCTCGGTTCTAAATGCGCAGCATTTAAGGTTTGGTATGCGAGGATGATGGTGCAAGGTTCACAGCATCGAGGTAAGCATCCGCAGTACAGTGCTGACAGTGGTATTGGTCGAGATGCCCCAAACCCTACCCTGAGCCAATAAGAACAAAGGCGTGCACCACCCGAGTGCTCCGGAGTGTCAGCTGTGCACCCACGTCAGTAACTAGGGATCTGCTGCGTGGTGCACGGACACAGCTGCGTAGTGGTTATAAGAACAGAATTGAAACCCACAGACCAGCGACATACCTTGTGCCAGTGTTTGAGACCAACCTCCGTGAGGCGCAGAGTAAGGGCCGACGATGGTGATGCGAACTCGCAACGGCCAGTCAGCGCAGTGGCGCCCGACTCCACGATCAAATCTCCCTCCGCGATCGCTTGCGTCTCCTTCACCACCACCCACTGCAACATCGTCCCCGATGCAAGCGCTCAGACTACATAAGAAATACCCAGAAGTCACTCAAGATGAGATATTCGATCTCATTAATAGTTTCAAGTGTGTTTCCATTTGGATACTTTGGATCATCCTTATCGAATCGCTTCGCAGCGCGATCCATACAGATACTCCAGGCCGCATAAATAAGAATTCTGTGTTGCAAGCATTGCAGAACAGCGGAGAATCTTATGATCAAGCGCGAGAGACACTCAAGCATGTCTCTGTCGATGCCAGTGGCAAAGTTGAGCTTGAAGACTGGGTAGAGGTACGCCCCGACTCAAATGATGTCATTTCATATACGCCCAGTAGCTCAACTCTCTGTCCTAGCTCAACGTCAAGCTACGAACCCAGAACAAGGCTTCGGTGTTACCTACAAGGGCTGGGAGAATGGTGGTCAAGGGGTCAAATGCTAACGTTAGCCATACGATCAATGAAGATGAACGGATGGAATTTACGAATCACATCAATGGAGTGAGTATATCTGCCCTAGCGCGATGCTGGACATTCACACAGGCCTCAGATCATTGAAAATGACCCAGAGGTTGGGTCACGATTCCCCATTCCGACGGCTACTATGCAGATTTTCGATGAATGTCGAGATGGTCTGATCCTCTGTAAACTCATCAACGATTCCGTACCAGACACTATCGACACCCGTGTATTGAACATACCCACAGCTCGCAAGCCTCTCAACGCTTTCCAAGTCACAGAAAATAATAACATTGTCATCACCTCCACCAAAGCAATTGGTTGTTCTGTCGTCAATATTGGTTCCTCGGATATCTCAGAAGGGAGGGAACACTTGATTCTCGGACTCATCTGGCAGATCATCCGTAGGGGTCTCCTTGCACAGGTCGATATCAAACTTCATCCGGAGCTCTACCGCTTGTGCGAGGATGGAGAAACTATCGATGATCTTCTTCGCCTGACCCCAGACCAAATCTTGCTACGTTGGTTCAACTACCACTTGAAAGCTGCGGGGTCAAAGAGAAGGTACGAGCTCTCCCGAGTTCTTGAGGCAACCGATCTCACCATTTGCTACATATCAGAGTGAACAACTTCAGTCGCGATGTCTGCGATGGCGAGAACTACACTGTCCTTCTCCACCAACTCAAGCCCGAAGAGTGTTCTCTTTCCCCTCTCCAGACGAGGGACATCAAGCAACGTGCAGAGCAAGTACTTCAGAACGCGGCAGCCATCAACTGCAGGAAATACCTCACTGTCTCGTCTTTGGTTTCTGGAAATCCCCGCCTGAACTTGGCCTTCGTTGCTAATCTTTTCAACACTTGGCCCGGTCTGGATCCACTCGACGAGCAGGAAGCAAAGGATTATGGCGTGGTTGAGGACTTTGACGCAGAAGGCGAAAGGGAAGCGCGGGTATTCACTCTATGGCTCAACTCTCTCGGTGTCGAGCCGGGAGTGTACAACCTATTCGAGAACATCAAGGATGGTCTGATCATTCTACAAGCGTTCGACAAGATCCTTCCAGGCTCTGTGGTGTGGCGGCGCGTGTCGAAGCCCAGGGGAGGTGCACAGCCTCCACCCCCCTCGATGATGGAGGACGAGGAACAGGAAGATATCGGCGTTAAGCCGAACCAAAGCACACTCTCCCGGTTCAAGCAGGTGGAAAATACAAACTATGCCGTCGAACTAGGAAAACAGAATGGAATGCACCTCGTGGGGATCCAGGGTTCAGACATCGTGGATGGGCAGAGGACGCTCGTTCTGGGTCTCGTCTGGCAATTGATGAGGTGAGAATTACCGCTGTCATATGTGGTTTCATATCCTTGGTACGTGGTGAAACTTAACTTTCGTTGTCCTAGGATGAATATCACAAAGACCCTCATGTCGCTCTCTGGATCGGGCCGACCTATGAGCGACACGGAGATGCTCAAGTGGGCCAATACCACCGCCCAAAAGGGGAAGGCTGGCGTCCGGCCCATTCGGTCATTCAAGGACCCTTCCCTTACCACCGGCCTGTTCTTCCTCAACGTGCTCGAGGGGCTAAGGCCAGGAATCGTTGATCCAGCGTTGATCATCAATGTTAGCGAGTCCGGCCCATACGAAGACCGGAGACAAAACGGTATGTATTCTTCATTCTTCCGCTTCGGTTGCTTTCTTAGTTGTGATTCCTGGGGGTATAGCCAAGTTGGCCATATCCATTGCGAGAAAAACGAACGCGTTAATTTTCCTCGTTCCTGAGGATATTGTAGATGTCAGACCCCGTTTGGTAAGTCGGCGTTGTGTCCGTACCATGTTCTGATGGTTCTTTGCTGACGATTTGGTGGACCAGATCTTGACCTTTGTGGGAAGCTTGATGAGCATTTCCCAGTGATGTTAGTAATATGATACGTTGTCCGGCGTTCAGCGTTCAGGATGCGAACGAAAGTGTATGTAGCCAATAGTGGATGAATATTTTCATGTTCTAGTTCCAGCAGTGTGGTGGGCGTCGTTTCTCTTTCAGTACTTATGCTTG
>Ga0307511_10002226_pt1 | contig 20305 bp, 21 predicted proteins | sample 13_EM_MG_FD_200266 | JGI IMG/M metagenome (GOLD analysis project Ga0307511, IMG submission 200266) | Populus trichocarpa ectomycorrhiza microbial communities from riparian zone in the Pacific Northwest, United States - 13_EM | ecosystem: Host-associated > Plants > Roots > Unclassified | place...
CAGCCACCCGAAGCTGTCCGCCGAGTTCGCCCAGCTGCGCGAGCCTCGGCCCGAGGCCACCGCCTCGCTGCTGGACGGCACCGCCCGCGAGCGCCGCGACCGCCGCATCGCCCAGCGCGCCCTCGGCCACGCCGTCCGCGTGTTGAACGTCCACAGCGACCTGACGGCCACCACGCCTGTGCAGGCCGGGAACGAGGCCGCGTGATGGCCGAGACCCCCATCCCTGCCGGCTTGCTGGCCGCCCGGGACCAGGTCCGTGACGAACTGCGGCGCGCGGACAGCAAGGCCACCACGCTGCTGTCGCTGGTCGGCGCTGCCCTGGCCGGCGTGATCGCGCTGACCGGCCGCAACCTGCCGCCGGTCGCCACGGTCGCGCTGTGGACGTCGGCGGTGCCGATCGGGCTGAGTGTGCTGCTGCTGATCGCCGCCATCCGCCCGAATCTGCGGGGTGCGGCCCCGGGCAGCTGGCTGCACGCGATGAACACCGACCCGGCCGAGTTGCTGCGCTACTACGCCTCGGCGCACGCGGTTGACGTCGTGGACGACGTGCGGAGCCTGGGCTACATCGCCTGCCGCAAGTTCGTACGGATCCGCCTCGCGGTGTCCCTGCTCACCCTCGGGCTGGTCATCCTCGCCGCCGCGCTGGTCGCCTCGGTGGTGCCGGTCTGATGGCACGTCCAACACCCCTGGGCAGGGGCCGGCCCGATGATCCCCAAGGTCACTCGGACCAGCACCCACCCACAACCCGGGCAGGCGATGAGGGGTTGCCTGCCTCGGGCCGGAATCACCCAACCATTCGTATCTCTGCAAGGCGGGCACCGGCCAACGCGTCCTCGGCTACCGGGCCGGTACTCGCCTGCGACCCGGACAAGTGGTGTCGTGCCCGGATCTGCGCACCACCTAACCAGCGGAAACGCCCCGACACCAGGGGACAGGACGCCACTGGCCAGGACTGGCCAGCACCCACCCAAATGCCGCTCAACCACGGCAAGAACCGCCCCGGTCCGGCAGCCCTCCGGCCAAGAGTGCCTGCCGGACCGGGATCACACACCCCTACTGATCACTGACCAGAAGGGACACCACAGTGTCTCGCATCCTCGCCATGCCCACGACGGCCGTCCGGTCCGATGGGCTGCTGTGGGGCACCTGCCCCGCCTGCCTGACCGAGCACTACACGGTGACCACGACCGGCCGCTTGCCGGAGCACCCCGTGCCCGGCTACGGCCCCAACCGGCCGCAGTGCGTCGGATCCCGTAAGCACCCGCTGCCCGGCAGCGTCGAGCCGGCGCAGACCTGCTTCAACGCCAGCGGCAACTACGGCGTTGTGCAGCAGGGAGCGGCCGCATGAACACCCGCGCGCCCTTCGCCAACCTGACCACCACGGCGGTGATCGCCTACGCCGTGCTGACGATCCTGACGCTGTTCGTGCGGATGCTGACCACCGGCGCCGCGCTGCTCACCGAGCTGGGCGAGCGGTTCGTGCACGCCGGTCAGGCCGCCTGCGCCGCCGCCTGTGAGTCCGGCACCGTCCCCTCCCAGTCGACACCGGGGTTCTACGGCACCACGACCCGCGCTTACAACGCCGCCACCGGAGGTGCCCGATGAATTCGACGAACACTCACCTTTTGTTCTTCCTTCCGGTCGGCCTGGTCGTGCTCGTGTTGGGCGTGGTGGTGCGGCTGGTGTGGCGTCGTGCCCGCACCGCTGCCACGCGGCCGATCGTCATCGGCCGGTCCGGCGGTTCGCCGCTGCGCACGCTGCTGGTGGCCGGTCTGGTTGCCGGCGTGCAGTGGGCGGTAGCCGCCCATGACCCGAACCCGCGTGTGCTGCTGGCCGTGCTGGCGGTGCCCGCGCTGTTCGCTGGTGCGTCGATCACCCGGCTGACGTCCGGAACCACGACCGTCCGCAGTGGACGAAGGAGGGCGACCCGATGAGTAGCGCGTTCCCGCGCCCCGTGGACGAGTTGGTGCCCGCCGTCCGCAAGTGGGCCGCCGAGCTGGGACAGCTCCCGTCCCGCAACAAGATCAAGCAGCGGTTCCGGGTCGGTGCGGACAAGGCCAACGCCGTGCTCGCGATCCTCTCGGAGACCGGGTTCGACCCCGCCGACCCGACCAGGCAGGCCAGCACGGCGGCGACCGGAGCGGCGGGGCTTCACCTGGTCCCGCCGCCGGCCGAAGCCCAGCCGCCCACCGACAGCCAGGAGGTCGACACCGAGCCCACCTCGGAGCTCCCTCCGGTTGCAGCCGACGCCGAGCCCACCACCTTGAGCGGCGCCGACCCGGTCACCGACACCCCGGCAGCGTCCGAGCAGGTCAGCGCCACCGCAGACCTGGGTGTCACGTCCTCTCCCTCCACCGTGCGGCCGGTGGGTCGTTGGTGGCGGTGGGTGCTGCTGCCGATGGCCGTGTCCGCGTTCGTCGCGATCTGGTCCGGGTGGGTCGGACTCGGCGGTATGACCGGGTTCGGCATCGTCCACCCGCTGCCCGGCATCGCCGACGGTTTCCAGCTCAACACCGCCATCACCCTCCCGCTCGGCGTCGAGGCCTACGCCGCCTACGCCCTGCGGGTCTGGCTGGCCCGCATCGGCACCAGCCGAGCCCAGCGGTTCGCCAAGTGGTCCGCGCTGGGCTCGCTGCTGCTGGGCTCCGCCGGCCAGGTGGCCTACCACCTCATGTCCGCGATGGGCATCACCACCGCCCCGTGGCCCATCACCACCTGCGTCGCCTGCCTGCCCGTGGTCGTGCTCGGCCTGGGCGCGGCACTGGCCCACCTGCAACACGACACCGACACCACCCAGCAGTAAGGACACCCCCGCGATGAGCACCACCACCGTGACCGGGTACCCGACCCCGGACGACAACGACACCCCCGACAACGTCCGGGTACTGCGACCGCACGTCACCGACGCCGCAGACCCGGGCAAGGCACTCGCACCGAAGATCTACGACGCCGAGGTCGTCAACGACACCGCGACAGCCACGGACGCTGTGTCGGGTGGGGCGTTGGAGCCCCGCCCTGCCGGCACCGTGGCCGCCCGCAAGGAGAAGACCCGGGCCGGCGACCCGCTCGGCAAGGCCGCCGCCCGCGTGGTCGGACGCGCCCTGTGGCAGTTCGGCAAGGGCCACGTGCACTGGGGTCGCCAAGCCTGGGCCGGCATGACGTTCGCCGTGATCCGCGAGCAGATCACCACCGCCAAGGCCACCGGCGACCAAGAAGCCCTGCGCGAGTGGGTGGACCGCTTGGAGCACGCCAAGGCCGCCCGCCGCGCCCGCCTGGTCGGTGCCCCGGCCGCGATCGCCGCCGCCGTGCGGGCGGTCCTGCTGACCGTGGTCATCCTCGCCGGTCTGCTGCTGCTGTCCGGCATCGCCTTGACGCTGTGGGCGGACTGGACCTGGCAGGACTGGTACACCGTGTTCATCGTGACCGGCGGACACGTCGTGGTGCTCGCGGTCATGTCCGCGCTGATCGCCGGACTGGTCGCCGCACCGGTCACGTGGGCGATCGCCGCCTACCGCACCGGCGGACGCGGCGACCTGCCGCAGTGGGCGATCTCCCCGGCCAAGCGCGACACCGAGACGATGATCGTCACCCCGGTGGGCATCGCCCAAGCGTTGGCGCACCTGGGAATCCCGGCGCTGTCCAAGGCCATCAAGGACGGGTGGACGGTCCAGTTCTCCACGCCTCCGGTTCGGGTGAACAACCGCGGCTACCAGTGCGTGTTCTCCCTGCCCATGGGCGTCACGGTCGACATGGTCATCAACAAGCGGGAAGTGTTGGCCCGCAACCTGAACCGCGCCGTGATGGAGGTCTGGCCGACCGAGTCCGAGCAGGCCGGCTACGTCGACTTGTGGGTCTCCGACCCCGGCTCGACCGGCAAGGGAGCGCCGGAGTACCCGCTGCTGCACGCCGGCACCTGCGACATCTTCACCGGGGTCCCACTGGGCGTGTCCCAGCGGGGCGACCAGATCAGCCCCGCGCTGGTCGAGGCCAACATCGTGTTCGGCGGCATGATGGGCCAAGGCAAGTCCAACGCCGCCCGGGTCAAGATGGCCGGCGCAGCGCTGGACCCGTTGGCCGAGCTGTGGGTGTACGTGTTCGCCGGCAACGGCGACTTCGACGCCTACCAGCCCCGACTGTCCCGCTACGAACGCGGCACCGGCGACGACGTGGCCGCCGCCGCGCTGGACGCGCTCAAGGAGCTGTACGCCGAAGTCGGCCGCCGTGAGGAGCGGCTGGCCGAGCTGGGAGCCAAGAAGGTCACCCGGGGCGTGGCCGAGAAGCACCACGACCTGCGGCCGATCGTCGCGCTGTTCTCCGAGTGTCACGAGCTGTTCGGGCACCCGGAGTTCGGCAAGGAAGCCGCGGACTACGCGGTGCAGACCCTGCGCCGCGCCCGCAAGACCGGCATCATCCTCGGCTTCGACACCCAGTCGTCCCGGGCGGACGCGATCCCGCCGAAGATCGTCGAGTTGGTGAAGCTCAACGCGTGCTTCGCGGTGAAGACGTGGCGCAGCAACGATGGGTTCCTCGGTGACGGCTCGTTCCAGGCCGGGATCCGGGCGACCGAGCTGCGCCCCGGTAAGGACCGAGGCACCTCGGTGCTCACGGGTGCGACGGAGGAGCGGTTCGAGATCCTGTCCTGGTACTACATCCCGGCCGACGACGAGTCCGGGTGGGACGCGGCCACGGACCTGATCGCCCGGGCGATCAGGTCCGTGCACCACTCGGTGCCGCTCGGCGTCACGCGAGCGGAGCGGCCGGCGATCGAGGCACAGGATCACCTTGCCGACGTCAACGCGGTAATGCGCGGTGAGAAGCGTGTCCGCACGCAGATCGTGTTGACGCGGTTGGCCGAGCTGCACCCCGGCGTCTACGAGGGCTGGTCGTTCGGTGACCTTGCCGCCGCGCTGGATGAGCACGGGATCGAGCCGCGCAAGTCCGACGGCGTCAAGGTCGTGCGGCTGGAAGACGTCCGCGACGCGCTCACGCAGCGTGACAGTGAGAGCGGCGGCGACGAAGGGATCTAGTCAGGGACCACGCGTGGTGGCAGGGACCTCTCCCTACAGGGGTCCCTGCCATCGGGTCCCTGCCCTCACCAGCTACGACACCGCTCAGGGACCTACCATCTAGTAGCTCGCCGACCTACATAGACACCGCAGGTTCACGAGCATGCCGACCGACACTCTCGGTCCCTCCCTACACTGCGGACACCACACGCTGCTACCTACTGTTACATGGGGAACAGCGGGAGAACGGATCGCCGAAAGGATGCGGACACCTACCGGCAACTGACGCATCCAGGACACTATCTAGGACAAGAGAACGACCTTCCAGGTCTCACCAGGTCGAACTCCAGTCTCACGAAGATCCCTATCGTCACCTTTACCGCCCATTTTCGCACTCTCGCTCACGGAACGCTCGCTGATGAGCCACCCGCCGTCCTTGACGTGTTCAAGCATCCACTGCCGACCGTACACGTACGGTTCAAAAGCCGGATAGAGCTTCGACCACACCTCGTCCAGAAACTCTTGAACGGTCATCTCGTCCGGTATCGGAATCCTAAGATTTCCCGGCACAGAACCGACATGCAGAGCCGCCGCTTCGCTACTGTCAATATATACATGCATACGCTCAAAGGCCACCAGCGATTCCCGAACCGCCTGCTCCATGGACGATTGATCTTGCCAACCATCCGACCTTACCGCGTAGTTTTCCATTACCGTTTCGACAGTGGACCGCACCGCGATATCAATCTCACGAGCGTGGCTTTTTCTTGATAGTCTCGATACTGTCATCGCGTCAACAAAAGTGGCCACATTTGTGTCTTTTGAGTAGTCGCGAGGGGCGTATAGCACGTACGGCTTGTGCCATAGAACGTAGAAGAATGCCATAGCCGTACCAATAGGGAATACCATCGAAAACACTGCCAGTAGGCCCTGAATCCAACCCGAAGCCTGGGTAGCGACTACACCAACAGTAACCTCGGACAGCCCAAGAAACAGGGAAATGATCCACAACGGATTCATGTTCCGAGGAGGTTCCTTATCTGTCATTTCGTACCCTCCCCTCCGATCGCGTGTCGCTACTCTAGCGAGGACTTCACCGAAGTTCACCCAATCTGGGGTCAGGCAATGTGCCGCACCCTGCGCCAATGTCACAAGCCGTCGAGAGTGCTGGTCTTGGATCCGGTACTCCGCAGGTCCGCGACCTGCGAAAACCGCAATTTCGAGAGAAGTACCCGTCTGTCGGGTCACTCGCTCCACTTCACTCACCCGCAGACGACTACACGTTGTGACAACCGGGGACTGATCACCTATGCCGCACGACGACGTCCTGATCGATCGCTCACCGCACGACGTGCGTCGGTGGGCTGACGAACTGCTGACCGCCGCCAGGCGGGCAGGGCCGATCCCCCTCGTCGGCAGTCACGACTGGGGCCGGCTGGCCGACGACGACCCCCGCAAGTGGGGCGCAGTCGTAATCGGCGCACTCGCCTGGGTCAGCGAGACGACTACCACCGCGACTGCACGCCGACTCCATGCCGAACTGGACGAACTAGACCGCGCTGTTGCCGAGCGGTTCAAGGCTGCCGCCAGCGAGCTGTCCGCCGCTCACGAGTGGTCGGCGACCGGGCCGGCGCACGCCGAACTTGAACGCCGCCGCGCTGCTCCGCCACGGCGGCCGATCCCGCCGTTCGACCCCGAGGCCGCCGCCCGGTGGGTGCTCACCGGCGACAGCGGCGCACCGGTTGAACGCCAGGCCGCCGCATGAACGACCACCAGGAGACCCGATGACGACCACAGTGGACACCACGCTCACCGCGATCGACGACGTCATCGGCACCGACACGGACGTCACCACGACCACGCCCGCCCGCTGCCACACCTGCGGCGGGCCGCTATCGGTGTCCGACGACTTTTGCTCGGAGGACTGCCAGACCCGGTGGCTGGCCGGGCGCAGCGCTGCCCAGCCGACCGACGCCGGCCACGCGCCGGACCCGGACATGCCGGAAGTCATGCCGGACACGCCGATCGCTTCCTGGCTGGGTGCGCCGCCGCAGGGCTCGGTAAAGCGGCCCGGCAATGAGGTGCTCGATAGCGTGGTGGCTTTCTTGACCAGGTTCATCCGCTTCCCTAACGAGCACTGCGCCGTGGTGGTCGCGTTGTGGTACTGCCACACGCACATTGCTGACCGGCTGTACGTCACGCCCCGGCTGATCCTGTCCTCGGCCGAACCGGGCAGCGGCAAGACGCGCGTTCTGGAGATCGGTCAATACCTGGTCCACAAACCGGAAATGACCATATCTATCACCACGGCCGCAATCTTCCGGCTACTGTTGGACGAACCGGTGACGCTGCTGTTTGACGAGATTGACGCGGTGTTCACCAGTAAAGGCAGCGGCAACAACGAAGACCTGCGCGGGCTGCTCAACGCCGGATATAAGCGCACCGCTACCGTGTCCCGTTGCGTCGGGGACGCGAAGGCCATGAAGGTGCAACGGTTCCCCGTGTATGCGCCGGTCGCGCTGGCCGGTATCGCCGGACGAATGCCGAACACCATCACCACCCGCGCGATCACCATCCACATGCGAAAGGCCAGCGAAGACGAACAGATCGAAGACTTCATGGAGGAAGATGTAGAGCGGGAGGCACGGCCGATCCGTGAGGAGATGGCCGCTTGGGCAAACAGCGTGGCGGACAAGGTCGCCACCGCCCGCCCGGAGCGGCCCGACGGTGTCCGGAACCGCGCGGCGGAGATCTGGCGTCCACTACTCGCATTGGCTGACGAGGCGGGCGGTGACTGGCCGGAGAAGACCCGCGCGGCCTGCACTCACTTCGTTGTCGACACCGCCGCCGATGCGGAGCTGTCGACCGGTGTGCGGCTGCTGGCCGACCTGCACGGCCTGTACGCCGAACGCGACACTGACCGGCTCGCGAGCGCGGACATCCTCTCGGCGCTGTGCGCGCTGGAGGAATCGCAGTGGGCGGACATGGGCGACGGCAAGCCGCTCAACGCCCGCAAGTTGGCCGCTGAGCTGACACGCTACGGCGTCCGCTCCGTCGCCTTCGACGCGACCACGGGCGGCAAGGCCCGCGGTTACGTCACCTACGAGACGACCGGCGGCCAGGCGCAGACCGGGCTGGCCGACGCGTGGTCCCGCTACCTGCCCGCCAAAGTCCGTAACTCCCGTAACTGCCGTAACCATGCAGGTCAGCCGGTTACAGCAGGCGAGGCGGTTACAGATGGATCCGTAACCGCTGATTCGGGCGCCCGGCCGCTGGTTACGGATGCATCTGTAACCAGCGAGGGCACGTGTAACCGCCTGACCAGCGAGGTTACGGCAGTTACACCAGTTACGGACTCCGCCGACCTGAGCCTGACCGAAGGGGATGCGTGACCGAGCTGGCGCATGTTCCGACCGTTGTGCCCCAGCGGCACCTGTACCGCATCCCGGAGGCAATGGTTCTGCTCTCCATGAGCCGATCGGTGATTTACGAGCAGATCCGGGCTGGTCGACTGATGACGGTCAAGCAGGGGGCGAGTCGGCTCGTTCCTGCGGCCGCGATCACGGCCTACGTCGAACTGCTATTGAGTGAATCGGGGGTGGAGTTTGACCAAGCGTCGTAGCCGTGGTGACGGTGGTCTGCATTGGGATGAGAACCGTAGGCGTTGGATCGCAACGGTGACCGTCGGATTCGACGGACGTGGTAAGCGGATCACCAAACGTGCCAGTGGGCGGACGAAGACTGAGGCAAAGAACAAGCTTGATGCCATCATGCGTGACGTCAAGGATGGCCTTGCGATCGAACCGCACAACTACACCGTCGCTGATGCGGTAAACAACTGGTTGCAGTACGGACTGAACGGTCGTGACAAGCAGACTGTTGCGACGTGTCGAATCCTCGCCGAAACACATGTCGTGCCGTCCCTTGGTGCTCTCAAGCTCCACAAGCTGTCGGCGGACGACGTCGACGAGTGGCTTGCGGATAAGGCGAAGATGCTCAGCACGAGAACACTGCGCGACTTGCGATCGGTTCTCCTACGTGCTGTCAAACGGGCGCAGGCGCGCGACAAGGTGAAGCGCAACGTCGTGCTGCTCTGCGAGTGCCCCGAGGGGCAGGCCGGCAGGCCGTCAAAGTCGCTGACCTTCGAACAGGCCGAGGCTGTGCTGCACCGGGCCGAGGCTGACGATTCGACGATCGGGGCGTACATCGTGGTGTCCCTGGTAGGTGGACCACGTACAGAAGAGGTGCGGCCGCTGACGTGGTCGCACGTGGACCTGAAAGGCAATCCGGACGCCAGCCCGCCAGTGCCAGCACACATCGCCGTGTGGCGGTCGGTGCGGACCGGCGGCGATACGAAGACACGGAAGTCCCGCCGGACGCTCGCTCTGCCGCAGCGGGCAATCACTGCTCTCAAGGCTCAGCAGGCGCGTCAGGAGGCGCAGAGGAAGCGCGCCGGCAAGCAGTGGCAAGAACACGGCTTGGTGTTCGCCTCAGAGGTCGGCAGCGAGCTGGACGCCGCCAACGTGCGACGGCAGTTCCGGCGAGTCCTCAAGGCGGCCGGGCTGAATGCTGCCGAGTGGACGCCACGCGAGCTGCGCCACAGCTTCGTGTCCCTACTCTCGGACAGCGGCATGACCATTGAGCAGATCTCGCGGTTGGTGGGCCATAGCGGCACGTCTGTCACGGAGGAGGTGTACCGACATCAGATCCGTCCGGTGATCCAAGACGGGGCGACCGTTATGGATCAGATCTTCCCGGTCGCGGGAGCGTAGTCACTGAGATACATGTCAGCCTTTGGAACGGTCATTATGTAACGCTTGGTTGAACATGGCAGGGTTCGGGTCGCGCGCCGACAAAGGACGCGCGACCCGAACTGTCAGTACCGGCTCGTCAAGTCGAGGATTTCAGCCAAGAGCTTGGTGAGCTGGGCGACAAGATCGATGACGCTGGGCCAGATGGACGGCCATCCACCTGGACCACGTCGCGACGTCTGGCCGCGACCGTTGTCGATCTTTGTGTTCCTGTGGTGCTTCCGTGACACTTCGCCCCCTTCCATTCCAGCCCACTCACCGTCGGTGGGTGCTGGTTCCCGGCCTAGGCTCTCGGCCGAGGACTGGAGATGCGCCATATGGAGCACCGCAGAACGACCGTAGAACAATCCTTTTGGACTGGCCTTCACTCTTTCGAGTGTCACCGACAAGTACAGGGATGTACATCGGCCATCGAGGGTTTCCGATCGTTGCGCCGAACGGCCTATCTCCATGGGAACACCTTTGGCGGAACGCGAGAGTTCGATCGAGCTTGCGTACTGGCCCCGCTCCAGCCCTATACCCCTGATAGGCGGGAGTCTGTGGGGGCGTGTCAGTGATGCTTGGGTACAGTCCGACAGTCCGCTGTAGGCATATGGCGGACGAGTTGCGACGACTACGACAGATTTCGGGCACTTCAAGGAAGAGGACTTGAAGGCCGAAAGCCGGCTACTGGCACCGAGTGGCAACTACGCAAGCTCGATCGAACTCTCGGGTTCCGCCAAAGGTGTTCCCATGGAGATAGGCCGTTCGGCACAACGACCGGAACCCTCGAAGGCTGATGTACAACCCTCTACTTACGAGGCATCGGCCTGCGTCGACTCGGAGGACGTGATGCTCGAACGGCTTGCGCGGAACGGCGTGACGCTAGGGAGTCGATCGCGGCTGCCGGCGACGGAGCGGCCGTGCTGCCGAGGCACCATCGACGTTCGGCTGCGTAGTCACGCAGTTAGTCACTCAGATACAGGTCAGGGGCTGTCCACTCTACAGTGGACAGCCCCTGACCTGGTCGGGGTGACAGGATTTGAACCTGCGACCTCTTCGTCCCGAACGAAGCGCGCTACCAAACTGCGCCACACCCCGGTTGATCGAACGAAGGGAAGTCTAGCGGATGTCCGCGCCAGCTCCGAATCGGGTCCGGCTTTGCCGGCCGGACCCGTCCTGACCTGCGCCGTTGCTGCGGGGCACGAGGGTGAGCAGGCTGGCTTCGGGCGGGCAGGCGAAGCGGACGGGCGCATATGGGGAGGTCCCGAGGCCTGCGGACACATTCAGCCAGGTGTGGGCGCCCCAGCGGGAGACGCCGCGGGCCCGGTTGCGATCCAGCTCACAGTTTGTGACGAGGGCGCCGTAGCCGGGGATGCGGAGTTGGCCGCCGTGGGTGTGGCCGGCCATGACGAGGTCGTAGCCGTCGGCGGCGAACAGGTCGAGGACCCGTGGTTCGGGGGAGTGGGTGACGCCGAGGCGGAGGGCGGCGGTGGGGTCGGGCTGGCCGGCGATGTCCTCGTAGCGGTCGCGCTTGAGGTGGGGGTCGTCGAGGCCGGCGGCGACGATGGTCTGGTCGGCGACGGTGAAGGTCTGCCGGCTGTGGGTGAGGTCGATCCAGCCGTGTTCGACGAAGGCGGCGCGCAGGTCGCGCCAGGGCAGCGGGATGCCGTGGATGCGCTTTTTGCGGGCCTTGGGCAGCAGGTAGCGCACCGGGTTCTTGGGTTTGGGCGCGTAGTAGTCGTTGCTGCCGAAGACGAAGACGCCGGGCAGGTCGAGCAGGGGGCCGAGGGCCCGCACGACGCCGGGCACCGCGTGCCGGTGGGCGAGGTTGTCGCCGGTGTTGACGACGAGGTCGGGCGCGAGGGTGGCGAGCTCGGCGACCCAGCGCTGCTTGGAGCGTTGGCCGGGCATCATGTGCAGATCGGAGATGTGCAGCACGCGCAGCGGCGGCGCGCCTTCGGCGAGCACCGGGACGGTGGCTTCGCGCAGGGTCCACCGGGTCCGCTCGATGGCGGCGGCGTAGCCGACCGTGGCTGCTCCGAGGGCGGCCGTGCCCAGGACTATCCGACCGAACGTCTTCACGCCTCCAGGGTACGGCCGTTTACTCGATCGGGGTCGGGCCGCCCGTCGGAGTAGCGTTTGCGCTCATGGCGGAGTTGAAGGAGAAGCTGCGGAGCGATCTGACCGCGGCGATGAAGGGCCGGCAGACCACGGTGGTCGCCACCCTGCGGATGGCCTTGGCTGCTGTGACCACCGAGGAGGTGGCCGGCAAGGTCGCGCGGGAGCTGTCGAACGAGGAAGTCCTCAAGGTGCTCAGCCGTGAGGTGAAGAAGCGCAACGAGGCCGCCGAGGCTTTCGCCGGCGCCGGTCGCGCGGAGCAGGCCGACGCCGAGCTGGCCGAGGCTGAGGTGCTCAAGGCGTATCTGCCGGCTCAGCTGTCCGACGCCGAGCTGGCCGACCTGGTCACGCAGGCGATCGCCGAGGTCGCCGGGCAGTCAGGCGAGCAGCCTGGGCAGAAGCAGATGGGCCAGGTCATGAAGGCCGCCAACGCGAAGGTCGCGGGTCGGGCCGAGGGCGGCCGGGTCGCCGCCGTCGTGAAGGCCAAGTTGCTGGGCTGACGTGCCTGAGGCGCCGTTCGCGGTGCATGAGCTGTCGGAGCTCACGCTGCCTTGGGTGGTCCGTCGCCGGGTCCGGCGGCTGCGGGGCGGCACCGGCATCGTCCTGGGTGCGGTGATGAGCCCGGACGGCGGCCGGTCGGGTTCGTTCAACTCGACGGCTGTTTCCTTGTCGGGCAACGGTATACGGCTGTCACTGTCCAGCTTGTACAACCGTCGGACGGTCGCCGCTCGGCTCGTGGCCGGCGGCTATCAGCTGACCCTGAGGGCCGCCCGCTCGCGCCTGTCGAGCGTTTTCGAGTACGGCATCGAGTTGGCCGACGGTGACGTCTTCGTCGCCGTCTGCCGGCCGATCCAGCGGCGCACGCTGTGGGGTGCCAACCCGGATTCAAACGAGTGGTACCTGGGGCTGCGGTAATGACACCGCGGCCCGCGCAAGTGATCGGCCGTCATCGATGACGATCGGATTTGGGTGCACACCCTGGTCGGTGTGGCCGGCTCCGCCCGGCGGGAGTCGGTCGCCCGCATCGGGACGCCGCGGGCCAGTGTCGGCTTTTTCGTCGACTCCGAGGGGCTGGTGCTGGTGCCGTTCCGGGACGCGTACGCCCGGTCCCAGCTGGCCGAGATGGCGCGGATACTCGGCGTCGATCTGGTGGCCCCGGCGAGATAGATGAACGGAATCCTGGCATGACCGAGTACGGCCGCGAGCGGGAGCGGCGGCGCAGGCGGCGCTCGCTGCAATGGCTCGGATATGTCGTGGTGATGGACATCATCCTGGCGTTGAAGCTTGGACCGGTGCTGGCCCTGGCCGGCCTGGCCGGGCTGTTGGCACTGGTCTACGCGGTGATCACGCTGATCATCTGGCGTGATCGGCGGGCGGAGCTGCGTCGGCGGGCGTCCGGGGAGTCGCCGACGTGGTCGGCGCAGCTGCCGCTGATGGTCGCGCGGCAGTTCGACGTTGTGGTTCCCGGCCGCCACAGCCGTGGGTCGACGTGGCGGAGACCGGCGAGCTGCTCGGCCGTCTCCGCTACCTCGGCGACCAGTTGCGGTGGGAGCCGGGCGGCTCATGGCGAGCCAAGGGCACGGGTTCGGTGACCCGGGACCGGAGCTGGACACCGATGGTGGTCCGGCTGTGGGGCCCGGGCAGCCAGGGTTGCCTCACGTTGACCAACGCCGAAGGAGCGGCGGTCGACGTGTGGATCCGCAATCCGGGTGACTTCAGCCGGACACTGGGACTCGGTTAGCCGATACGACAAAGGGGCTGGGAGCGAATGCTCCCGGCCCTTGTCGGCGTGGGTGGGCCATCGTTCAACGACCTAGATTGTCACGGACAGTGATTTGCCCTAGGTCTTAGGTGATGATTGTCCTTTTTAGTGCGATGCCGGTATCGCCGGGTTGGCCTATCGCGCGTGGCGTGATCGGTTGGTTACGGTCCCTGTTGGGTGTGTCCGGTTGAGGCACGCAGGGGCGGAAGGTTAACGATGTTCGGTGCTGTCGCACGCCTGTGCGCGGTTTCTCCCAGCTGACCCGTTCTCGCGGTCGGTGCTGGCCGAATTCGTTGGCCTGCAAGGAATGCGGGGAGAAGTATGCCCAGACGCGCAATAGCTCTGGCTACGGCCGCCGGCGTGGCGCTGGCCGTCGCGACGGCTCCGGTGACCAGTGCGGCGCCAGTGCCGCCGACCACGAGCGCGGCGCCGCCGACGTCGCCGTCGTCCATTCCGGACAGTCAACGGGACCAGGTGCTGCCCAAAGGCTGGCGATCGGCCAACGACCGGGCGGTGACCACCGATGGTGACAGCACCGGCTTGCATGTGCTGGTCGCGAACGCCAAGGACGGCTACACGTGGCGCACAGCGGCCACGTTGACCGAGCCCGGCACCGAGACCGACCAGTGGATCGCCGACTCATGCGTGACGGGCTCGGGCAACCGGGCGGTGGTGGTGTACGCGCCGCGCCAGATGGTCAACAGCGACGACGGCTTCCAGCGTGGCGGCCTGGTCGCGATCGTCGACCTGAACTCGGGTGCGGTGACGAAGCTGCCGATGAGGGCGTCGCTGGCCTACTACAACCCGGGTTGTGGCGTCGGCGAGGACGCGGTCGTCACGGAGAACTTCTACCAAGGCGGCAAGTACGTCTCCCGTCTGATGACGGTGGACGCGGCGACCGGCAAGGTCACCCGCTCCGTGGACGCGGACGGCCAGATCACCTCGTCGGTGCCGGTCAACGACGATGTGGTGGCGGCCAAGGGTTCCCTGGTGGTCTCGGTCGACGGCACCGGCGCCGAGCACCAGTTGCTGGAGACCCATGGCACGCCGTTCCGCCTGGGTGCGGACGGGCAGGGCGGGGTCGGCTACGAAGTCCGTACCGACAAGGACACCCAGCTGCACCAGATGGTCGGCGGCAAGGACAGCCTGCTCACCACCGTGAAGCGGGATTCCGTGCAGCTGCACCAGGTCGCGGGCAAGCTGTTCGTCCAGGGCCAGGACGCGAAGCAGGCCGTTGCGAAGACCGCGCTGCCGGCCGGCTGGCAGGCCGTGAACACGGCGGCCGACGCGCAGCTGTCCACCGCGGGCGGCCTCGCGGTCACCAGCTCCGACAACATCACTGGCAAGGCCTCGGCACCGGGTGTGGCCTCGCCCGTCTCCATCAAGACCACGGTCCTGGCCACCGGCGCGCACCCCGCGTTCACTGTCACGCCGCAGGCGCTGCGGCCGGCTGCGGGCATCGTGCCGTCGCCGGGAATTGGTGCGGCGCCGAAGCAGTCGGCCGTGACGCCGAACGACGACGACCCGTCGACGGACACCACCGACCCGGATCGCAAGTGCGTGGTCCCGCGCAACGACCCGCGGATCCAGTCGCTGCAGCCCACTCCGCAGATGGCGGAGTGGGCCGCGGACCTGGCCGTGCAGGGCAAGCTGACCGTGTCGCGCGGGATCGGCTGGAACGGCTCGACACTGCCGGCCTACACGCCGCAGGGGCTGTTCCCGCCGCACGCGCTCATCGGTGGCGGCCAGGTTCCGGCGCAGATCCTGTTGGGGGTGATGGCCCAGGAGTCCAACATGTGGCAGGCGGGGCCGGACACCGTCGATGGTGAGAGCGGCAACTTCGAGCAGGGCGGCTTCTACGGCTCGCTGGGCACCATCGACATCGTCGACTTCGCGCACGCCGACTGCGGCTACGGCGTCACCCAGGTGACCACCGGCATGTCCGTCGGCGAGCAGGTCTACACCTCGACCCAGCAGGTCGCGCTGACCGTGGACTACGCCGCGAACATCGCCGCCGGCCTGGAGATCCTCCAGGACAAGTGGAACCAGATGAAGCAGCTGGGCGTGCTGGCCAACAACGCCGACCCGTCGAAGCTGGAGAACTGGTGGTTCGCGCTGTGGGCGTACAACAGCGGCTGGCACGACCAGGGCGACCCCAACGGCGCCGGCGCGTGGGGTCTGGGCTGGACGAACAACATGGCCAACGAGGATCTGATGCCGGACCGGGCCGGGTTCCTGGACGCCAGCTACGACGACGCCAAGACGCCCAACAAGTGGACCTACCCGGAGCGGGTGATGGGCTGGGCGTTCCACTCGCTGGTCCGGATCAACTGGATCACCGGCGTCTACGGGACGACGTTCGAGACCGCGTCGTGGCCAACCAACACCCCGACGCAGCGGCCGGACTTCGGGCAGTTCTGCCAGTCCGACAACGACTGCGACATGACCCAGGTCCACTTCCCCGCCGACTACCCGGGCGACTCCGGCAGCCACTGCCTGCGTGACGACCTGCGGTGCTGGTGGCACCAGCCGGTGACGTGGACGGACTGCTCGAAGCAGTGCGGCAGCGAGCAGCTGCGCTACCAGGGCGGGCCCGAGCCCGACCCCGGCGCGAGCCTCTACCGACCCACCTGCACCGCGCAGAACGACCTGCCGGCGGGGTCGCTGATCATCGACGACGTGCCGAGCGGGATCCGCACCAACACCGGATGCGCCGTGCAGCCGCCCAACGACGGCACGCTGACGTGGAAGTTCAACCGCGGCGACGGCGGCTTCCCGGCGAAGATCGACTTCCACCAGCTCGACGGCGGCATGAACGGGCACATGTGGACCGCGCATGCCTGGAGCAACGCCTCCACCAACGTCTACCACGGGATCACCGGAACCTGGACGCTCGACCGCCAGATCAACGGGTGGGCCCGGGTACTGGTCTACATCCCCGATCACGCGGCGATGGCCCCGCAGGCGAACTACACCGTGAATGGCAGTGACAGCAGTTCGCCGACGCGTGAGGTGGTCGAGGGCTCGTATCTCGACGACAACCGGCACGTGGCGCCGGGGCGTTGGGCGTCGCTGGGGTCCTTCCACTTCAACGGCGTGCCCAGTGTGTCGCTGAGCAACCTGATGCAGAACCAGGTCAACGGCGGCTTCACGGACGGAGAGCGCGACATCGCCTGGGACGCGATCGCCTTCCAGCCCCTGCCGGGTCAGCCGACCGACGATGTGGTGGGGCTGGGTGACTCCTACGCCTCCGGTGAGGGTGCCAGCGACTCGCCCGTGAACGGGGTGTGGAGCTACTACCCCGACAGCGATCACGACGGTTCGACCAAGGACGGCGACGACCCGGCCTGGCGTGACGCCTGCCATCGCTCACCCTTTTCGTGGTCACGGCAGGCGACGCTGAACGACCGGCCGGACGAAAACATCGGGACTCGCGCCGACGACTTCGACCCGACGCTCGACTATCACAGCTCCGCCTGCAGCGGCGCGTGGACGAACAACATGCTGAAGGGCAATCAGGGGCAGTTCCACGAGGGCGCACAGCTGGACCAGGGATACCTGGACCAGTACACGTCCCTGGTGACGTTGTCGATCGGCGGCAACGACGCCAAGTTCATCGATGTGTTGTTCCAATGCGTCACCTACGCGCTGGGGCTCTGTCAGAACTCGGTGCTCGACGGGGACACCACGCCGCTCTCCCAGGCTGAACCCGATCGAATCAACAACGTGGTTGAGCCCGCCGTCGAGGCCGTGCTCACCCAGATTCACGTGAAGGCCCCGAACGCGAAGATCCTGCTGATGGGGTACCCGGAGTTCTTCGACAACGGAGGTCAGTGCCTGGTCGGCATTGGCACCGAGGAGGAGCCCTGGCTCAACCAGATGGCTGACACCATGGATTCCGCGATGATCACGGCGGCCGCGAACAGGCGGAATGCTGGGATCAATGTTCTGTTCTCCGACCCGAGGAGCGACTTTCAGGGCAAGGCGATATGCGGTGACGGCCAGCAGATCAATCCCCTGGTCACCAGTTTGACGAGAGGGGATGACCCGAATGGATTTTTCGGGCTCGCGGTGTCCGGGCAGTCGTTCCATCCGGCTGTCGGTGGTGCGGCCATCTATGCTAAGAATGCCAACGGGACGCTCAGGTTGATGGGGGAGTAGCCGTGAAGTTCAGGGTGTTGCTCTTTCTCGTCGTCTTTGTCGGGTTGGCCGCCTGTGCGAATCCGGCTCAGCAGGCCCGGGCCAAGGCGATCGACCAGGCGACGACCGGAGCGCGGAACACCGCCGCGAAGGTGCAGGACTACCTGAAGGCGCAACTGCGTCCGCAAACGTTTGCCGACACCCTGAAATCCCTGTCCGACAACTACCAGTCCGGGGAAGTCACCGTGCACGACAGCGCTCAGGACCCCGCCGGCGCGTTCAGCGCGCTGGTGGTGATCCTCGGGGGTGGCGAGGCGGGCGGCGGCGGCTTCTATGAGCAGGTCGACGTGCGGCTGTGCGTTAAGTACTCCGGTTCCGTCGGCGACAACGGCCACGTCGACATGGCTGACACGCCCTGTCCCGATGGCCTGCCTACCCAGGACAGGGGCGTGCAGATCGTGCAGAACGTGACACTCGGAAAGTGATTTCCGAAACAGGAAGGGGTCGGGGGTGAAGCTCCCGATCCTTTTAGCGTCAGGGGATCAGCTACCTGTTGTGGGGTGGTGCCGCTGAGGTTGCGCTCGGGGCCTGAGACAGGAATCCGATGCTCACCTGGCGGCTGCGGCGGGTGAGCCGGGCCGGCATGGACACTGACCGGATGAGGGAGTCGATGGCGCAGCCGGCGGTGTTCCACTGTTCCCTGCGTAACGGGCGCGTCGCCTACTTGGTGTCCGTGATGGGGCTGTGCGCCGTCGGCGTGCTGGCCGCCGGCCTGGCCGGCGGCGGCGTCGCCGGCCGGGGAGTCGGTCAGTTCCTGGCGTGGCTGGGTGTTGTCGCGCTCGTGGTCGGGACGACCGTCGCCCACCTGTGCCGCACCAAGATCGTCATCGATGGCGATCGCATCTGGGTGCACACCCTGGTCGGCGTGGCCGCCTCTGCTCGGCGAGAGGCCGTCGCCCACATCAGGACGCCACGGAACGGTACCGGCTTTTTCGTCGACTCCGAAGGGCTGGTGCTGGTGCCCTTCCGGGACGCGTACACCTGGTCCCAGCTGGCCGAGATGGCGCGGATACTCGGCGTCGATCTGGTGGCCCCGGCGAAAAAACAGCCGAAGGCGAGCTAAGACAGAGGAGGGCCGGGCGTTGCCGCCCGGCCCTCCTCATTTGTCAGGTCTTTCTCGTCGGTGCCCTTGGAGACAGTGGAGTTTGAAGTCGGCGGGCTGTACGGCGCCGTGGATGTGGTCACTAGATGAACGGAATCCTGGCATGACCGAGTACGGCCGCGAGCGGGAGCGGCGGCGCAGGCGGCGCTCGCTGCAATGGCTCGGATATGTCGTGGTGATGGACATCATCCTGGCGTTGAAGCTCGGACCGGTGCTGGCCCTGGCCGGCCTGGCCGGACTGTTGGCACTGGCCTACGCGGTGATCACGCTGATCATCTGGCGTGATCGGCGCGTCCGGGGAGTCGCCGACGTGGTCGGCGCAGCTGCCGCTGATGGTCGCGCGGCAGTTCGACGTTGTGGTTCCCGGCCGCCACAGCCGGATCGACGTGGAGGAGACCGGCGAGCTGCTCGGCCGGCGGTCAGTGCCTGGTCGGCATCGGCACCGACGAGGAGCCGTGGCTCAATCAGATGGCCGACACCATGGATGCCGCGATGAACACGGCCGCGACCAACAGTCAGCATGCTGGGATCAACGTCATGTTCTCTGATCCGCGGGGAGATTTCCAGGAAAAGGCGATCTGCGGCGACCAGCAGCAGATCAATCCCATCGTGACCGATCTGACGCGGGGAGATGATCCGCATGGATTCGCCGGGTTCGTGATGTCCGCGCAGTCGTTCCATCCGACTATCGGCGGTGCCGCCGTCTATGCTGGACGGGCTGACAAGACGCTTCAGCTGATGGGGGAGTAGTCGTGAAGCTCAGGGTGTCGCTCCTTCTTGTCGTCATTGCCGGGTTGGCCGCCTGCTCGACTCCGAGGTCCGAGGCGATCGATCAGGCGACGGCCGGGGCGCGCAACGCCGCCGCGAAGGCGCTGGACTATCTGCGGGCGAACCTGAGCTCGCAAGCGTTTGCGGACACCCTGAAGTCGCTTCCCGACAATTTCCAGGCGGGGGTGGTCACCGTGCACGACAGCACGCGTGACCCCTCCGGCGCGTTCAGCGTGCGGGCGGTGATCCTCGGCAGCGGCGAGGCCGGCGGTGGTGGCTTCGCCGCGGAGCTCGACGTGCGGCTGTGCGTCAGGTACTCCGGCTCGCTCAGCGGCACCAGCCATGTCGACATGGCCGACACGCCCTGTCCAGACGGATTGCCCACCGAGGATCACGGTTTTCCGATCGAGCAGAACATAACGCTCGGATAGTGAAAGCTTCGGCCCGCCAACAGATCGGGTCGATAACGGAGCGCGGCGTTCACTTCGCCGTGCCAGATAAGTGGGGGTGTTCACCTTGTTTGGTATCAAGATCAGGGCCGCGCTGGCCGGAGCTG
>Ga0307511_10002227_pt1 | contig 20303 bp, 15 predicted proteins | sample 13_EM_MG_FD_200266 | JGI IMG/M metagenome (GOLD analysis project Ga0307511, IMG submission 200266) | Populus trichocarpa ectomycorrhiza microbial communities from riparian zone in the Pacific Northwest, United States - 13_EM | ecosystem: Host-associated > Plants > Roots > Unclassified | place...
TACCCATACTAAAACGTAGAACAAATGATAGAGCTGGTTCGCTGGAGAGAGGGAAAAAAGGAGCTAAACCATATGCTCCGCAAAGGCTTCAGTAAACCGTAGGTCAGCTAACGTGTCCCCCCCCCCCAATTTCAGCCAAGGCATGTCTGCCGAACACCCCTCCGACAACCTGACACCGGTGCCTGTGGTCTTTCTGTGGCTTGGGCTCGGATTATTAGATGCCATACGGTAAGGACTATTTGTGCAAAATATCTAACTGATAAAATTCAGTCGATTGAAGGGTTGAGGGTAGGGTAATGCTCAACTAGACTAAGATAGTTTGCATTGCCCTCTAAACAAATTGCCCGTCCGGACTTCGGAGGGCTAATACACCTAGTTGGTTGTACCGTACTCAGGCTGCGTTCAAAGTTACGCTCAAAGCTGCAATCCCGTCCTCTCGAGACACTAGCCACTCGATCCAACCTTTGGGGAGGTCACCAGATCCATATGCTAACAAAATATACTATAAACACGTCATTGCACTGTTGGGAGGAGACTCCACCCCTGATACCATGGAGTATAAATGAATCGATGAGTGATTGAAACTTTGGTGCTACAAATACGGCAAGGTAGTCTAGTTGCAATAACATCATAGTATGAGACTATATATTCACAATTGACACTGGCGGCAAAACTAGCCCGCTTTCACCATAATCACTCACTCCGAAGGAAAGCAATTGGCCTGGGACCTAGATAATTGATTTATTGTATCAAAAGCTATTATATAGCAGAAAATTAGAATATCTCTCAGTATAAGAGGAGTTAGTGCAATTTCCGGGAGAAAATATTGTATGGCGGATGGAGATTATTTGTTTTTTCTCTCTTGGAATCTTCATCATCGGTGCTGAGGCTTGGCCATACTCTTCTGGATGATGTTATGTTGGAGTTGTGAGAAAGTTCGTAGTGTAAAACCATTTATGCGTCAGTTGAAGCCCAAGAAATTAACTGAGAAAGCCCGAACTGAGGCTCCAGAGCTCCTCGTGAGGAATCCAACCAGTCCAAACTTTTAGCCCCCATATTGTCCACCTTTCCAGGCTATAATTCCTTTTCCCAAAGGTCAAAGACGTAGAATCTAGGAGCTCATTCGGGGCTTGGCAACAGCTGACTGCCTTATCATGTAGGCCCACTCATGCCTCATCGTGCTTGTTTTTTGCCGCCCGCTCCATTTATGCACTTATGCAGATTGTAACAGATAACTAACTTCACCTTATATACAATATGTGGGTGATAGCCTTCACACGCACCCCTTTTCACTACGGAGTATACGTCCAAGTAAGATATAGACCCATACCTTACTTCTTTCCATTTGCAAGCGATATTCTACATCTAAGATTATTTCCGATCCGAAGTTGACATTAGCCACAAAAAAGATATCATAAGAAAATACCCAACTACTAGCAGGCTGCCCCCAGGTTGATTTCTGGGCTTGTAGTATTTGGAGTATAGATTGAATGCTTTAACACTTAGTCTCTAGTTCTGTATGGAGAATAGCAAGTCTATGCAAGTGAGGCCGATACCATACGTATTTGGTGATCATGACAGACACCCTCTATCGACCTCTTCCTGAAATAGGGCGGGGTGGGAGATTGGCTGGTACCCTCTACCTTGTTAATTGATGTATACTTCTAGACCACTATCAAAAATCTTAGGAAGTCCTGATTGCAGGCTCGAATTTGAGTGTATGTCTCACTACTTACCGCTGCATGAAAGGGTGCCAAGGCCGAGAGCTGAAGTTCAGGGTAATTAGGGAAATATTCAAGAGCAAATGAAACCTAGAATAGATGGAATGGGGTAATTAGCTTACAGGTCATTCCAATGTTCATGTTCTGTTGGCTGGGCACGAGAACAACTGTCGGGAGGCTTGAGCACAGGTAGATTGCTGCAAACCACAGCTTCTCTTCCCTGTCTCTTCATAAGCCTAGCTACTAAATTCCCCTCAACACATACCCAGCCTCGGTAACGTGAGGGAAAGGGAGATTTACACGCTTGATGATCTTCGCGAAAAGGTTGAAGAAGTGCTTGCCAGGGTTCGAGTCCCGGCTGAAGCTCACTTAATGATATAAGGTGGGTTCACGGTGATCCTCGACCTGATAACTTGGCAGGGGGAGAATAGCTCGGTGGGGCTAGGATGAGCCGCGGACGAACTCTTTTTTTGTTGTTTGATAGAATGTTTTTTTTTTGGCTGGGGTAGATTGTAGTTTTATATAGGTGCGCTCTTGCTAGTCTCTCAAGGAGTAAGAGTAAAAAAAACCCAATACGGCCGATGATGGTGGAAAGAAGCGGCAAAGTCGCTCAACTGTCTTGTTTGTCTATCTAAAACTGAGCTTGACGCTACAAACAGGAGATTTAACATGCATGCCGTGGCTCTGAGTTCCTCAATACACATATTTACCCCGAGGTTATAATCATCCCGGCTAAGAAAACACAGCACCACCAATTGCAAATGAGACTATGCACTCAAGACTAAGCAGTCATATGACTTAATCACCAGAATAGTTACAATCCAAGTCATCTATGACTACCCTGGTTAGCAATCTGAGAGTCTATACCCAACCCATGGCTATTGTGAGCGATTTCCTCAAATACCCCAAACAGAGCGTAAAGATAAGCGTAGCGAGAGCAAGCAACTCGTATGCTAATTGATGGTATATCACAGAAAACAACACATGCCCAGCTTGAAGCAAAGGCAGACACAAAACAAACCCCCATTAGACGTACTTGAAGAGCTGAAGAAGATGATGTTTGAACGTCTTGATGGCAGGCTAGATCCAGTAGCGGGTTCCTTGCTTGAAAAGTTGTCACAAAAGATATGAAATACGTGTAAAACGGCTATGAAACATGGGGATATAGTCGAATCCCCTCTAGTTGGGTATGCTTAGTATCCAAGCAGAGAGGATACCCAATCTGAGAGCTTCAACTGTATCATGAACGAACATTAAAAACAAGGGAAGAACATATAGGAGTAATGGGCATTTTTATTATTTTATTTTAAAAAAATTACAGTCTGACGGTTTCGCTTATAAGCCGTTTTACCAGCACGTTCAGCGAGGATAAACTGCAACCGAGGCCCACACTGGAGGGCATTGCGTAGGCTCGTGGAATGTTAATTGGTACATTGGAGCAGGGCATAAGACCCAACCAGATTAGGTACAGAGTTCATATTGGTCGTCCGATTTAGGCAGTACCAGAGCCATCTTTACGGAGGCTTTTTATACATGGCGTGCTAAGGAATATCTCCGCAGCAACCGCTGTATATTGAAGATACATATTATATAACATTTTCAACTCATGGGGCACGAGAAAGCCTATGAGAAGGTTTTTGTTTTCTTGTGGTTGAGTTCCCACTTTTTTAGATGTACAATGTACTATACAAATGACAGCATCTCCGTATTCCCCTTTCCATTTGCTCCTCTCAACGTCTAGTTAGTTTAGTTACTCTCCTATCGCCAACTTTGTAACAGCCTAACATCCTAAATGCTTCCCTTTGGTCAGCTCCCTTTTACTCCACACAGCTCCTAGTAGCGCACCTCCCTATTGAATCTGTACTCCACCACCACATGCCAAACATCCTCCACGTGCGCTGCATCTCCGCAGTTACACCGCCTCACCTCCTCTCATCAATAATATATACTTAAACATACTCTTAACAGTTCATTCTCACTCGAACCCCTGCCTGGTTAACTTAAGCGCTTGTTTTTCTATATTATCATGCATCGCATTTCATGATCGATTTCCTCCGCAAGCAACCCTGCCTGTACCTTGGACTACCCCCCTTTTCTCCCCATGCCACACATCCCCTTAACACCCCTATATAAAGTACTCCCCCAAATGCTGGATACCATCCCCCTGAAGAGGAATAGGTTATTGGCACTGCCATCGTCCAGGCACCAAACCTACTTAGGTACAGTCAAAATATCAAATACGAATATGTAGAGTACTTTGTTCGTATAGAACTTGTATTAATATCCCCAAGTACCAAAGTACCAAAGTACAGTATGTACATCTGTAATGCATGTACAGGGCTACAAAATATCGCTCATTAACCAATCCCATCGTGCAATAGGTAGGTACACCGTACCAGGCCACTCGTAAGTATGCAAACCTGCTACTTAGCGGTATACAAAACCAGCGCTGATGATAATGCATATTCGTTCGCAATTGTCAAGGACCTCGGTTCTAACTTTAGTTCATGCATATGTTTTCCACTAATAAGCTGCAACATAATACCGACGGAGAGCGTGCGGACCAGGATCTACAGTCATTGATCAAGGATTGTTTCAAGTAGCACAGAACCACCTACACCAGACTTCAGCGGGTAAGGAAGGGTGGAAATGAACGTAAATCATGCAATATATGCTGACTACATGTGCACTACTGTACCACATGCTGGGTTGGGATGAGATTAGCATTGAAGAAAAGAAAAGATTTTGAGCAGGAGAGCGGCATGATATCGTTTCATTAAACAGACGGACATCTATGATCGTGATCTGAGAAAAATTCCAATTCTGCCTTTGTAAATGAAGCCAAGGCATTGGGCTCAAGTCTCATGAGGATGGTGATGTCTTACACTATGAAGTGAGGATATATTAATATTGTTACGAACGCAAATTGAATTTCTGCACTGCCATAACCCATGTAAATATATGTATATGCTCTATCAACTTTGAAGGCAAAGGATGCGGTGCTCCAATACCGAGAAACACAACGTCATAGCATTGCTCGCTTCCTCTGTGCTTCCTCGGGGAAATTGAATTAAAAAAACGCCAAGGGAGCCACTCAAATAGAAACACCGTACAATAAGTCCAACACGATAGTACAAGGTTAAAAAATAGGTAAAAGAAGCACAACCTGTAATAGATGCAAATAAGAAAAAATTTGTGACAGAAGTGTGTGCGTAATCTGTAAAATCTCCTTCCTTCTAGGCACATAGATGACCTAGAGAGTGCAATGTCAATGCCATCCTAACTCTTCCCGTACTACCCCACATCCAGAAAACCCCCCGCCTCACATATCCTTCCTTGTTCCAGGCGAGGTGATTTTCTCTTCTGCGAACCATGTTTTATGGACTCTTTGGGGGATTGTTCAATGGTATTCGGTCATCTACACCTGGTGTATAAATCTCAACTCTCTGGGGCTGTATTGTGCTCTCACCGCCCAATTCTGATGGTACCCACGAGGTATGGGGATTCGTAGGCGCAGGGCTCCCATACATCGAGGCATGTGGGTTATACTGAGAGTGAACAGGACTGAGAGGAGGGGCAGGTGGTGCCAATCCTTTTCCATCCCATGGTGGTCCTTGCCCATAGTATTCGGGGGGAGGATGGTCACCATAGGCACCGGGGACGGGCGCAGAATCTACTGCCGGCTGAGCAAAAGGTACAGCGACAGCAGTCGCTGTTTCCTTCTCGGAGGCGGACCCTCTTCTCGAACGCCCAATAAGGAAAAAGAGCAGGCCAACCAATGCCACAGCCCCTATAGCCCCAACAACGATACCAACAATTGCCCCAGTCGAGATGCTCTTGCTTCCGGATTTAGTAGGTGTATTCGTATTCCCTGACTCGGATGGTGCTTTTTGGCCGGGGCTCATTTCATAATCAGCGGCCTTCGCTTTTTTTTTAAACGTTTCGAAAGTTTCATCGGTGGAGCTATATAGTGTTATTTTGTAATCCAGAGAAACAATAGGGTAAGAAAGCGTACGGATTAACAGCGAAAACCATTCCCCAGCCTGCACACGAACCGGGGCTACTACAATAGAAGAAGCGTGGGTCGTGCGTATCAACTCTCCATGTCCAGGTTTGTGGCTATTATTTTTGCACCTTGTTAGTATTTGTTTCCTGATGATTAGATCCTGTAAAAGATTTCATATACATACATTTATACGAGACGTTTCTTCCGTGATCAATCCGGACCAAACGTCCTGATCACCAATGTGCTCAGCGCTCCATGGAACACAGGGGGCTTTGTAATCAGCCAGAGTGGCCGAGTGCATGACAGGATAGAAGCTGAATTCTATGTCAATGCCCATGTAAGCTCCTGCACGCGAGGAACCGTTGAAAAATAAAGACAACTTACTAATAACATCGCCAATTGTTGCGTTAACAAACTCGGGGTCGAACTTATGGGCTACCTATTGCCATATATCAGCTCCAAGCATGAGGAGGAGGATGGGTTATGTATGTAAACTCACCTTAGCTACAGTCACAGAAATTTCTCGCCTGCCTGAGTCTGGACCTTTGTCATAACTTGAAGTCGCAGGTGACGGTTTCCCCTGCCCTTGTGGTGCTATAGCGACGGTGCTGGAAACACTAAACACTAGAACAAGAGCACCAAGGAAGTTCACTGAAGGCCTCATTGTGTCGGTCCTCGAAACAAAATTCAAAAGTCTGTATTCACGGGAACACTTTGAAACCGAATTCGAAGATGCACCAATTGCCCGACTGGGGTGGGTAGAATTCGAAAAGAAGTCACCTAAGGCTGTACACGCTGTGGGCCCTTCCCCAGTATTTAACAATCCGGAATATGGGTGCAGCCCCTGCAAGCCTCCGTGTTGGCGGTTGGCTTACTTAATTTTCTTGAGAGGGCTGCCAGCAATGGGAACCGGACTCAATGCAGCCCAAGAACCGTCTATGCCTGCCAATCGAAGGTCAGCTTTTCGTCCTGTCCACCGGGGATAGCAGCCACTTGCCCTCCTCGACCCGCATGAGAACGGCGGAGTACGACGAGACTAACCGTGTAGAGGGCACTCACATCTCGCGGACGAAGTACAGTGCATATTCCTCACATACTGAAGCTTTGTAAGTAGTATCGGAACGATCCATTATTAGGGCTGAAGCTGACGGGGGGTGGGCCGAGAGGACCTTGCATGGGGGGAGGGGTTGGTTTATTTTGGTCAGGGAATGAGGTGGGAGTGGTTAGTGACCATCGATATCTCCTAGCTGCATCTCCGGATTTGCCCATGACGATACAAATAATACTCAACGGTTGACTTGCAGATACATGTACCAACTTATTGGCCCTTTAAACTATTCAACTTCATAACTACATAGAGATATGACCGCAGCTTGACTTCAGCTCCGCAACCGGAGAGGCTGACGCCCACACCAACTGTGAACAGACGCGTAGAGGCATAGTCTCCCCGTGCTTACAAGACCAAAAACAACCCACCATGCCCAGAAAAATGAACATGCCTAATCTTGTCTCTCGCGTCAGAATGACTTGCGCCGCGCCGCATCTTTTCTCTTTTTCATAAACTGCGCCGCAGAACAAGTTCTCGACAAACGAGCAAGGAAGAGTAAATCGGAGGGAGATCACTCCCACTTGCGGAAGCAATCGAGAACTGATTCCCAGACTTCTTGTAACTTTACAATTTCGCGTGACAGGAGATTCGGCTAAGCACAGTCAGGACACAAAATCTATGGGTGATTCTGATCTCACCCCACAAGAGCAAGAACCAGAGGATATGCGGTCTGCTACTATTGTATGCATATACGCACTGCATACAGCTCTCCTGTAGCCATTAGGTTGACCACGTGGGGCCACTTTATGTGCCCTCATCAACCTAGGTGTGTATTGCATATATCGCATACTCTGTACCGGTACCAATGTATATCGCCTGGTTGTCGCACCAGGACTTTGGCTGAGACTAAGTTGTTCCGTGAAACCAGACTTTGTTCACCGCAGTCTCAGACTCGGCACACTAGCTACCGGAATATATGTAGTCTAGGTACTGCAACGATAATAATATGGTCGAATGCAATTAGAAATTAATACCCTCCTCTAAGGTGACAAACAATTTCACACTGATCTAGGCACACTTGGCTTGATATAGTCAAGTGTGTCTGAGAAGCTGCAAAAGCACGGAGGTGCTTAGCCTGGCTTGGTTTGAGGCTCCCGTAAGTTCCAAAATCTCTAAAAATAATATAAGCGGGGCATTAATTTCGGTACACTTGTATTTGGTGGGGGCCAGCAGATTCATTAAAACATAACAATAGGTATCGCTGTTCGCTTGGAATGTACTATACATAATTCTCTTGTGTTTTTTATCCTACATGCCGCGCCTCAATTTCAGGGTTCTCCGCAGTAGGAAGTAAGTGTGAGGATAAAGGTCTGCACACATTGCACATAGGTATTCATAACTATAATTAGACTCGGTTAAACCTCCTGCACTCTACGCATGCTCAAAAGTGACAGCAACCATGGCCAAAATGTTCCAAGTCATGACACTAGGTTCTAGATCTAATCACGATTTCAGGAGAGTTGGGTTTGTATAGGTATAGTCAGTCTAGGGGCCCATGATATCAATTGATTCCCTTATCATACTGTATATCTATATGTATGAATGTACATATATATTGATCCTCGTTACCCTCAGATTGCTTCAGTATGATCCATACACAACCTGCACATGTGTATCCACCTACATATATATATGTACGGTGTATAACTTTAAACCTCAATATAATACCGCAATATGCATCTACAGGCTGTATCAGCCGTTTACATGTTTTATTGTATGTACCAATACCTCTTTGAATTTTCGGTACGTCGAATCCTAGACAGTTTCTGCCACCATGTGGCGGGAGAGTCGCATGATAGTCAGTATAATAAATAGACTAGCCTGTAGACCTGGCATTCTCCGAACCAAAAATAAAAGGTCCGTAACGCATGCGCGCATCCTCTTTCAAATGAAGAATCGCGAGGCAGGGCCTTCTGTAACTGTAGAGAGAGGAATACTAGTATAAGTCTGGTGGGACTCGATCTGGGGTCATACGCTGATAGGAGTAACTAGAGTCCTTATCCGGCAAGCTATTTTAAGTCGGCCTTCCCCAGGCACAGTACCAAGTTGGTGCCGAAAGAGGAGATTAGTGGTTAAGGTCTTTTCTCATGAGGATTTGCACAGCATGGAAATCATCAGGTTTGGTATTTGCAATTCGCTATGAAGAACCCAAATACTTCGACTAGGTAAAACATCTAAGGATATAAAAACAATTGAACTCATAGTAACCTTGTCAAGCAAAATTTCAAGCCAAAAACATCAAGTCCTTTAGACCTACCCTGATAACCTATTCTCATAAGCCAAAAGTGGTACGTTCCGTTCCTCTTCTGGCTCTAGATCGTAAAAGATATCCTCTTCTTCCTCCTCTTCATCACTCATTGAATCGTTATCCAAATCCCAATATCCCAATCCACCTCTACCTGGGGGGAGGGGCAATCCCGCATAGACTCCACCTTTTTCAATTTCCGTTGTTTCATGAATTGTTCCGAACGCGCAATGTCCTACCTTCCCACCCATTCCACTCAAGCCCAATCCTGTGGCATCCGAAACTCCGCCTTCATGCCAGACGCCGAACCTCAGCTTTGTCTCTTCTAACTCCCGTGGGAAGGGATCAGATCCCAAACAAGCTCCTCGGCTTAGGTGATCTAGGGTTGGGTTCCGTGTTGTGACCATTATTCTTGAGAACAATGTATCTGAGCTAATTCCATTACTCCCCAACGAGTGTGCACCAACAATGATGGAAGCAAGCGCTACGGCCACGACGATGCTGTACCCGATCCACAGATTCTGTGCATAGTACTTGAAGCTGTTGGCATAGCGTGTCTTCTTACAGGGAACATCTTCCTCCTTGGAGATGATCAAGTTTCCGGCACCCCAGAGAGTGATCAGGATATCCTCGTGGAGTTTTTTAATACCGGCATCCAAGTTCGGAATGGCAAATGCAGTCTTCTGGTCCACAAGATTTGTCATACTGATCTCGGACATAGTGAACGGTACATTTTTATCCATTAAAATTTTACCTTGCAAGAACTTTCTCAAGTGAACCGCTATAGCGTGGTACACCGATGTGAGCTTGTAGTTCTTTTGCCCTGGTCGGAGGAAATTTTGGGGATCTGGTGGGGTTATTCCGCCCCCGCTTGGGTCTGGGTTTCCATATATCGTATCTATCAACGGTCGTATGTAGTCGATCTTGCGGACTGTTACATGTTGTTGCGTGTTGACGAAGCCAACATCGAAGGTATAATCGACGTGGTAATGAACACAGTGGAAGGCTTTGGGTATTAGTTTGTATTTCCACTCATTTGTAACACTCCTATTGGTACTATGGTCAGTTGCATTAACCACTATCGGTTCTGATAGTGGCTCCGTTGTGTTGACCACATATCCGATCCAGAGTTCGGGCTCGTAGAGAAATGTTCCGGCTACCCAGTCCGGGTCCACATTCTGTGGGTTGGATGTCGACTCGTTTTGTGGTTTAAGAAAATCTCCATTGGTTACATTCGCGTAGTAAATGTACATTCCAAGGGGTGCCAAGTTCTCCTTTCTCACCATCGGCGGCATCCGATCATAAAGGGCTGAACCCTCGCTGACATTCTCACACTTGTAGCCCGGCCCGGGTATTGTAACTGTGAATGTACAGTTGTATGTCGAACACGGCGTGCTAGGAGGGCCGACAGAGCCATTGTTGTATATGGCCTGGGATGCCAGACGTTGGCTTGTATAACTAGGCATGTCATACGACGAGTCTCCCGTGCGACTAACCATATCCGTGTAATTGTAGAATGCAAGTGAATTACCAAAAAACTCGGTGGCGTTGTGAAAGTTGTAGTCGTTCTCAGCAGCAAAATTCAAGACGCGCACTTTGCAAAGGCCATCATTGAAATGTACCAAGCTGACTTCAGAGGTCAACGAAGATGGTGACAAGACTGAGGCGATGGGAATGAGCCTGTATCAACAGCATGTTGTTAGCACTTGCTTGAATGTCCACTGCAGTTAAGAGCAAGATGACCTGGGGACAGATCCATGCCGTTGGGCAGTCCACAGCATCAGTTAACTGCCGAGGCCTGCCCGGGTCACGTACCAAGTAGCCAATGCCATCACAGACGCTAATTTTGCGTTCGTTATCATCTCTGGGGTGGTGAGGAAAAATGTAGGGTCTTCGATCACTCCAAAGAGGCCGTCAATAGCCTTGATTCTCATTGGTTTCCTCCTCATCGTGAGCCAAATCCGTTGTCTGTCGGGTTAGAGTAAGGGTTAGCACTCACTATGAATATGGCAAGAGTGCAGTGTACGGTTGATGGCTTGTGTGATACCTTAACTCTAGAAAGGTAGTAATATGGAGAAAACTAACCTATACGCCAAAACTACAGCTCCAACCAAGTTGGCCTTTACAAAGAAGGCAAAAGCAGTCCCAATTCGAACCATTGACAGTTGTTTTACACTTGGCTTTCCGTCTAGAGATTTGTAGAACGCATGATGGCCGACGGCACCAATTAAACCTGCAATGGACACAGCCACCATCAATGACGGCAAATACCAGTAAATTCCCCACTGTGCGGTCATCTCAGCCCTTTGATCAATGATTTCATGTGGATGCATTTTTCTCGATGCCGTATTGGCTGTGCTGGACCTCATCAAGATGGGTGATTTGAAGGCCTTCTCGCCTAAGGTGACTGAAAGACTTTTTCGCTTTTCTTTTCGACATGCTCCAGACACACTACTGAATTCACTCATTGTGGATGCATCAGAGCCCATTCTGCTATGGCCTTTCCCACTTGGCCAAGCTGAGGGCTCGCTGGCTCGAGCCGGACGCTCCAAGAGACTATCGAGATCGGGTGTTCGATATCCCTCACCTGGAGCACGAGGGTCCACTGTCGCTTCAGGCGTTACTAGGGACGCCCGTTTTCCCGCCGATTGAGACTCACCACTCCCAGTATCCCGTTTGCTTACAGGCGCTTGCCATTGAAAACCCTCTTCATGACCACTGTGCGAATCCGGACTCCCGGGAATCTCCATGTTTGAATATAGTCGTTCCGAGGTCGTAGTTGGGTTCTGCCGCTTTGGGTTCTCGGCGGTGGGGGTTATGCTCTCGTCAGGAGTAATGAACCTTACAGTACTTGTAGTTCTAGTACGTCTAGTAGGCTCCTCGTCTTCGTCGGCGCTGCCCCCGCTGGTGGCTCGATGATATTGGTATGGGTACCGCTGTGATCCAAGCTCCGATAAAGGAATTGACATGGCGGGAGCTGTATTTGTATTAAAATGCCGACCAAAGGTCTCTGTCAAAGGTAACAAAAACCCAGCAACTCTATTTGATCAACCTATTCTCGGGTCGATATCAGCGGACTCAGCCCCGAGCTACAGCGGGTGAAAGCTATTCAGCCTCTGCACGCACCCACCGACGAATATCCTTGAGATATGACGAAGGAGTGTGCCCACCACCCAATGCTGGTGTGCGGCGGTTGAGACAAGCAAAGTGTACATACAGTAAGTAGAGACCCTGTACAATAGAAGGAAGCAGGGTATTGAATAAGCTCAATGAGTCAAATATGATCCGAGACTTTTATTGGGTCGCTGTCGTTTAAAGTGTGCTGTAGAGCAGATGTCCGAGTCCCAGCATCGACATGTCAGGCGCCACCAGCCAACCCAGATACCGGTATAATACAATCCAAATGTAAGCAGCCAGGGGTATTCTCGATTGTAAACGAAACTCCAGTAAGCAGTGCAGACCCAGGATGGGAGTGAGGCCCTGGTATTTACAATTCGTACTCCGCACAGCCCTGTGTTTGAGACATGCAGAGAGGCTTACTTAAGCTGTCGTCTCAATTCCCTTTGTTGCGAGTGGAGTGATATGCATATTCGAATTCACGAACTGGAATTCTCCCACCGCACTTAATACCACTTGACACTCAAATTTAAAGGCATAATCCAGATAGATTAATCTAAACCCAGGTTACTGAGCAGAAGTTTCATCCACATCGACGTCTACGCAATACTGTATGTTCACTTTGCTGCAAAATATGTATATATGGTATAGGAGTAGCTTGCGTACGTACAGTATGTATGATGCTGAGTGTACCACAACATGTCTGGTGTAACCAGGATGTCGACATCCTCGGCTAATGCTAGTCCTTAATTGAGTTATGGAGGTATATCACATTACATACCCTACTCATTCAAGAAAAATAGTTGTTGAAGCTTGCTAATTATAGTATTATCAGATATTTGAGTACATGTTTCTAAGTGGTGACCAACCATATGCTTGCCTGCCAGTGGGAAAATACCAGTCTCGGAGAATATTCGAATATGTACGGCTTTGCCGAACGGTTCTTGAAGATGTTCCAATTAGGTGCGGGGTTATCAATAGCAGCTACATACATGCATACGAAAGCTGCGCTCTAAGCGAAGAGGAGCAGAAGCAGGTTAAGATGGGGAGAGAATCCGGGAAACTGTTTACTAACTTTAAATCTACAGTGCCAACTAGGGTAGCCATCATCGAACATCTTGACCATAACCTCCAGCTACAGCTGCAACCCCCACGTCTACGATATTCCTAAACATGTAAACGTACTTATATTTAGTTTAGCTATAGACGAATTATCCTCCCTCTGAGAAACGGCACCCGTAGTGGATTAAACTCACTAAGAGTGCGTCTATGGAGCATGTATGAGATATAGAGATTCGGAGGAATGTGAAGCCGGGCGAAAATATCTCTCTCGTAGGAGTTCGAATAATAATAGTCCGATATCGAGATTGATAGTGACTAGCTTCTTTAGCCTGGCTGCCCGTCTGGTTGCACTAAACTACAGCTTCCGATAGCAACAGAGTACAGTTTGTTGAGTATACTCTCGAGCTCGTGTAACAGAGTAGCTCGGTCTTATATCACATGCATTCTTTCGAATGACTTGATGGTATCACAAAGACCATGCCTTGCCTATCGAGATGTACTTCCAAATGGTATTTATTCTCGGACGCTCCCCGATTGATTCCCATGTGCTGCATTCTACTGCCACACCAAAGGAGTGTAAGCTCAGGTCTCTGTGGAGACCAATTGTTGCACTGGCATCTCAGCTGGAGCTCGCTCCAGAGATTCATTCTCAGCTGAAGACCTGTCTTGGTATATACACTACATACAAGGGCTGTGCACTCCAGGACCATCAGATCATATCCAGAGTATTTGCATCTACACAGAATTCTATTTCTACACGTAGCGGCTGATCTACTTTTATTCAGCCTGGCAGTCCCGACAGGCTGGTTGTGACAGGGTTGATGACATCCTGCATCGGAGATGGTCTTGTTGGTGGGGTGATGAAGCCCGGAGAAACAAATGGAAGGTAGAATTTGGGCAACTTCAAGCCTGGCCCACACCCTTACACCCTTACACCTGATTAGGCTTCAACAGTAAGCCTTTGAAATCACGCCAGCGAAGAACTCGAGTCACTACGTTTCTTTCAGCATTTTTTGACCCCCAGGGCGCTAGGGAGTACTGCAACCAATCAGCCTAGGTAGGCTACAAATTTTGGGTACGATGGCGCTGCTGTGCTGCTCGCAAATCTGATCTTTGGACGTGATACACTGACACAAGGTCTTTGGTGAGAACATTGTCTTATCGATCCAATAACCATACGCGAAATATTCGAAAAGCATAAAGGTATCAAGTACCATAACATAAACCTTCCGAGACAATATAATCTCCCAAATTTGGGTGGATTTCTGTGGGATAGCAGAAATCTTGGCTAGTTCAGCACATGTTGGTGGAAGACCCGAATATAACAAACGAAGCACATATCAAATGAAAGAGCAAAGAAACTGGGGGCACAATGTAGGGGGAGATAGACAGCCGAATTGGAAAGGTTAGAAGACGAAATAATAAACAAGCGTAAGCTCACAGGCTGGGTATCATACTATTTGAAACCAGCTGCCATAATAATAATAAAAACAGAAAAGTATCACAAAGTTATTTAGTCTAGTCGGAATCAGAGCCATGATGATGTTTTTTCTTATGCGATGAACCAAACACACTGCCACCCCCAGAGGAGTAGCCCATGATATATCTCTTCCCGTGATGTCCTTTCCTTGATCCTCGGGAGCTATCACTGTCACTGCCACCGCTGCTTGAACCACTACCCCTCTTCTTGTAGTGACCATGCTTCTTGCTCTTGCTCTTTTTCTTGTCTTTGATCTTGTGGCTCGCTGCATTTGCTAGATAGGCTCCTCCGACAGCACCAACAATAGTTCCAAGTGCACCCCCGCCCATTTTGTGGCCCAGAGCGGACCCAGCAGCCCCGCCAAGAAGAACGGAACCGAGTCCACGGTCTTGGGGACCTCCATCAGGCCCAGGTGTAGCATGCCCAGGTGTAGCGTCATAAGCATGCCCAGGTGTAGCGTCATAAGCATGCCCAGGTGGTAGCGGCGATGCAGCGCGGGAGCTGGGGTGTCCGTAGGGGACTACTTGCCCGTGTTGGTGTGGCTGAAGGTATCCTGCTTGTGGCTGAATATGTATGTTTGTTAGCAGCGGGATCACTACGTATACAGGCGAACAAGTAAAGGTGCGGGACTATAAACCTGAGGAGGATATTGTTGTGGTTGTTGTAAATAATGAGAAAATTGGTGCTGGGTGCTATCTGGAGCAGGTGGATACTGGGCTGGAGGTGGTTGTCCAGCATAATATCCTGGACCCCCTTGCGGGGGAGGATATCCACCGTGACCTTGTTGTTGATGATGTTGTTGTTGCGGTGGGTACCCTGGTGGTGGAGGTCCACCATAGTATTCATTTGCAGCCATATTGCTTCTGCTGAGTGAAATTCAAGTGCAAACTCTGATGGAACAGGCGGACTCAGAGGAGCTGTTGCAAGTACGTGATGTATCGGTTTCGAAGCTTGTTGGGTCGCGCAGTTCACAAGTACTCGCCGGGCGGTTGTAGAGATGTGGTGGGGAAGAGGAGGGTGAAGAGGGGAAAAGGGGAGGAGCTTCTGTTCTTACTAAGTACCTCAGCTTCGTATACCCGGGAGTTCCGGATGAGGCTCCAACTGCGGCGGTGTAAATGGCGCTGAACAAGGATGGCAAGCGGTAGGTAGGCGCAGTTGATAGTGGTGGGCACTTGTAGAAGATCGCCACATCTTTTTCCCCTTCACATCTATACTAGTGTCCAAAGGCAACGAAAATAAATTTGCGCTTTGCCGAAATGAACCCTTCCACGCATCGACAAGAAGTAACTAGGCTAGAAAGGGATGCATCTGTGTAAATCAATATAGAGATTCAAGAATGCTTATCACCTATTTGCAATGCATTGAAAAAGTGATTGTATGTATGCATGTATGTATTAACCAACATAAAAACATACTATATGAAAAGATTGCCCCTAACCTAATACATAACTCCATCATCGTAGAAAGAAAGACCTAGATTTGCTAGTTTTACATTTCCCATGCTCCCAACTAACTCACTCGTGGTGTTCTCTCATCTGGAAACTTTCTGAACAAATCCGTTAGCCTATCAATTGGTGCTGCCAACAGTCCAGCAGCTGTCTCAAAGGGTGGCTTATCAGGAGCACTAGGATGGCTCCTGGTAGGCGTGAACATCTTCGTCCTCTCGAAGCTCTTCGCCATGTCCGCTGTGACATCATCAGTCAGCGCCTTTTCGAGGGCGGGCAAATCAACAGCCTCTTCGCTCTTGACATGCTCCTGAAGATCTTTGAATAATTTGTCTAAAGTTGGGGCGAAGTCGGGGTCCGTTGACTCTAGACTCTGGAATTTCTTGAGCTCGACTTTAAGCTATATAGCAATTTAGCTTAGCAGACGAAAGTGCTCAGGGCGACGTAATATACATACCTGGTCATGATCGTTTCTGTCTCGATCTGCCATATCCTTTCCTTTATCCCCTAGATATTTCTCGAAAGCAGGATAGACAACCAACTCCTATTCCATGTCAGCTCTGCAGGCTCAAAAACTACCCGAAGGTGGATTATCCTGATGTGCCATACTTCTCCAATCGAGTGCCTAGCCAACTCCCACACGAATTGATTCTGCCACCTTGTGGCAGTGTCATAATCTGGAGCTTTTTTGATATTATTGTAATAATCCTCAAGCTCCCTGTGATCATGTGTGACAGCTTCGGTAACGGTCATAGACATATTTGACGAATGTGAAGCGGTGGAATATGGAAACGCAAATCGCGAATTTCCAATAGAAGAAATTGTTGGAACGAAAACACGAGGAGCGGCGGAAATGCTACCAGAACTGAGAAGGGCTCCTCGAGCAGCAATTCTGAACATTATACACTTGGTTTGGGAACTGGTGGTGACAATGATGTTGGACTGTAGGACGGGGTACTTGGAGGGTAGATGTAATAATAAATTAGAAACCATTAAACTTGATTCATAACCCGCCCATGTCGTCACTGGGGCACGAGATGTTAACAAGCTCAACTGAATTGGCTCTTGCCGAGTATAGCTAGCCGTAACCTTCAACCAGACTAACCATATGATCCGGTTCAAGTTTCATGGTCAAGCGGTAGTAGCTAAATAGTTCCGGTTCAATTACATGCACCGGTTTGGATCATAATGTAATTCATAACTCTAAACCGGAAGACCTCGCCTGCACTTACTCTATACCATGGCTTTGGGTGTATGGGGTTTATTTGCGGGTATCTCAATGTTCCGGTTTGAAAACGCTCGAGAGTACGTTAAACTGCACTCGACATTGGCCATTGGGGTCGGAGTATGCGAATTATATCGCTGGGCCGCTAGGACAGTGTCACTACATCCCAATCATGTGATGGGCCCCCTTAAATTTTATCTTTTTCTTTACTGATGTATCATTATAGCAATCTGGGTCTCAGGTGGTTGCTGGTGTTCGAGTGGTTTGGACAGTTCAGTTTCGTTCAAATCTTGGGTATAGCCCCGTGTGTATATATAGTTAGCCGCGCGAGGTGAAAGAACACCATATCACAGCGAATGAAAGCAGAATTAGACAGCCAATTCCAAGACCCCGCTATAAGCTCAAGTTCGCATTGCCTTTGAGAGTCGATTCTGGCACTGCGCAATGCAGGCCATGGCATGTTACATTCTGTATTGACGGAAAGTCAACCAATGCGATTCCACAGCCTATCACATCTTCCTGTAAGGGCACACTTACATTTCATCCAAAATTCAAACTAGTGAAAATTGACAACAAGCTGATGACATTCATGAGTAAGAGGTGGTTTGGATACCTATACACTTCTAAGAGAATGCTGGTTGAACCACTGGTTTTCTCATCGACCAAAGATGTAGCACTAGCAGGTGGATTTGTCTGAGACACATTCTGAATGTTCGAGGAGGCTGTAATATTGATAGTGGTAATTGAGATGTATGTCGTGTCATCCCCCGTTTTGGTTATAGTATAGATTTCCTGATACAAGGTCGTGCGAGCACTTTGAAGGGTTTCTGACTCGTCCTCTGTATCCCCGAGCCTATGTTCCATAATTAGTCCAATCGTGTGATAATATCGACGTCGACCCGCCCCACTGGTGGCCGTTATTATCACTTACCCATAGTAATGGTCAACCTCAGCTGGGCTCTGTGGGCCATCACCATTCAAGCATTTAGTGAAGTCACATCTTTGCCCAAAACGACAGCATCCTCCATTGAACGCGGCTGGACATTGATACCAATTCTGGGGGCAGGAGAGGTTTGTATCGTCACAGGGAAGGATATTCCCAGGCTTTGACTCGCAACAAAAAACCCCTGTGAGTGTGTTATTCGTGCGTTGACAGGTATGAAGCGGGACAACAGATTTCCTTTAATGCGTGCCTTGTGTTAGATTTGAACGCTTAACGAGCTAGCTCTGCTAATATGAAGGCGTATAGGATTCTCCGTTGAGCTCTCACCGGGTGACCAAGTTCCTCGCAGCTCTTTTTTTCTTCCTGACACTCGGGGATGTTTTGCAGAGATTCAGAGATTCAGAGGCATGAGAAACTGGCTCGCGCAGGGTCTCGTGGAAGTACTGTACCCTCATCGCTCCCGTACACCTTCTTCACAGGAAGCAACGGTAAACCTGATCCATGGAGCTCTCGGGCTCCTTTCAGTGAATCATATTCTCCTAATGATTCCAATAACAATACACGCGCGTGGTGGGCTGCAACAAATAGGGCCAATAGAACGAGAAAGTATGCCATTTGCTGGCCATGCAATCGGTGGAGCGCCAGGTCGTGATTCCCCAGGTCAAACCAGACCATCTCTAAAGCAGGGACGGGCAAGATGGACTATTCGGCGACTCGCGGTGCTTGAGGCCGGGACGAAACTGGAAGGGTTAGACATCGACGCACGTAGCGAGTTCAAAGAATTAGAAGTTAGAAGACGCCCGGGACAAGTATACTTACCTACTTAAGTACGTACCTAAGTAAGTTAAGGTAGCCTGATCATACACTTAAGCACCAAAAAGGTAGGTTACTGTTTACCGCTTCGGGTCCTTGTAGTCTGGCTTGTCTGGGTAGTAGTCCGCTTCCCAACTTTAATGGATCCGAAGATAGCCATTGTGGAAGCAAGAAGCTCTCGAGGTCACACAAGTTTACGCACTCTTCCATAGTTAGGGGTTGTGGTTGATCATAAGTGAAGGAGGGATTTAAAACTGTGGTTGACTAGGCAACGTTGGCCGTTCCTGAGACAGATCTAGACTACATGCGTGGACAAGGCTTGCCTGAATATCCTTTGTTATTCCCTTAGGCACGGGAGGCTGAATATTTGTACGCCTGTTGTTCCGAAGGCATATGGACCCCTAGGGAACCACCGGGGCCTCGTCATGGCCTAAAGCTATAAGCTATGCGAGCACTGACTTTGAAAGAGTAAGGGGGACTGCTTGAGGCTCCGGGCCGGGCCCGAGCCCCATCAATCGATATATCCTGGCTATGTATATCTAATTCCTATGAGGTATGTTCTGGCCGTTTGTGGCAATCGGCGGTGGAATACAACTTACTGAATCAAGTAACTCCAAAGTACTGTATGTAGTAACATTGCTAACAAGAACAAGGCTCTACATGAGTAACCAGGTCTGTATATAGGCCTGGTGGGTATACGAGAAGGTCACTCAACTGCCGGGTCTTTTGAGCTTGTCGCCATGACTAAATTCGTATGCGTAGCTCGTGCCAGTATCTACCGTATGACCCGGGAAGGAGATACATGTAACATGGGCTGTGAGCAGGGCCCCAAGTTGCTTCTCTCTCGCGGGGGGCCTGTGTAGGTATGAGGCGTAAGTAGCATCAATAGCAATCCAAACAATAGACTAATTGCATGAGACCAGTAGGCTTTAAGCTGAATACCAATATTTGGAAAGCTCTGTTCTCACTAGCTTCGACTCGAGGCACCCTTCCCCGACCATCGTCGGTGTTGAATAATATTAATATAGTTTCCCTATATTACAGTGCCTGGGGAAAAGTTACTACGCCCCTTATTTTTTTTCTTTTTTTGTCTCAGGGCAGCCTGCTAGCGTGAATGATGTACAAGGCATAAGGTTGC
>Ga0307511_10002228_pt1 | contig 20291 bp, 18 predicted proteins | sample 13_EM_MG_FD_200266 | JGI IMG/M metagenome (GOLD analysis project Ga0307511, IMG submission 200266) | Populus trichocarpa ectomycorrhiza microbial communities from riparian zone in the Pacific Northwest, United States - 13_EM | ecosystem: Host-associated > Plants > Roots > Unclassified | place...
CCAGGTCTCCCTTCTCTCTAGATGCAGGCCTTGAGCCCTTAAATATTACATGCCAAGACTAGCTGTGACTCACTATTGTGGCTATGCCATAGTAGTGAGTCATACATGATTTGAAATCCATCTCTGACTTATGGAGTGAGTCATAACCTTAGAGTCATACATGAGTCATAGGGAATTGTTGAGTCATAGGTGACTCATAATAAACATGTGAAAATAAAGAAATTACATGTGATTCTCCCAACATAATTAACTAGGCAGGTTAGCATAACTTAGTAAGAAATTACAGAGTAGATGTTGGTTCAAGGTAAGTTGTGAGGTGGTGATAGATCAGCATACTGAGTATATCACTTCCTTACCCCTTGTGGAACCCCTTGATTCATGTGGTCATGTCCACGCATGCTGCCATCCCACCCGATGTTGAAAGTCCTAGTGCGGAGGAAGTTGCTTACATAAGTGCCGTAGGGTGGGTGGATGTAGTGTTGTGTTAGGCTATGAAGAAGAGGCCCTGACCTGAGGTTGTTGAAGGCAGAGATAATGTCTCTGCCTAGTAGCGTGACCTTGGCTCCTTTTGCCATCTCGACTTTGGCTGTGGAGACTATGAGCATTAGTAAGTCTATGGCAGACCTGCCTGGCCTGAATCCGTATTGTAGGTCATGGAAGAGGTACAATTGCTGGAGGTAGTTAGCGATCACTTTATCTGAAAGTTTCCACACCGTGTTTGCAGGAGCAAGGGGGCACCAACACTTTACAAGGGCTAAGTCCTTGCCTGGTTTGGGAATCATGACCATATAGATGGCATGCTGGATGTCTCCTAGCTCTCCAGTCAAGTTGGTTGTAGCGATGTGGATCAGAAAAGCTTGTCCTAGGTTGGTGTGCTGGATCAGTTTGGGAAGATGGCAGGATATACCGTCAGGGCCAGGGGTGGAGCTGTTCTTCGTTTGGGAAAGTGCTGTTCTGACGAGTATGACATTGTGATCGTTGACTGGTCGATATGGAGTGTGGGCTGTGGGGGGTTGTAATGGGTCTTGGTTGGGTACTCTGTTCGGGGGTGAAAGTGAAACTAGGTGCCTTGCCTAGAAGCTAGCTACCTTTTCCAAGTCATACACCGATTTACGGTTGTGTTCTTCGGTGAGCTCTCCCATGTGTTGGGAGTGGCGGAAGGGGTCTTTCGCGATCCTGATGATTTCCCATGGGTGGGGGTGACCTTGCTCGTGCTGGAACTTGGCCCAAGCTGCCCTCTTCTTGTTGTGTATAGTTTTGCAGAAGAGTTTCTTGAGGTCAGTGTCGTGGGGGAAGTGTAGGAGTTGCGACTTGAGTTCCCTCCATGGTAACTCGTCGTGGTCTGTCACAAAACCAGATTTGACCCATGAAGGGCCGGCCCAGTCGTCAAGTGCGTCCCATTCATGAATGGGTCGTATTGACATATGGGTCAGAACAAAAGATCACTATGAAAAATAAAGTTTAAAAACTATTAACCTTGACAAAGATGAACCTCGGTACCTGAGCATGGGCTGGTTCGTCTCACCTACATGCAGAATGATGCAAGAATCAGGTTAGAATTCATGCATCACCATCTCGTCGAGACGGACCTGTTGGAAGGCAGATTATTTATGGCATGGTAGATTCTTTGGAACACATCCCTACCTGCCCTTTTGGAACCACTAGATACGAGCGACTCCAGAATAAACATAGCACAATCAGTCTCTCCCCCACGGCCGGCGACCACCACGCCTGAGACCATCAACTAACTTCGTCGACATGCACACTAACCCTTTCCCTTCCCTCAGGCGCATTAAATAGTGTCTCGACGATGAGAGACCCCCCCCCACTACACATCAAGGCTTTCCTACACGCAGCCAATGATGAACACCTCGCCCTCTTTCCCGCGCACCCTCACAAGCACCGCAGACCCAGAAGGCCCCTCCATCATCTGCCTGCGCTCCCTCCGCAGTAATCATGACGACCTGATGGAGTAAGGACAAGCCTTGCCTATCCATGCAAAGGCACAGAAAATAGGCAAGGGAAGGGGAATGATTAAGCGCACATCCGCCACACCCTATGTTACCCTCTACTCGGCAATACCTCCACTCTATTTCCTAAGTCCGGATGTCTTGTATTACATTTATGTTTTCTTATTTTCCACTACATAATTCCTCTTGCTTCTATCATGTTGTTTCATGTGCAGTCAGCTTATTTGTGTCCGTTTCTATTGCATTCCATCCGCATTATACCTAACGGCATGTCTTATATTTCTTGTATTCTGATTGGCTGATAATTCATCCTTGTATACCTGTTCCCCTGAAATCTCGCCTGTACATATACCAACTAAATTTCCCTTATTATTTCACTTCTAATCTAAGCAGGTCTTCAAACAATCTACTGTCTATATTACCCTCTGTCCAGTAGAACTCCGTGAACCTTTAGTTAATGTATCTTCATAAATTAACTATTTTTTACCTGTGATATAGTCTGCTAAAGCTTAGCACAACTTCCGCTGCCTAACCAATATTCTTGACCAAATATTCTATTAGGGGAAGAAACGAGTTTTTCGTCTACAATCTTACCTCTCAATGCCCCCTCATCACCACCCAGTACAACAAGTCGCGGTAGTACTCCATGCCGTACCTATGAATCACAAACCCGGCGAGGTTTATCGCTAGTGGGAAGAAGTTAACTATTTCCTAAACCTTGACGGAGGCCACTGGTTCCTTGAACTGAAACTTCTTAAAGGAACCCTTGGCCACAGGGCACAGCCCCTGGCATGAGGGAAGGGTCCATAGCCTCTGCCATCTACGTGGCCTTCCACCTCCCGGAAGGCTTTTTTTTTTTTATTAAATACTCATTATTGTCATACAAGGCAATAGCGGGCTTATGGAGAGCCTTCCGAAGCTGGGAGGGTTGAAGAGGACAGCGAGTTAATCCACCGCCTCTGGTATCTTTTTTTGTTTTGTATACTTATTACTTCTATTCGATCCACTCGCAGGATCATGAGGAGCCACCGGAATTTAAGACGGATTCAAGGGAGACCTCGTTAAGCGGGTGGCATACGGTATAGGTATATTGTGTAGGAAAAGGGGCAGGAAAGCTAAGTCCTCACATGGAAGAGAGGTGGATCACTTGCCGATTGCGCACGCAATGTCCCAGAACACAAGGAAATTTCCAACAAAATGAAATCAGAGTTTCTCTTCTTTTCTGCGTAATCTCTAATGCCCGTCTTGGCCCGACTATTCATGTAATGGGCGATGCCAATAGTAGCACCGTGGGCCGTTTAACAGAGTCTATACTATCACAGGAGTGATAGTGTATATCTGCTATTGGTTCCGCTAGGTCGAGGACTCAGAGGTTCTTTGAGAGCATACAGATTTCCCAAGCAGGAGGAGAATTAACAACTGTAATCTCTCTGTATTGAAGCTACCTAAGGCTTATCTGAACTCTGTCTGAAATGATCTGATCTGAGAATCCTCCTCCAGAAGGGCGGAACGGCTCAGTACTTATACTAGCAGCCAAGCCTTCTGAAGTGTGCAAAACCTGTTTTCTGGTCTTTCCAAAAACCTGCTTCCTGGCCGTTCCAGAAAGCACTCCTCCATGACCATAATTACAGGTGTGGGAGGTCAGGCCTCCAGTACTCAGAAATACAGGTGTGGATGCATAATGCATCATGATAAAGGAAAAGTACATAAGGACCAGATACGCTCAAGGTCAAAGTATGTAAGGTACTATGCCCGAGCTATTTGGTATACATGATAGGTGCTAGTATATGCGTACTAAGACAACTGTAAGAAACGGTCTCCTATTACACTTCCCCACTTAAAACGATTTCCTGCTCTTGTTGTGTTGCCCAAGCTGGAGGTAGTCCGAAATAACAAGTGCAAGCACGACAGTTATGAGACTAGCAATCTTCGCAATGAACAGTAGGAGACCAACGTAACTTCCAAATCATCCATAGTAAACATTCATGACATTAGAAACAATGAAAACATCCCATAGATACCTTGTTCGCCATACCTTCTTCCATAATTAATTCTGAATGACAATTAAAACAACAACAAGGAATGTAGGATTGACCGGTTAATTCAACCGGCACGAATCAGTACTTTAGGAAAACATTAAGGATAACTTCGGCAAGATTGGTAGCAGCGGAGGTGAGGTCTTGATTGTCAGAACTGAGGGCGAGAACTCCGTCTAGTTCAGTTTGGACAACTAACTTAGGGGTTTCTCTAGTGTGATGCTTCTTGTATTTCTTGGAGGATCTTCGTTGTTTGTTGGTATTGGAATAGTTTCCGCATGTCCAAAAGTCTTGAACGATTTCAAGGCTGATGTCTTCGAAGTTGATCCACTCATCGTCATCACTTCCGTACCCTTTCCCACGTACCAGGTATTGGCTTTTACCAGTACGAGGAGCGGTACGAAATTCGAGTACTCGGTCGACTTCCCATCTGCCTTCCGTTACTTCACCTGGTTGATCTTCATGACGACCTGGGAAGTTGGTTGAATCGTTTTCAATGTAAGGTTTGATCTTGCTAATATGGAAGGTGTTGTGGATAAGAGAAAGTCGACTGTCCATTGACAGGTCGAGCGTGTAGTTGTTCCGCTTCCTGTTGACGTGTTGGATGCGGAAAGGTCTGACCCATCTAAGTTTAAGTTTCCTAGATGTGTTCAAGAGGTTGAGGTTCTCTGTGGAGAGTAGAACCTTTTGGCCGGCTGAAAGAAGTGGTGGAAAAGACCGCTTCTTGTAGGCTCGTTTCGCCTTCTTGACTTTGGAGGAGTATAGGTTGCGAGAGGTGTCAAGATGACGTTACTCTGCAGGAGTATAAGGATTGATCTGGTAGGGGAAGGAAGAAGGACCTAGCTTTGCCTCAAAGCCTAGGAGTGAAAAGAATGGACTGTGTTGTCTTGCAGTGTTGTCTCGAGAGTTCAACTTGAGCTAAATATCAGAGAGTTTGTGCAGCCATACGTTTCCTTCGACCTTGCTCGCTCGTGCGGCTTGGATGATTGCCTTGTTGGCAATTTCTGACTGACCGTCCGTCTGAGGTTGGTATGCGGTAGACGGTTCCAACTTGATTCCCTTTCTTGCTGCCCAATCCTTGAAATAGTCTGACATAAAGAGAGTGTCTCGATCAAAAACAATATAATAAGGATAACCAATAAAGAAGCCACGTTCGTATCAAAGGTATCAGTGCACTTTTCCGCCGTAAGATTATTAGAAACTGGAATGAGAAACATAAATCCTGATTGTCTAAAGACAATCGTCCAAAGTTGCGAAAAACAAATCATATGATCATCTTCCAAAGGAATGTTTGAGTATAAGGTGGAACAATAAGTGAAAACAGAAGACATCTTAAGAAAATCCATAGTGATATCCGTCCAGGCTCTTGCAAGAACATGTAACATAGTTACCTGTCCTAGTGGTGGCTTGTTGCTATACTTCCTCCTTTGACAGGTATTGCAACTCGCCATGTATTCCATAACGAGCCTTGAAAATGGCTGGCAAATGAATCTATCAGTCAAATATTTCAACGTTTTCTCAACCCCGCCATGTGCCGTAGCATCATGAGCTTCTTTGATTGCGTCTTCGAGGTAGTTCGTCCCGTTCATATTGAACCTGCTTCGTAAAACCAGCCTCCATTCTCCCTTCTCATTTTTCTTGTACAAGAACCCGTTGTCCTTGCTTACTCCTTTCTTTCCTTCTGGAGCGTTGTAGAGTTGGCTCCACATGGGGCATATCCTAATGCATGCGTATGTAGGCATCCGTCATTCTATCATCTTTGTCAACGTGAGCAACGAGATAGAAGTCTGGGTCATCTTTGGGGCCGTCATCGAGATCGAGGTATATCTTTGCCATGTTGGTGGCTGGCACGATTCTATATCGGAGGTCTAAGTCTGCCTTGCGTTTTGCCTCGCATGTTGATGCATAGTGTCCCTCGCCTTTGCAGAAGTTGCACCGACGAGTGGCAGTAGGTGCCGGAGGAATTGATGTCTTCTCCTGTGTTTGAGGATCTTGAACGTCGTTGTTCTCCTTGTTAGGTGTGTGATGTTGTTGGTGCATAAATCCCACATCTGGCACATATCTCATAGGATTAGTGGGGGATAGGAGGGTATTTTGACCTTGGTTTGATCCACCTGCTTCTCCGGAAGCTGCATAGCAGTGAGATCTGGTGTTAACAGCAGCAGAGAGAAAGGAGTGTGTTTCCTCATCTGGTATGATCTTAATGTTGTAGTCCCATGGGTTTTTTTGTTCGTTTGGCGGACCCCATGGTTCGTGGCGAGCAATAGGAGCGTTTCTGATTGCCCATTCTTCCGCAGACCACATGTGAGTGCGGTTAGGAGCTTCTTCGCAGTTAAGCTCCGGGTTGTCAATATCGGAAGTATCATAGGAGTGGGTGTTGTTAGGAGGGATAGTGGTGGCTTTCAATTTCCATGAGTCTCGCTGACTCGACTGGGATTGCTTCTCCTTCTGATAAACTGCCTCCGCTAGAGTGCAGTCTAAACATCCGTGTCCATAGGTTCTGGAAATTGAGCATATGGTGCTGGGAAAATAACAATTCCTATCCTGGTGCGATCTACCATGCGAGCGGCAGTAGTAGTCGTAACAGTCCGCATTGTGTTGCTTTCGATGCTGTTTGTAATGTTCCCAGGCATCATTGACGACGTCTGAAATGATAGCAGGAATGTTGTGGTCATTGGTGACTGAGGAGGTATCATCTGCGGGAGCGCTAATATGATAATAACCATTTAATTGATTATGTGCAACAATGTGGGGGTGAGGATCGAACTCATACCCGTCAAAGATTTCTTAGGGGATGCGGGAGAGGGTATCCTCATCTGATTGCATTTCTTCCTCCTTGATATTATTGTAATCTTCATAGTCCCCATCGTTCTCGTCGTCGAGATAGGGACAAGATGGGTGATGACTGAGGCTTTCATCACGGCCTGCGCACTTGTTGTAGTCATAGTCCATGTGCCTGAAGTTGATGCAGCCGCGGGAAACCATTGTGATTTCTTGTGGTATGGGAGAGATGGAAAGGTTGTTGGTAGTAATAGAAGTGTCTTGAAGGTTGCTGTTGTCTTCTGTATGATAGAGGCTCTGGGGGATGAAGTCTTGTTCCTCGTTGGGATCGAGAAAGTATTTATGCTTCCTTGATAGAGCGTCGGCCCATAGGTTTTCTTTTCCGGCCGTATGTTCAATGCCCAAGTCGAATTCTCGCATGTAAGCTTGCCATCGGGCCAGCGTCTGAGATGTTTGTCGTGGTCGGAGGAAGGAGAGTAGTGGTTGGTAATCCGTGAGAACCGTGAATTTGTAGTCTCGGATTTGAGCCTCAAAGAACTTCAAGAAGTCCACAATAGCGAGTAACTCCTTTTGGTAGGTGGGGTACTTCAGCTATGCGGGGCTTAATTTCCGGGAATGAAAATGACAGGATTGAATTGATCCTAGTCCTCCTTGTCCTATCGATGATCCTAGGCCAATATCACTAGCATCACATACCCGGTATTTTGGCGCTTCTGAGAAGTGGTCCCAGGGTTTGAGAATCTGTGGGGAATTCACAAGTTCCTTGATTTTCTCGTGTGCCCTAGTGTGGGTGTCCATCCATCTCCAGAGTGCATTTTTGCCTTGCAGTTCTGACAGGGTGCTTGACCAGGAGGCCAATTCCGAACAAAACTTGCTTAGTAATATAACAAGGACGAGTATACCTCGTAGTTCCCGGCGGTTGCTGGGAACCTTGAAGGCTAATACTTTCTTGCGCTTCTTAGGATCCATATGTAACCCATCCAGAGTTAATATATGTCCCAATATATCTAGACGTTTGGTGCAGAACTGGCATTTGCTGGCCTTCAACCAAAACTTCTCGCCAAGGAGTCGTTGTAGAACCTTTCGTAAGGTAGCTACATGTTCGTCATAGGTGTCTGAAAAGATCATAATATCGTCGATGTAGATGACAAGGTCCTTGAAGACCATATCCTTAAAGATTTCATACATGGCTCGTACCATGGTGGCAGTAGCATTGCGGTCGGCTTGTTGTATAATGCGACTGCGATAATATTACATCTGCGTAAGGAAGGTGGAGTGTTGCTCCGAGTCTTCTTTGATTCTGATGCTGTAGTACCCATCTGCTAGGTCAATCTTGCTCCAATACTTCCGGACAGCGACTAGCTACATGAGTTCCTCGATGCTTGGTAGGGGTATGTGGTTGAGATCAACCGCTTTATTCCGATTCCAGGCATCTAAGATGCGCCGTGGTTTGGTGGGATAATCCCGTTTGGCTTGTACGAACAGAACTACTGCGTTGGTATCATGTTCTGCATGATAAATCCGTCCTGACGCTTCTTCTTTGATGAGCTGTCTCGTGAGCTCTACATAAAATTGGAGGGTGAGAGTCGCCATTTTGGTACCTATGTAGAGCTGGGTTTCGGGCAGATTCGATGGTTGATAGTTCTGAGGGGTGGCAATTCGTTGGGTGTGGTTGCTGGAAATAACTCGGCAAATTCAACGAAGGGGTTGAATGCCCGGTTTTCTCCGAGACTCATGGCTGAGACCATGAATTCGAAGAGTGGTAGAAGATTGTCTGGCTGCTTCGTCTTCTATTACGAGAGACGCAGATGTGACTTGCCCCGTAGCAAGTCCTGCCTTCCTCCATTCCTTAAGTGCAAAGCGTGCCATCCCTTCAGGTGGGATTGTGACAGGCTTTGGTCCCGCTGGGATTAAGGCGTTCAGGGCTGTAAGCGCTGGCTTGCCTAGGATCATATCCCAGCCTGCAACATGCGCTATATAGAGTGTTCTTGTTCCCATATAACCTCCGTAGTCCATTTGGACATTCCATGCCCTTTCTATGACACCCTTTGATCCTTTGATCGCGGTGTTGAGTGACTACTTGTCGATTATAAGGTGGGTAGGCCATATAGATGTACGCATTGTGCATTGATGAGATCTCGACCAGTCGTCTGTAAAGCCATAAGGGCCAATGCCCGGTGGCCATTAACCTTGACCCGAACCCTGCTGTAGTCTAATTCTTCGGTAGACTGGGGTTTTGCCTTGGTTTTGCCCTTGTAGTTATTCTTGACAATAACTGGTTTGCTGGTATGTTGCAAGGATAGGACTTATGCGGCGGTGCGCATGGGTACTTTAGATATTCGCTTCTTGCATTCCTGGAAGGTGTGACCAGGTGTACGGCACCATAGGCACTTCCGATCCCTGATCAATTTCATTTTGTCTTGTGATGTTAACGTCATGTTAACCACTTCCCAGTCTGGATCCTTAGTGCTTGTTGTTTTCATAGCAGGGGTCCTTCCAGAATTAGTACTTGTTTTCTTGTTATCTGTCTTCCGATTCCTGTGGTTATTGTGACCAGGATTCGGAACTGAAGGAGTAGTGGGCTGTCGAGCAGGTTTGGGTATAGATGAAATATGCCCATGTTTTCGTGCGGCTTCGTATGATTCCGCTTTCTTGACCAGGTCCTTGCATATCCATGAATCAAGTATTTGGGGAACCCGGCTTGTTTCCATGTAATCCGGTAGGTGGTTAAGGAATTTCCTGCGTTTGACTTCTTCCGAGATGCATTGGTTTCCATCCTTGTCGATAAGCTTAATCTGAAGTTCCTCCAGCCAGTTGGCAAAAGTTTTGATACCCATGTGTCGTCCATCCTTGTGGGGTGATGCAGCCTACCATTCTTTCCATAGGGGGTCCTTGCTAGTGGAGGGTATAAGGAATTCCCGTAGCACTAGCATGAAGCTGAAAAAGGATGCCTTGTCCTTTTCCTTGATGAGGTGGTGGTAATAAGTAGTAAGTGCACTGCCTTGCAGTTAGCATCCAATAAAGTCCAACGCTTCCTTCAATTCCAATCTTATACCTTTCATACTTAACTATCTCTGTATCGCGTTGACCCTAGTGTCAAGATACTGTGTGTCTCGCCATTTCTTATCTCCACTGTTGAGATTTTCCGGAGTATTAATTTTGATACCTCTCATCCGTTTGAACATTTTTAAAGATGTTTCAGGTGTCACAATTCCTCTCGTCGTTTCCCATTGCTGTTGTTCTGGTGTCTTACCACGATCTGTTCATTTCTTTATCTTCTTGACCTTCTTATTTGGTTTGCGTATGCTTCTGTGACTGTGGACTGACGATCCGCTGCTAGAGCTTCCACTGCTAGAGCTACTATCGTATCCATTATTATCTCCTCCACCTGCTGTTGCGCCTCGTACTAAGGGAGGGGTTTGGCCATCATAGTCGCCTCCATTGTTAGGGTTGCCAGTATCCGAGGTATGTTCCACAATGTCATCTTCTGCCACGATGCCAGTTTGAGATCCTGTGCTAACTTTTGGTGCGGAGCGTTATTTGGTTGGCATCTTAGGAGGGTCCCTTCTGTCTTGTCCTTTTGGTCGTTTGGCTATAGGTGGGTCCTCGAACTGACCTGGCACAACAGGTAGAAGGAGGTGCTGAGCACATAGCATGAAGGACATAATATCATCCCATTCCTTCAGAACCCAATGAGGTTCTGTGAGCTATGGAATCTTGGGGCGTTTCAGGCGCTCTGCAAGCACCGTGGTAAGCTCCAAGTCCATACTTTCAAATGGGTTTGTTGTGTGCCAAAGCTAGTGTTTGGTTGTTGCTTCGAGAAGCAGTTGGATGTCTTTTAGATGAAAGCAGTGAAGATACCCAAGCGTTTGTGTGAAGACGAGGATATCATGTATTTGAGGTTGCAATTTCTTCCTCTAGTTTCAGGACATCGACAGTGAAGACAGTGAGAGGAGGTGGTTTGACTGATTTCTCGAACGTTTGTGGTTCAGGATTGTTTCTTTTCTTTCGTAGTGTATCGTAGAATAACTTCTTGATGTCCTCTGGAATCATGGCTAACCTTCTCTACTTGTGGTAGGTATACGGCTTGTCCGTCCCCGAGGCCATAATGATGGTTACTCGTTTGTATATTACAAGTTATTTTTCCCCCTTGTGCGTATATTGTGCGGACAAGTACGTCGCTCCAGACGTGAGTAATTTCTGAGAGAGCTCGCATGCCTGTGGCTCTGCTGCCTGCTTAATATGTAGGCCGGATGGTGGGAGCGCGGAGAGCACGGATGCTGGTTCGTCGTTTTCTTCCGCTCCTACGATGGTAGGTACTCTTGAGGCGTGGGTTATACCAACAATGCCTAAGATGCCCTTCCCTATGGAAGGTTTTAAAGATAGTGAGGGTGGCGGCAAGAAAACCGTGAGGTGGTGTGCTTATATGGAAGAGTTGGATAGCTCAAACTCCTTGAGTTTTGAGCTGATGCCAACTGAAAATGGTTCAGTTGGGAAGGAGGGTAGATGTACCTCACCTGGGAGAAATCTGGTGTTGAATGGAACAGAAAGTAGCTATGTAGTTCCTGCTGTACTTTCGTATATTTCTTCTAATGCTAAGAAGAACGAGGGTGAGCCGTGGGATAGTGATACGTATTTGTACGCTGCAATTATTCCTGGGACGTATGGTGCCGCGATGTCTTATGCTCTCTGGTATAAGAAGATGAATGGGGATTGTAGTTGCCAGGAATGCAAGACGTGGTGTCGATATTGGTGGGGTAAGGTGATGAAACGAGGGTGGAATTATTTAATGGTGTATACCACTGCCTGTTAGAGCTCTGCCTTGTCTTGCATGAGGTCTTCTGTTGACTGCAGGTTGAAAATGTCACTCTTTCAGTGGTTGATTCTTGTTGCTAGCGTTTGTTGAATGTAATGTTGTGTTGAATATGTTGACGTCCGAGAGAGGTGATACCTAAAAAGGTATTCCAAAGATACCAACAGGTGATCAGTCCGTGGTAGTAGTTTTAACAGTTACATTATTTTGTATGATAAAAAAAATGTAATGGGGGATGGCAATAGTAGCACCGTGGGCCATTTAACAGAGTCTATAAAATCACCGGAGTGATAGTGTATGTCTGTTATTGGTTCCGCTAAGTCAAGGACTCAGAGGGTCTTTGAGAGCATACAGATTTACCAAGCGGGAAGAGAATTATCAGGTGTAATCTCTCTGTATTGAAGCTATCCAAGGCTTGTCTGAACTCTGTCTGAAGGGATCTGATCTGAGAATCCTCCTCTAGAAGGGTGGAATGGCTCCGTACTTATACTAGCCGCCAAGCTTTCTAGAGTCTGAAAAACCTGTTTTCTGGCCTTTCCAGAAAACCTGCTTTCTGGCCGTTCCAGAAAGCACTCCTTCATGACCATAAATACAGGTGTGGGAGGTCATGCCTCCTGTACTCAGAAATACAGGTGTGGATGCTTCATGCATCATGATAGAGGAAAAGTACATAAGGACCGGATACGCTCTAGGTAATAGTACGTAAGGTACTATGCCCGAGCTATCTGGCATACATGATAGGTGCTAGGAAATGTGTACTAAGACTTATGTAAGAAACGGTCTTCCGTTACACCTACATAGAGGGTTTTTGTTTCCTTATATTCTCCATAGTCCATTTGGAATTCACATGCTTTTTCTATCACACTCTTTGATCCTTTGATAGTGGTGTTAAGTGACTTCTTGTCGATTCTGTAGGTCGGTAGGCCATATCGGTGCACGAATTGTGTATTGATGAGATCTATCCTGGTGGTCTGTAAATCCACAAGGGCTAATACAGGGTAACCATAAACCTTGACCCAAACCTTGCTGTAGTCTAATTCTTCGGTAGACTGAGGTTTTGCCTCTGTTTTGCCCTTATAGTTATTCCTGGCAATAACTGGTTTGGTGGTGGGTTGTAGGAATAGGCCTTGTGCAGCGGTGCCCATGGGTAACTTGGATATTCGCTTCTTGCATTCCTTGAAGGTGTGACTAGTTGCACGGCACTATAGACACTTCTGATCCCTGATCAACTTTATCTTATCTTGTGATGTTAACATCTTGTTATCGACTTCCCAGTCAGGATCCTTTGTGCTTGCTATTTTCATGTCATGGTTCCTTGCAGCATTAGAACTTGTTTTCTTGCTTTCCGTCTTCCGATCACTACGACTAATTCGACCAGGATTTGGAACTAATGGGGTAGTTGGCTGTCGCCCGGGTTTGGGTATGGTTGAAATGCGCCTATGTTTTCGCGCACCCACATAAGATTCCGCTTACTTGACCAGGTCATTAAATATCCATAAATCAAGTATTTGGGGAACTAGGGTGGTTCCCATGTAGTCTGGCAGGTAGTTCAGGAATTTCCTGCCTTTGACGTCCTCCAAGATGCATTGATTTCCATCATTGTCGATAAGTTTACTCTGAAGTTCCTCCAGCCAGTTGGCAAAGTTTTTGATACCCATGTGTCGTCCATCCTTGTGGGGTGAGACGGCCTCCCATTCCATCCATAGTAGGTCATGGCTTGTGGAGGGTATAAGGAATTCCCGCAACACCAGCATTAAGCTGTAAAAGGACGCTTTGTCTTTTTCCTTGATGAGGTGGTGATTATAAGTAGTGAGTGCACTGGCTTCCAGTTTGCATCCAATAAAGTCCAATGCATCCTTTAATTCCAATCTTATACCTTTTACACCTAACTATCTCTGTATCGCGTTGACCCAAGTCTCAAGATACTGTGAGTCTCACCATTACTTATCTCCATTGTGGAGATTTTCTGGAGCATCGATCTTGATACCCTTCATCCGTTTGCACATTTTTGATGACATTTTAGCTGTCATGATTTCTGTCATCGTTTCCCATTGCTGTTGTTCTGGTGTCTTACCACGATCTGTCCGTTTCTTGATCTTCTTGACCTTCTTTGTTTTGCTTATTCTTTTCACACTGTGGACAGATGATCCACTACTAGAGCTTCCACTACTAGAGCTACTATCGTATCCATCATCCTCTCATCCACCTGCGATTGTGCCTCGTCCTAAGGGAGGGGTTTGGTACTCATCATCTTGTCTATTATTTGGGTTCCCAGTATCCGAAGTACATTAAACAATGTCCTCTCCTGCCACAATACCAGTCTGAAATCCTGTGCTAACATCTTGTGTGGAGTGTGGTTTGGTTGGCATCTCAGGAGGGTCCCTTCTGTCTTGTCCTTTTGGCCATTTGGCTATAGGTGGGTCCTCCAATTGCTCTGGTACAACAGGTAGAAGGAGGTGCTGACCACATAGAATTAAGGACATAATATCGTCCTATTCCCTTAGAACCCAGTGAGGTTCTGTGAGTTGAGGCATCAAGGGGCGTTTTAGGCATTCCATAAGTACCTGGGTACACTCCTAGTACTTACTTTTAAAAGGGATTAGTGTGTTCCAGTGGTAGTCTTTTGTTCTTGCGTCGAGAAGCAGTTGGATATCTTTTGGATGAATGCAGGGAAGATAACTAAGCGTTTGTGTAAAGGCCAGGATATCATGGATTTGTGGGTGTACTTACTTCTAATTTGCTTCTGTTATCAAAAGTGACTCAAATTCCCATGTTGTAAGGATAGAGTCTTCTTCTAGTTTCATGACGTCAATGGTAAAGACAGTGAGAGGACGTCGGTTGACTGAATCCTTAAACGTTTGTAGTTCAGGAGTGTTTCTTTTCTTTGGAAGAGTGTCGGCGATTAACTTTTGGATGTCTTCTGGAATTATAGCTAATCTTCACGACTTATGGTAGGTGTACGGCTTGTCCGTCTTGGAGGCCATTATGTCGGTTACTCGTTCGGATATTGCGAGTTAATTTTCCCCCTTGTCCGTATATTGTTGGGACAGATACATCGTTCCAGACGTAAGTGATATCCGATCGTCTTTGGAGGACCGTAGCTCGGCTGAATGTTCGATGTTTTGGCAGGATAGTCGGAACGAGAAGAGTACGGATGCTGGTTCATCGTTTTCTTCCGCTCCTACGATGGTAGGTACTCCTGAGGCGTGGGTAATACCAACGACGCCAAACATTCGCTTTCCGATGAAAGGTTTTGGAGATAGTGAGGGTGGCGGCAAGAAGACCGTGAGGTGGTGTCTTTATATGGAAGATATGGGTACCTCAAACTGTTCGAGTTTTGAGCTTATGCTAACTGAAAGAGGTTAAATATAGAAGGAGGATAGATGTGCCTCCCCTGTGAGGAATCTGGTGTTGAATGGAACAGGAAGTAGCTAGGTGGTTCCTGCTGGTCTCTTGTATGTTTCTACTAAAGGTGAGAAGAACGAGGGGGAGCCGTGGGATGGTAATGCGTATTTGTACACTGAGATTATTCCTGGTACGTATAGTGCCACAATAACTTATGCTCTCTGGTATAAGAAGATAAATAGCGATTGTAATTCCCAGGAATGCAAGAGGTGGTGTCGATATTGGTGGGGGAAGGTGATGGAACGAGGGTGGAATTGTTTAATAGTGTGTACCAGTGCCTGTTAGAGCTCTGCCTAGTCTTGCACAAGGTCTTCTGTTGACTGCAGGTTGAGAAATCTCTGTCTCGGTGGTGGATTCTGGTTGCTAGCTTTCATAGAATTTAATTTGTTTGTGGGATCTGTTGCCGTCTGATAGAGGTGATACCTGAAAAGGTATTATAAAGATACCAACAGGTTATCAGTCCATGGTTGTAGTTTTAGCACTTAGCTAATTTTGTTTGTTAAAAAAAATGTAATGGGCGATGCCAATAGTAGCACCGTAGGCATTTTAACTGAGTCTTTACTATCACCAGAGTGATAGTGTATTTCTGTTATTAGTTCTGCTTAGTCGAGGACTTAGAGGGTTTTTGAGAGCATACAGATTTCCTAAGCAGGAAGAGCATTAACAGGTGTAATCTCTCTGTATTGAAGCTATCAAAGGTTTGTCTGAACTCTGTTTGTAGTGATTTGATCTGCAAATCCTCCTTCAGAGGGGCGGAATGGCTCCATACTTATACTAGCCGCCAGGGCTTCTGAAGTCTGAAATACCTGTTTTCTAGCCTTTCCAGAAAACCTGCTTTCTGGCCCTTCCAGAACGCACTCCTCCATGACCATTAATACCGGTGGGGGAGGTCAGGCCTGCAGTACTCAGAAATCCAGGTGTGGATACGTAATGCAGCACAATAAAGGAAAAGTACATAAGAACCGGATATGCTCGAGGTAATGGTAAGTTAGGTACCATGCCGGAGCTATCGGGTATACATGATTGGTGCTAGGAAATGCATACTAACACAATTATAAGAAATGGTCTTCTGTTACATAAGTATTACAAGTAAGTTTTTTGGCTTACTTGTTTTTATTGGCCCTTCCTAATATTTTCTACTAGGTTTGTTAACAAGCCATTCCTTAGTACTGAGTTTTACTAGTTCAAGTAACTGGTTCTTTTTCTATTTCTTTTGTTCTGGTATTAGCTTATTGTAAATATCTGGTAATGTAATATTTTTACCAACTGGTTTATTCTTTCCCAAAGGAATTTTAGGTCCAAGGTGTGTTGCAGGTTCAACCCACTACTCTATTCTATGTTTCTTTGGTCTGTAGAAAATATAGTTTAGTAAAATTGCTTTTGGGTAGATATTGTGTTCTTTTCTTAAAGGGTATTGTTTAGTTTCTTTCCTTTTTGATACTGCTTGATTTATGCTATATTGTACAGTCATGAATTTGTTGCAAGTTTTGGTTCTATTTCTTATTCAAGTTCTTATTGTATTTTCTTATAGTGTGATTTTTTCTTTGCTGACTATCAGGCTTGGTTGTACTATAGTTCCTTATGCAGTATAGAATTGTAGTGCTTGGTGAGTAGGTTCTTCACTACTTGTGCATTAGATTATAGGCCAAGGTGATTAAGCCTGTCTTAATATGAAAGTCTTGCTTATGGTATAAAAATGTAAATGGGAACCTAAAGTATTTGGGTGGAATATTACTCTGAAGTAATATTCTAGAACTGCTAAGTTCTTTAAATGCTTACTAGTTAGTTTCTAGAATTGTATTACTAAATTCTGAATAAGAGTCCTCATGGGACTAGAATTAACTAGTGGAACGTTTAGATTTATTGTATCTAACTATTCCGTGTCTGTCTTCTCCAAGTCCAATCCCCTTTTCTGGATGCAGACCTACAGCTTCTAAGTATTATATGCCAAGCCTAGTTGTGACTTACTATTGTAGCTATGCCATGCTAGTGAGTCATACATGATTTGAAATCTATCTCTAACTTATTAAGTGAGTCATAACCTTGAAGTCATATTGGAGTCATAGTCAATTATTAAGTCATAGGTAACTCGTAGTTAACATGTGATAATAAGAAAATTACATGTGCTTTTTCCAACACATTTAACTGGGCAGATTAGTATAAGTTAGTAAGAAATTACATAATAGAGATTGGTTCCGGGTAAGGTTGTTAGGTTCCGATAGATTATCATACGGAGGATATGATTTCCTTACAAAAGTATAACCAGAAAGTAACTAACAAGGAATTGCAATTTAAGGTAGGAGACTAGTTGGTTGTCAAAGCTAGGAATATCAGACCGATAAGGGCATGAAAAGATGGACTATAAGTTAAAGCGCAGATTCAACATCTAAAAGCTATATAGTAACAATGCTTATAGGCTTAGGTTAGCACCTTTGTCTGGCAAAATTCACTCATTTTTCCATATTAGCCTTTGGGAACCTTACTGCTAGAATAGTATTCTGAGATGACACGCATCAACACCCCCACCAGTGGATCTCAAGGGGCTGAAATGCGTGATTAGAAATATTAAGACTACGTTGATACATGGTAGTCAGGTTAAATAGCTGGTATCTTGGAAAGGATATGGACTAGATAAGAATTAATGGGAACCTTACAAGAAGCTGCGAGATGAGGGTGAGCGCGTGGTACACCAATTCTATCTGTATAATGCTTGCCAGGCACAGGACCCTAAGATATCACTTGGAAGAATTCCTAGTTTTTCTCATAGTATCATGGGTGGTCTATTCACCATATAGGTAAAACTCCAACTATAAAATGGAGCAGTTGTTTGTTCTATTGCAATAATGGAACTTATTCAGAACTATGAATAATCCTTCGCCATATAAAGTTCCTTCTAGACATATCAATACCTTTAGGCTTTATTTCGTAAGAGAAAATGCAACTATCCAGTTAATCCAAAATCATTAGGTTAGCACTATGTGGTAAAAACCACAGATAAAGTCAGAACTCAGAAATATTACCTTAGAACTTTGTAGGCTTCATGTAGAATTGAATCATTCCCAGCTATGCTGCCTGCTATCCTCATATTCTAACCTTCTTTCCCTATTTTGATTCTACAGTGATGTGTATTATGATAACTCCCAGCCTTCAGATTACTTAAGTTCATAGGTTGTCACATCAGCTTTTCTTCATGCAGTCTCCTCCTGCACCAAGTCTACCAGCGTTTTAGCTACTACAGAGTTATACTATATACTTGATTCAATTAAGAATACTTTTCCCAAGTATATCTCTAGGGGCTGACAGCCCCTATTCTTGTTGACTACTTAAGGAAGTTAACACTAGCCTTATTCTGACGTGAGATTAACTTTCACATAGTAAACTTAAAGTAGTCCAGTATAAAATTCCCAGAACTTCCTTACAGAATTAGGTATTATCCATCGAAGAAGTCGAATGTCTATTGAGAGCTTGTCTTGTATATAGGTGAAACAGCTTCAACTACTTATACCTTCATAGATATTTCTCCATTAATTCTCATTAAGATCTCATTTGAAAGATCATTCTGTGTGGAATATAAGAGACTAGATCTCCAAGGCTCTTTTGTCAATCAAGTATATGCAAGAAACTAGAGAAGTGGTTTTACCAATATGAACAGCCTATAACACCCCCAGTGTTACTCAGATCGCAAAACGGAGTTCCGAAATGGATTCAGCATGCAGAACTACCCCTAAAGCCAACTTGAACTAAAAGTTTCTGATGACTTTTATTTTCGCGTAGATTTTCCATTGCCCCTCAGGCTTATTATGTCACTAGATGCACTTTAGTCTATGTAATGCTTTGGGTGCTAGATTTTTTTACTTCTCTATAAGCACATTTAAGGGTAATCCAAAACAGCCATGAGGGATGGATGCGGCTAGAATAATATGTCGGTAAGATAACAAAATTAAGGGGATTATCACGATAGTTACGATTTCTTGATCAGGCTTAGCCTTATCCTGCTATAGCTTCTCAACTTGCTTACCAGAGGCGTGTAGACCTAAACAGTATTTGGTACATAGCTCAGTTAGTAGTTTTGGGGCAACTAATGCTAGTTTATCATAACTTGGTAATTTCAGGATAACTACTACTATACAATATTTGACTTGGAAATATTTTATTCAGTCCTGTGTGAAGAAACTTTGCATGGCTGTAACCCAATCACTAGTTGTTGGAATCAAATGAAATTTGAGGTGTTGCTTTAGCTACACTTTCATAAATAGTTTCTATATTACTAAATCCGGCACACAATATTTCTATTATTGGACTGCACTGCAGATAAAAGTAATACTACTATAAGCAATATTTTCTAGTAATCCGCAATATATATTTTTAAGTATTACTTATATTAAAAGGCGACCTGTAGACGTTCCTACAGCCCTTACACGCTCACGTCTCTGCCACAAATCACTTACAAATGCGTTATTCTTTCCCAATTACAGTCTACCACATGCCCAGACATGTGCCTCATACTTACATAAATTTTGTATTGTCATATACTTTTCATATGCGTTAACTAGCTCTTTGATTACGTTCTGAACTCTGCTTTAACCTTTCCCAACCGTTTAACCTTTCATAATACTCTATTTAAGCTTCTAATGCTGTTATATACTCATAGTTTGAGTTATAGTTATTATGATGTTGTAGTACAAACTCTAATGAGTTGTAGATGTCTTTTTCGTACGCTCTGACGCATGCTGGAATACTTTGAGCGCTGGCATTGGTTAGGCAGAATCGTGTATATATAGGAGGGGTAATGCCCACCACTTTGGAGATTATCAGCTCGCACTTCAATCTCATCTCATATACACTTTTCTATATTTCCTACCTTTGCACTAGCTCTGCCACCATGCTCAAAAACTCCAGTTCGTCCGTTAGAGTCTTATAGACTGCGTACTTGTTCACTTTCCTTCACTAGATCCCTGGTAGAACGCTGCTCCTTGTTGCATAAAGTATATCTCCCATATACCTGTACTTTAACAGGTTATGAGCCCGGACTGCTCTACCTCTACCAATCACTAAAAGCTCACATACAATGGCGAATTCACCATCCCCTGACCCACTCGAAGCTGGTCAATATCAGCCAGCCCCAGCTCCACCTCCTACCTTCAAGCTGCCCCAAGAATTCCGCCAAGGAACAGTCAAAGTGGATAATATTGATTCTCTAGTTGGGCAATCTAACTATGAGGATTGGGCAGACACTATGAAGATGGTATTTCGTGGAATGGGCACCTCCTCAATCGTCATCAATGG
>Ga0307511_10002229_pt1 | contig 20289 bp, 12 predicted proteins | sample 13_EM_MG_FD_200266 | JGI IMG/M metagenome (GOLD analysis project Ga0307511, IMG submission 200266) | Populus trichocarpa ectomycorrhiza microbial communities from riparian zone in the Pacific Northwest, United States - 13_EM | ecosystem: Host-associated > Plants > Roots > Unclassified | place...
CACCTACAAACCCCCTCAGACACCTCTCGCTTTGTCGGCCTTGCCATGCTCTCCACCATCCTCAAAAACGAAAATATCGCAAACGACCGCACCATCCTAGGCAAACTCTGGGAAGCCATGCCCTACAAATTCCTTGACCGGCTCCTCAAATCCCGTTCGTCCCCAGCCAACCCCCTCTCGGAAGTTTATATCAAATCTAATTCGACCAACCGCAGCTAATCTGCGTGTACAACAGGGCAATCGTTAAAGACGCCGGCGGACCAGGCGAAGGATATGGTGGAGTTGGCAGTCAATGTCATACATGCGTTTGCTTTACTACTCCCCGTGGCGGCAGACAACCCAGCGCTGGTAGGTCGGGCACCGAGGCTTATTGTGGCTTTACATGAAAGGTTTGTGCCTTCCCCGGGGCTAGCTAGCTGCCTAGAAGAGTCACTGACGGACACAGTACAGCTCCGAATCAACCAAGATAGTCATCCTCGAGACTCTTTCTGTTTTTGCGACGAAGGAAAGGGGTGCAGAGACAATATTATCCTCCGATATAACCCCATTACTCGATGCCGCGTCTAGCTATGATCAGGGGATGCAGGTGGTGCTATACACTCTCATCAATAGCAGTAAACCAGAAACCGGATTACCGCTGGTGATGAAGGCCCTCCCGGAGATACTACAGCGCTACAGCGAAGCCCTTCTGAAGGGTATCAGCACCGAGGATCGTTCGATTCGATCCCGCCTCCTCTCCTTCTTCAGCGAGCTTCTTCCACGGCTGCTACCACCCGTACGCCTGTACCCTCCCCCTCCATCCTTTCATGCCCACCGTACTAACCCAGCATAGCTCCTCCCAACCTCCATCACCTGGGTCCAAAACATTTACACCTCCATCCGACGCACCATAACCACCACCCACTCCCCCTCCGAGCGCACCCACTCCGCTATCATCTCCGCGACCCTCCTCCAAAGCTACCACCCCTCACTCCTGTTCCACCCCCCCTCAAAATCTGCCTCCACCTCAAAACCATTCACCCCCTTCTTCATTCGCCTCCTGCTAATCGACATCCGCTCCACAATCCCGTCCCTAATGGAGCAACTTTCCTCCCCGACCTACCCCCAAGTCTCCCACCGCCTCAGCTGCGACTTTGACATCCTCACCTCCTTCATTGGCTATCTAGTCCAGCTCGACTTCCCCTTCGACGAAACCGAGCTCGACCCAGAATCCCTCCTGAAATTCCGCTCAGAGATAGGCCAGACACTAAGTCTCACTATCGAGTTTCTGCGCGATAGGTGGGATGCGAAATTCGCTGGGGCGAGTGGGTACGAAATGGATACCTCCATGGATGATGATCGGGGAGAAGCAAAAGAACCCCCGCGAGGGGGGCACCCGCTGAATCTTGCGTGGGACGCGGCTAGTATTGGAGGCGGGCTGGTTAGGGATCCGGTGGTGATGTCGGCGATTAGAGCGCTGTCGTTATGGTTACGTGAGGACGATTCCCTAGGGAAGGAAGCGGGGGGGCTGATGGATGTGTTTTTGGGCTTGTGGAAACAAAGTCAGAGCTCCCCTGGGGGCGTGGATTATCGACTCTGGCTTGTCTCTGCGCTGGAGGGGACATTAACGGAAAAGAATGGGCGGGAGATGTTTAGGAAAATGGGGGGTTGGGAGTTGTTGTGGGGTGAGGTGAGGAGTGGATATCTTTCTTCGGTGGCAGGGACATGGCCGGAAATAGAGGTAGTGAAGTTGGCGATTGAGGAGGTGAGGGTGTTGCAGGATTGGGTGGGTGGAAGCGAGTATCTGTCTATTCCGAATGCGGAGACGAAGGTGCAAGAGGTGGTGAAGGTTGCGAGAGTTACGAAGCCTCCACCAGTGGAGGGGGGGGAGGATGGGGGTGTGTGGCTGGGATTGGATGTAGGCGTTGTTAGGCTGGCGGTGGGTTTAGTGAAGAAGCTGCCGAGGGAGAGCTGGGTGTTGAAGCAGGGGGTGGAGGAGAGGGTGGGGAGGTTGACGAGGGAGTTGAGGGAAATGGTCCAAGAAAGGGGACTGAGGGTGAAAGGAAGTGGAGAGGTGGGGGAACAGGAGGAAGTGGTGTTTGTGTTGGCGGAGGTGATGGAGGAGTTGGGATTGGTTTGAGAGTCATGAATACGGTAATGGTATTGGGAGGTCTGGGATGGTTATAGGAGAGGATAAGTGTGGGGTGCGTGTATTGTAATATATATTAAAGTTGGTCGGGTGGGACAGTGGGCAATATTATATGGACCGGCTTGTGAGAGTAAAAAAAGTGCTATTGGGGTCCGGGGATAATTTACATCCTTAATATGAGAGTTGGTGTAGACCAAGATATAGTTAGTAGGCGGAGGAAGTGGAAAATGATATTACACACAGGAGCCTTTTTTTTTGGTGGTTCAGATACTTGTTATAAGCCAGCTTTCTTGTGAAAGATTGCATATTGATGTGTATGCTCCGGGGTTACCGGTTTTGGCAACTTGGACTTACTATTTTCGGTAACAACCAGACTATATTTTCGGTGTTCTCGTTCCCGCCACTCTAATAGTCTGGTTCCACTCTAACCTGATCTTGGCATCTGCTTTCGGTAGTCGTCAGCGAACGTTGTAAGGTTCGCTAGAGATGTATTAAAAATACTTAATTTACGGCTGTGACAAATGTTTCTAGCATAAAATGCAAAATGCAAAACCATTAAACCATGTGCGTACCGAGATAACAACTTCACTCCCGCAAAACTTTTCAGAAAAAAACAAGAGATAATTTACACCAAACTGCCAGCAAGCATGTTAATAGACTCATAGGCAAACAAGAAACATCACAAACGGCATAAAACAATAACCCAAACGCACGCCAGAAAATCCACAAACTTTTGAACTTTTGGGTACTCAGCAAGATCTTAACCAAACAGCAAATAATACTATAGTAAAAAATAAACCCACCCTCCTCGTCCTTATTACCCTACGCCCCCGCCTCCACCACCTCCTGCAACCACTGTCTCAACGCCCCTGCCAGCACCCCCGGCAACTCCCAAACATCCTTCACCACCAAATAATATGCAAACGGAAACGTATCCAAGTACCTATCCATAACCGGCCTATCCTCCTCAAACCTGACCTTTTTCATATCCAGGATACTCCCCTCCCTCAGCGCGTCCACAACCACAAACACCACCATAACTTTCTGCTCTATCGCCTTCCTGACAAGCCGTTGTAGTAGATGATGATCTTCGCAGACACCATCCGAGACGATAAGTTGTAATTGCCACAGCTCACCCCCAGAAGTAGTGGGAGCGGATAACCGGGCGGAGTTGAATAGGGCTAGGGAGGTCTCCAACAATGCGCGGACGTTGGTCTTTTGTTGGTTGAAGTTGAATGATTCCATCACCTTCACTCCACTTTCCGCCGTAAACGGTTTATCAAACGGATGCACGACCTCCGTCTCTTCTCCAAACCTCACAATTCCAATCTGCCCGACCTCCAACATCCCCATCGCCTTCGCAACCAGCGTCACTGTCTCAAACGCCAACTCCACACACCCCTCCGCCTCAGCCATTGATTTCGAGTCATCCAGCGCAATCATAACCTGGTACTGCCTCTTACCCGGCTTTGCCCTCCTCATCCAAATCTTATCCTTCTTGTACTGGGACGCGATATACGGAATAATCCGTTTCATATTTAGCCGTTTCCCGGTGCGAAAGTCGCCGCGCATCTTTGTCGCGAGAGTCGGTTCTAGGATTAAGCGGAGCTGCTCGGTGAGGCATTGCGAGAGGGTTCGTGTGGCGTTTTCATATTTTTGCCAGAGGGTGCGGGCTTCATTGTGTGAGCGGGTGCCGCTGGTGGGGCGGAGGGCGGAGGATTGTAGGGCGTGGAGTTTCTCGGGAGTTAGGCCTTCGAATTCGTCATCATCAAGGGCCATGGGGTCTGTGTCAAGTGGCTGTTGTTGGCGGGAGGTGTCACGAGAGCCGATCATTGCGCCGGCGTAGCCGGTTTGAGTGTCGTTGCCATTTCGCTCGAGAATATTCTCATCAACGGGTTTGACCGTATCATTGTCCTTGTCTACTGCAGAGGGCTCGCTAGAGTCTTCCATTGCCTCATCCTCCTCGAAGTTTTGCGAGAGTTTGTCTGGGACATCGATCGCCATGGAGTCGTCCACGGAGTGAGCTTGATCTTGGGTTGATGAGCCCATGGCTTGCGTGTCTGCTGCGGCGTCTTCGTCTGGGAGGTGCTCGAATTCTGCATTATCCAGATCCTGTATAAATTGGCATCAGCAATCAATGGTTCAGGGTAATGCTCAAGGATATAAACGTACCATCTCATCAGCCTGTTCCCGCTCCTTCTCCTTCTCCGCATCCAAGATTTCTTTCTGTTGCCTATGCCACTTCTCCAGAATATCCCCGACCTTCCTGAACGAGCTCCTTTCCACACTCTGTTGCTCTTGCTGCTCTTGGTCCTTCTGCCTAGATTGGTCTGGCTGAGCAGCTTGTTGCCCTGCTGCCTGCTCATCAGATTGATGCTCGCTCTTGCCTTGGCCTTGGTTCCCTTGTTCCTCACGCTGCTCGCCAGTACCCTGGCGGGTAGAGGTGGCTTCATTGTCTTGCTGTTTCTCCGGATCACCTTCGATGCCTTGGGCTTCACTGGGAGCAGTTTCCTCGGCGGATTTGGCCTCTTCGGATTTATTCTGGAGGAGGTTGTCTTCGGTGGGCTCGGGTTCTTCGAAAAGCTGCTCTTCTTGAGCCCTTTCGTTATTTGCCTCGCTCTCTTCCTCCTCACCCTCCTTCTCCTCACCAATAGCCATCTCATCACCCGGTTTATTTTCATAACCCTTCTCCTCCTCTCCGTCCACTTGCGCTTCAGGGAATTCCTCCGGTTCCTTCTTATCGCCCTCGTCCTCGGGATTTTTACCCACATCCTCTACATCCGACAAATCATCCATATCCATTCCATCCTGATCCTCCCCCATCTTCTCCTTTTCATCCTGGTCAAGATTCATATCCTCTGGTAAGTCCAATGTATCAACATCGGGAATATGCTGATCCGCCGCACCCATATCATCCTTCTTCACCTCATCATGTTCATCTGCCGGTGCTTCTTCCTCTTCCTCTTCCTCTTCCTCCCCTTCGTTAACTTCCTTCCCTTCCTCCTGGTCATTCCCCTCCTTACCATCCTCCTTCTTTGCTTCCATGTCGTCCTGTGGTTTATTTCCCTTTGTATCACCCTCCTGCTCTCTTGAATCTTCGCCTCCTTTTTTATCCCATAGCTTTTCATCAACAGCAGTAGGGTCAAGCTCATCAACCTCCCCAGTTTCCTCGTCCATCTCATTCTCCTCGTCCTCTTTCTCATCACCTTCGTTATCGTCATCGTCGTTTTCTTTCTCTTGCATATCCCCCATTTGTCCCTCCATTTCCTCGTCAATGTCAACCGCGTCTTTTTCATCTTCAATTTCTTTATCGCCTTCCTCTTTATTCTTCTCCTGCGCAACCTCGCTGAGATCTTCATCCGCGCCAACGTCTTTGCTGATATCTTCCATCCCCTCGCCTTCACCCAGCCCAGTTCCTGGCTCAACCTTGCCAGAATCGCCCTTCTCCTCGGACTTTTCTTGCGGTGTGCAGAACCCTTTGGATCCAATGGTTGCCGCAGCGTTACCGAGAATGTACGTCATTTTGCATGTCCCGCGGTGGAGGGAAGCAAGCCGGGATATCACCTCGTGACAAGTAACCTGGTATTGCTCAATAATGGGGGAATAAGCCGCGAACATAGCCCGAGCCGCCTGTGAAGTTTTCTCCGTGTAAGGCTGGAGGGAGGCGAGGAGGGACATACTCTCCTGCATCCTGAGAGTAATATATCTGATGTGAAGAGCTTTGGCGGAGGAGATGGCTGTGGTTTGGTACTTGAGGAACCAGCCCTGCTCGTCTTCTGCTGCGGGGTATTTGGCGTTACTGGCGTTTAAGCGCTGGAGAGCTACGAAAATGGAGTCACAAAGATCTTGGAGGGATTGGTCTAGGTCCTTCAGTGTCGTGGTTCTGTCTGATACGGCGCCGCTTGTATTGACAGCGGGTGTCACTGTGTCTAGCCATGGGAGGACCTGTACGGTGAGGTACTTGATATCCGGATACTCCGCTTCTATTGCTGTCAAACCCTCAGTGAATTGGCCAATGGTAGATACTGCAGTCTCCATAAGCTGCTTTGTAGAATTGTCCCACAGTCCTTTGTAGAGCGGTTTGTTAGTAGAGAATTGCCTATCCACATCCCAAGCAATCTCCCTCCACTCCATGAACTTCCTAACTTCGTCTGCCATCTGCACCCCACGGAACTCCACATGCGCCTTCAGGACATCCAGCACGTAGCCAAAGATCTCCGGTAACCACTTGAATACCCTCCTAACGGTCTTATATCTAACCTCATTTGTAATCCCACCCCCATATAGCTTTGCCCCTTTAGCCTCTGCAAAGCACGACCCCACAGTATTATAAGTCTCCAACATACTCTTTAATCTAGCAAACTCTAGCGAGGACCTAGAAATCTCATCTCGCTGCTGAATCACCAAATGTGCAAGATGTTCAATGAATCCAATACTCCTCAGCACCTCTGTGCTAGACAAATCCGCGGAATGGTCCTGTGCTGCCCTGCGCACACGAGGTAGTCCCTCGAGAGCACGGTTAAAGTACTTTGTTGCGGCAGTAGTGTCAACGGCTTTTTCCGTACCGAGCGCTAGAGTTGCAGCGAATATCTTTTCTAATGATTCCTGCTTTGCTAGTAAGGCACTGCTAAGATTAGATTTCAGACCCATTAAGCGTAATGCTTTGAGTGCATCGGTGTAAGCAACACGCTTCCTACTCTTTAGATGCTTGACTTCATCTTTGTTCTCGTCTGTCAATACTGATGGAGTGAGGGACTGTAATTCTTTGATGGACGATGCAATATTGGACGTAAACGCATCAATGATATCGGTAGCGTCTGGAAGATTTGGATGAAGAGTAGAAATGTGTTGTATAAATTTGACTGTCCCAGAAATGTCAATGAGTCGCTTGGGGCGGCCATTCCAGGTATCAACTGCCGCGGCACATATTGTCTGGGCAGAATCGAAATGGGGTGAGATAATGACATCCATCATAGTTGAAGGCGTGGATTCAATGCCCTCCAATTCTTTCTCCGGCATGTGGAGGACAGGTAGAACTGGCTCTCCCAGAGATGCACGATATCGACGCACGATCTTGTACAGCCTGTAGTGTGAGCGGCGTGCGCTTTCCCTGAGGGCAACGATGTTGGTATCTTTCCAGCTCGCTAGTAAAATGACTTCCCTAATTTCTTTCTCGGCCTTCTTCCTTGCTTCCAGTATCCTCTCAGTGAATATAGCAGCATACTCCGTGTAATAACAGACCAAGTTCCCGATAGCACTCGAGAGGCGGTGTTGTCCATCAAGAAATTGACTGACATGTTCCTGGAAAACTCTGAGGAGGCGCAACCGAGCTTTAAACTGACCAACGGTTGAGTTCTGCACGAAAGTGCTCAGGATTGTCGTCAAGTCGCCGATATGCGCATCCAAGGATTCCCCAGACTCCACGAGCTGTGAAGGATTCGCAATTACGCTCTCATAGAGGAAAAACCACCAAGAGCCCGCTTCGAATTGGCATCTTTCATCCTCAGTATCAAACAAACTCGGCCATGCCTGCAATTCCAATCTTCTCCACGAAATTGTCAATTGAGTCAATGCATCGAAGTGCTCCGCAAGGGAGTACTGTTTGCTGGCAACCCCCTGCCATTCATGCAACACATTGTGAAGCTTTTCAATGTGGATGAGAAACTTTGCGACTGAGGTTGTGTTGGAAAGGTTCATTACTTGCTGGCAAGCCTCAAGTGCATCCTGGAGGGTGACATTCTCAGGCCAGGTTTCGATAAGCTGCAAGACTCTATAGTGAAGTTTGTCCATAATTGCCACCAGCTTCTGTGCCTGTTCTAGATTCTCATCCCTATAAAAGTTGTATTTGTTGACAGCGGGTTTGTGGCCAAATAGCCATTGCTCAGAGTCTTTGATGGTATGTATTTGTGCGGGCAGGAGAAGTTCAAGTTCCGATGGAGACAAATAACCGCTTGTGGTGCCCCCCTTCAGAAGTTTTAGGCACAGGGAGACTCCACGTAGTACAAGTTGCTTGAGGTTAAGCTCAAATTTCTCCTCGGGAAGCAGCATGGAAGTGTGGCAATTCGCCAGTTCCACTGCAAACTCGCTGTGGTTTTGCTTTCTCGATTTCTCTTGTCCATCTGCCTCCTCGCTATTCTCCTCTTCTTCACTATAGTCTGGGAACATCTCCTTGATCTCTGCTTCGTCATCGCCTTCTTCCGCTCCTCTATATCTATAGGTAGACGCATTGGCACGAGCTTCTTCCTGCTCCTTTATTGATGTAATTTTCCAGTTGCGGTAGAGGGTATGAAGGGTGTTACTTATGGCAGTAACGGCAGTTTTATCCATCTGGATTGGTCCCTCCACCCGAGCTTGGGTTGCTAGACTCCACAATCCATGAATGAGCTGATCATGCGATGCAGATTTGTTGATTTCCGAGTTTCTCGATGTCCAGGTAAGAATATCAGTCGGTGTGAGTAGGGAGTTGCTGAGTTCGGAGGATGCATTGCGCCTAACATCCATAGCCGTCATAGAGAACCCTAGCTTCAAAGAGTACAAGAACCCAATCAGAGGATCAATAATGTCTTTATATAACGGGTAATTGCTTTGCAGGCGCTCAATCATCTGTTCCAGATTCTTCTGAAGTAGCTGTTCCTCTTCTTTGTATCCCTCCGTGCGCTGAAGTATCGATGTCAGAACCCTATCCTGCGACTTCCCAGTAACTGTCCTCAGCAGTATCGCAAAGTCACCCTGGAGGTGATCCATCTGTGATTCGACAGGGCGAGCAATTAGTGAATTTGGTGGCTCATCTCCCAGGCTTTCCAATTTCTGCTTTAGCAGCTCAATGATTGGATTGGAATCCTGTCCTGTAAAGTGGAGTTCGAATTCCCGATTGGCCTCGATCTTATCCTTGAGCTCGGATTTCCTCCGTAGGAAACGCTCACGTTTGACAATCGACTTCATAGCAGGGTCAAGGGGGCAGTTAGGTACATAGAGTTTCAAACAACCCTGTGCGTAGTGTATCCACGCTGCACCAGTATTCTGAACTGAGTCCCTCACAGATGCTACAGACTTGGTTACTAACTCAACTGCCCGAAGGAGATCAGCGCCTAAGATGACATTAAGCTGCTCGTTTCCAGTCCATGCTAGCGACTCCTTGATCCCTGAAGATGTTGGGACGATAGACTTGCGCTGTAGAGCAGATTTAAGGTGTAAGAGATTTTTCTTGACAGTGACGAACTGCTCATTGCTATAAAGCGACTTGTGTGCATCAACGACCCCTTCGATGTTGGATAGTAGCAGCACTTTGAGGCTCAATATATGGTCCTGTGACACATCTTTGGTTTGGGTGACAAGCTGTCGTCCTAAAGCACTGATCTCAGACTGCAGAGCGGGGAGTTGCTCAATTGTACCTTGGACAACGCTGTGGCGAGTATTCAATAAGTCGAGACCATAACCACCACTAAAGAATTGCCCTGGTCGGTCATTTATTTCGACAGACTTTGGATATGTCCACACATCCTGCAGGATCGGAGGGAATGCAAAGTTAAGCTGGTGGCTGCCTTCTTGGTACCAGAGAAGGCTGGTTGTGGGCCGTCCTGCAAAATGCGTGTTGGTTGCAACATTGTTATCGAGAACACGGATCTGTGGTGAGATAGATGCGTGAAGGTCTCGACATTTCAATAAGTGGTTGAATTGCGCGCCGAAAAATGATGCCTGGGTTTTCGTTTGCCCGGTTTCCTTCCGTTTCTCAACTTCAGTGATATGACTATCTAGCTCCTAGATGGAATTAGTTGTAGTACCCGATGGGTGATTCCAAGTAACTTACAACAATGAGAGTATCGGGGCTCGAGTTGGAAAGGAGGCTGATAGCTAACGCCTGAGCTAATGACCTACGGAGGGTCATCATCTCTTCTAGGGAACCTATGCCACAACCAAAGTTAACATTTGTTCAAATAGGCCAAAGGTGGCAAGTTTCATACCATTAAACTGTGGGACAATTGCATCGAAGCGTGCCGCAAGAGCATGGAGCTTGGTGTATGAACTCCAACCTCCAATAGTCGAGGGGACTGATGGCCGCAACTGCTCCCACAAGACCTCCATAGAGAAACCGCTGGTCAACTGCAGCTGTGCCTTGAATGCCTTCAGAGAGGATTTGATCATTTCCAAAAACTGGGGTGGGAGGACTGATTGATTCTTATTAATCCACTCCCTGTACAGTACCAAGTAAACATAGAAAACGCTCTCATCGAAAGTCGGGGTGTCGCTCAGCTGGACAACATCCCACCACAGGTTGGTAAGGTCGTCAATGGAGTTCAGGGTAACCTATTCCATGTCAGAAGAACTGCCGGAAAACTGGTATCTGGTACCTACCTCTTCCAAGCCCATAGAAGAGTTCATGCTCCAATTTTGAATTGCATTAATTGTAGCCGACAGGAAGGCAAACAGTTGCATTCCCGTGTTACCTACAATATTGTTGTTCTGCCTCTGCAGAGCTGATCTTTCAAGAACCGTCAACTCTCCCATCTTTGTAACATTCGATCGCTGAACAATATTGCTTGCAGCTTGAGCCATGCGGGAAATATTGTATACAATGTCGTAAAACGCAGTCAGATTGTACGGATTAAGTTGTGGTGGGTACGACTGCGGAGATCTCAAAAGAGACGAGTTTACGAGAGGATGAAGTGACTGATTCATTAACAATTATCAGTACAGCTACTACCGGCACTCAGAGCTGCACAGTCACTGACCTGTGCTGAGCTAAACGATACGGCCTCTCCCATATTCATCTTCTCCGACGACCACACAAGGAGATCCGATGCCAACTTCCTTAGCCGGGTATGTGAAAAGAGATCCAAGTATACATCCAATATTCCCAGATGTTGTGCTTCCTCCACTGCGTTTTCAGCCAGCATCGACCTCCAGCGAAGGATATAATTTTGGTGTTCTATTGGAACATAATTGATTGATACCTCAAGAAACCTAACTAAACCTTGAGGATCTTGAAGCGGGTCCAACATGTGGAAAGTTGACATTACCGAGTCCGCAGCAGTTGAAGCAGCGTACTCTGCAACGGTAATTCTCTTTTCATCTTCTGCGACAACAGGCTCGGTGGTTGGGTGAGCTTCCACATAAACCTCAATACCTCTATTACGCATTGCTCTCGACAGTTCGCCGTGTTTTGGATCCATTGTGATAAATAACCTAAAGTTAGGATGAGGGTGTATTAACTTAGGCTCCCCATTTTCATCACTGTGTTCATTTATGATTAGCGATCCACCAATTTCCAGCAGCGAATTCAGTCGATCAAGCACTGAAGCGCTGCAAAGGTTGGCATTGTCCAAGATTAGCCAACGTCCTTCCTGAACTGCACGCACCAGCATCCCATCAACCCATTCAAAGCGAGCAGTTGAAGGTTGGTCATATTCGTTAATCAGGTTTTGCAAGTGCCCAAGAAAATCTTCAAAGCTCTTGTCAGAATGTATCACTGCCTGGAGGTTCATTTCAAGTTGACGCAGGTACTTTAAGTTGAGTTGCTGGGTTTTGAACAACTGCAATAACTGGATGCCCTCAGGTGCCGGGTTATTACCGTGAAGAAGTTGGAGAAGCATACATTGCTTGGTGTGTTTTTCGACGTCCTGCAAAAAAACGGACACTTTCCTAGAAACATCAACTTGCTCAAAACCACCTACAATATCAATGGTGTCGACATCTGTGTTTAACGCCATCTCATCCAGCTTGTGCCCCGATATACCTGCCAATAGCCGTATTATGCTGGACTTTCCAGAGCCCGAGGGGCCCACAAGGATACAGGGCCAATTCTGCTCGACACAAGTCATTACGGTTTCCACAACAGGGAGCTGTTGGATTAGCAAGGCAGAGCGCTCGGAGGAATTGAGTTGAAACCTTTTATTGCGTGGGAGCAAGGCATGGCCTACTTGGAACCATTCCTTTGTGATGCGGTGGAAAAGGCGCCGTGATTTTGGTGGACTCCTGAATACCTCTCTGTAGAGTTGGTCTACATGAGCCCGGTCTTGCGGTGTTCTGAACCGCTGTTTGACCACAATGTCAACGAACTCTCCAGCTTGACGCTCAGTTGTAAGCCCCGATTGCGATGACAGCAAACCCAACCACCGCATGGTATCGCGGAGATTGAACTCCCATGGTCCACCTGCGTGCCCAAAAGATCGCTTGTGATTCACGACGTGATCCAGCTTGGTGATGAATTTGATGAGTTTCACAATTTCCGTGTCAGGAACTGTAGGATATAGACGAGTTGCAATCATTTGCAAGTCCTCCATATTGAAAGAATCGATATAGACCACTGTGAAACGGTTTACGAACGACGCTGGAAGCCCCTTCCTCCCACCTCCCTGGTGATGTGGATTTTGTGCGGCAAAGACTATAAAGTCCGGATGTGCACTGAACGTGCGATCGAGTTCTGCAATGTATGCTTCTCCACGATGGTCAAGACAGGCGTTTAATCCCTCGAGCACAGATTGAGACGCAAGGTTCATTTCATCTAGCAGAACCCAATGGCCTCGTTGCATTGCCTGGAGGAAGGGTGCATCCCTCCACATGAACTCCCCACTCTGCCCACCATCCACAGGCACGTCAGTACCAAACAGGTCCATTAGGTCAGTTTGCTCCGATAAGTTAATTCTGATAAGAGGGTTTCCAGTCGCTGATGAAAGTGCTGATACAAGACTGGTTTTGCCGACACCGGGACTTCCTTCCAATAAAATTGGCTTCCTTAATTTCATAGCACGTACTACCTTCATCGCATTCATTGCAGTAGTAGGAGCTTGTAGGCTAAACGAGATGTTGGTTTCATGGCGGGAGGTTTTGGGAAGACTGAAATCCCCTAATCGGAGATGGGTGGAATCCGCCGATACTGTCACTAGGACATTCGCCTGAGCGTCAAGGCTCTTCCCAGTCAACTCCGAAAGACGCTTAATGCACCTCGTCTTCTCTGCGCTCAAATTGTTCGATGCATTCGTTAAAACTCCGGAAGGGTTCGCACCCAAACTGTCAAAAAATACCAACGCTGCCCCATTCAGTATACCAAAAGATGTACCCATTTTGTCATATAAGTTGACAAATTTAACCCACGAAAGAATATCTCGAATGGAAACTGATGATTCTGAAGAAGGTCGGTATGTCTCAGAAAACCAATGGGCAAAGTTGACTATTGTGGATACATGTTTCTTCACAGGTGGATTCAGCTTTCCTGAGACAATCTTCGTAATATCCTCAATATCGGACATTGCAGGGACCCAGATCTCAGTAAAACGATTCCTCAGAGCGGGAGAAAGCTCCTTCTTGCCATAATCACCTCCGGGATTCATGGTCGCAAAAAATTGAAAGCCAGCTTCGGCCACCACTTTCGCTGCATCCGGGCCTTTCTCTGCCAATACGAGTGTCCTATGGGATTCAAGAACACTATTTAGGCGTTCCAGGACCGAGTCGTCAGCGAGAGAAATTTCATCCAGGAGGAAAAACTGAGCTTCTTTCATTGCTTGGACGAGGCTCCCATCAGCCCATTCGAACAACGCTTTTCTACGAGCTCGGTTCTGATGTATACGGCCGAGTAGAGGCTCGGGGACACACTTCAGAGAATCCTGATTCAGAAAGGAAAATTCAGATACAAGATCTTCCAAAGAAATTTCCTGCTGCCCTATGAATGAAGGGACGTGCTCTGTAAACAATTGCATCAAGTCGCTATGTAGTTGAGCAGAATATGCCATACGGTTTCTTATAGGGCGCTGAGCTCCGATAATGTCACCTGTTTCTGTATTCTGGTGGGCGTTGACAATGAATAGTTGTTTCCTAAAGGCCTGTGCCAACATTTGGCACACTGTGGTTTTCCCACAACCAGTTTCTCCGACGAGTAGTACGGGCTCGTTATTTCTCAAGGCTTCAGCAACTAATGCAAATAGTCTCTGCATTGCCTTTGTCCAAACAATGCCATCCATGCTTTGCATATCATTGTACATCCCAAACTCTGGGATGACTTCCGGTCTGTATAGTGTTTCGTCGTCGATTTTCACTTTCATCACCTTTTCAATCACTTTTTTGACGGCAAATTTATCTTCAGCTTTTCGAACACGTTCGGCAAGGAGCATAAAACCGTTCTCCGCAAGTTTCTGGTATCCAACGGCTTCTCTGTTGGCCCATCGAAACAAATCTCGTAGAGTTGCAAAGCTGTTCTTTTGCTCAAATAGTCGAGTTGTCTGTCTGAGCACAGAGAGTTCCTAATCTGGGCTTAGCAACTTATAGAGCCATATTAAGAGAACTGAATTACCTTATATACTGTCACTATCTTGGTGCAATAGCTTGGAGCAATCTGGCATCGCTCCTTCAAGATTGTTTCCAGCTCATTTTCAGGAATATCACCAAAATGCAGCTCAAGAAAACGATTTCGGAAAGCTCTGCTCAGTACCTTCCTTCCACCATACAATCCGGGGGGGTTCTGTGTTGCAAAGAGCATGAAATCTTTGTGTGGCCTAACAACCTCCTGGGTTTCCGGTATGAGCAGTTCTCTGTTGTCATCTAGAAGCCTGTTTAATGCTTCAAGAACATCGGTGGGCGCAAGGTTAAGCTCGTCAAGCACAATCCAGTGCCCTTTCCTCAGGGCCTCGACCAATATGCCTTCTTGAAACTTTAACTTCCCGTCACTATCGGAAACATATGTACCCAGGTATTCCTGTAGATCTGTATGCTCATGGTTGTTTATCCGCATAAATCGATGGCCAGTCCGTTTGGCAAGGTACTCAATCATACTGGTCTTTCCGCTTGATGTTGGACCTTGAATGAGGACTGGGAAGCGTTTTGTAGCCGTTGCCCGAACTAGGTTTAACATGTTCCTCTCGACAAATGGTGTGATGATATAGTGCGGTTGTTCTTGAGGTTCATTGCCCCCTCTATTCACCCAGTAATGCTTAAATTGCACATAGGAGTCTCCATTGACTTCTGGCCTTTTGGGTATTTGGTTGATCAGGCTCCTCACATTTCGTACACCGCCTAGCAAGTGTTTTTCCAACATGGGTATCAACAGCTCCTCGCTAGATCGATCAAGCAGTGTAAGGAAACTCATGCAAAATCCTTCATATAGTGAACGTCTCAGACCGTAAACCTGTGCAATATCGTTCACATACGATAAAGTTCGCGTCAGGGTTCGCAAGCTGAAATGAGGCCTCTGTCCAGCCCCATCCACCAAACGGTGAGCCTCTGCTAACTGTTTAATTTCCAGGTATAGCCGTGAGATATCAGCTGGCGCCTTCTCGTCTGCCAGACAAAGGTGACCGATATATTCATTGACGACAGATATGAGATTTCCGAGGTCTCCATCAGGGCTTGATACATACAACTCGGTAAACCGTGATCGCAATCCAGGTGGCAAATCACGCTTCCCAACATCGGTGGCCGGATTCATACATCCGAATATTCTGAAATTTGGATGGGCGACAATCCTATCCACTGCACCTTTCTCGGACAACAGGATACTCCCCTGTCCTCCCTCTTTCAGTAAATCTGCGATGCTCTCAAGGGTATCGGGAGCCGCAAGATTAATCTCGTCAAGCAGGACCCAATCTCCGGTGCGGGCGGCTTTGACAAGAGAGCCTTCAATGAATGAAAATGCAAAACTTTTGGTCAGTTGCGTAGCCTGTGCCTCCAGGAAACCTAAATCGTGTGCGAACTGGGCCCATTGAGCTTGGAGTGCAAGTCGGTCCATTGTGACTACCTTTCGCTTTTTCTTCTTTGGCTGTTCTTCCTGAGGGACGGGTGTATTGAAAAAGTCTTCTACCTTTTTCAGGGCTTCTTTCCATAGCGCGGTCACTCGCGCCCACTGTTGCTTCGAGAAACATTTGTTAAGCATTTCAATAAAGTGAGCATTTCGTTTCACTGAAAATGTTCTTTCAAAAAGGTCTTCAAATGAATCCTTCAGAGGCACAGCAAGTGTCCGAACATCCACAGGCTTATAACCACCAAGGAGGTCACCACTTTCTGTCTGTTGTGATAGGTTTATAACGGTCAGCTTGTACCCAAGCATGTCTGCTAGTTGTTGGACTGCCGTTGTTTTTCCGGTACCAGTCTCACCAACAAGCAGCACGGGCTCCACAGACCTGACTGCAACTCCTATCTGCTCCAATAATCTTAGTGCATGGCCTGTTTTAGCAAATGGCCTTCTTGATTTGCTTTGCTGTCCTGTGCCTTTCCGTTTTTCCAGTCTCGCTCGACCAACAAGTAGTGACTTATCGTTAGAATGAAAAGTCGGCATATGCCCATGAAGATACAGCTCCACTCTCCCAGAAGGTACTTGCATTCTTTCTGCTATTCGGTTGACTACGACAGCCCTAGCCTCCCCGGTGTGTAGGTTTGCAGCAAAGCAATCTGCAGCCTCCATAAAGGTCTCATCAAACAAGCTTTGTGAGATTGTCTCGGCGCCCTCTTTTACGCCAGTGGAGGTGAAAAGTGCATTCAGGCGCTGGCACCACTTGAGCAGATCCCTGGGCGATATCTGTCTCCCCAAGGAAGTTTTACTAATAGAGGAAAAGGTGGATTCTCTGTATAAAGCATGTATCGCATTGTAGACATCTAGTAGCACACTAGAGGCAGCCCGGAGGAGTGGGAATCTTGAATCTATAATGGTACGGAGTTCTGCTTCCGGCGGTGGTTGGATATCGACCCGATTCCAGAGTCGGCTACCGAGGATATTTGTTGTGGCTACTGGGGCCCTCGTGGTTGATTCAGCAATGCGCATCGTCGTGACGAGTCTGAAACCCTTCCCAGCAGATATCTTCTCTCCACGACTAGCGATATGTAGCTCTCCACGCTCCATAAGCGGCAAAAAGACACTGAGGACTTCGGTGGGTGCCTTATCAATGTCCTCTACCAGGACCCATCGACCCTCTCGAACAGCCGTAGTTAACACCCCAGGCCTCCATTCAAAACTTCCCGGAGTGGTCCCGGAAGTATATGCGCCTATAAGCAATTTTGCGTCTGTCTGCTCTCCAAGATGGATTGATACCATCGTCGACAGTTCGTTGAGGTTCTGTGCTATTTCATGAATTAAGAAACTTTTGCCACAACCAGCAGGGCCGGTGATGAGAAGTGGCTGCGTTGAGCGAAGGGCTAGGGCAATATTATGTACATTAACCCGAGTTGAGGGTGTAAGTATCACTTTGGAAGACTCTAGTGATGGTCCTGTAAACGTTGTTAGTGCTAAAAGACTGAATATGGAATGTTCAGGTGTAGAAAATACCTCTCAGGCGAGGGGTGAGAACTCCGCACAGATTTGCAACTGAAGCAGAAAATTCGTTCTCTGGTATTATCCGAGAAGTTGGAGTGGATGTGTCAATTTCACTGTTACGAGCATCCTCCAATTCTGTCCGCAGCTTTAGAAGACGCTTGTTTTCGAGTAACCTAGATTCAAAACAGTCAAAAAATTATGCCATTGAACAAGGGCAGTGGGCTACGCACACTAAAAATCCGTAGTCAACAGTCCTCCCCTCGTAGATTCCCAAAGCTGCATCCTCCCCAAGGTAGTTCGACACCATCTCCTGCTCTTGAAAATCCCCTGCATTCATATATATAGAAATTATTTTGATAACGAGGTAACGTATTGCGCGATTCGGGTGCACAAGCAAAGGAAATAGATGGAGTGGCTCTACAAGACCCATGAAGGCCTCTTTTCGAAACATTAGGAGCCTGTATAGTGCCAACAGTATTTCCCTCGTTTTCTCTGCAGGCAAAGATTCTAGTTCATCTGGTGTGGAATCATTCGATAGATATATTGGCTCCAAGAAGGAAGGTTTCGAATCTGGTCCCAGGGCCTCTTGTGCAAAGGCCACAAGGTGTGGTTCTAGTGGAAGTATGCGACTGAAAGCACCCGCAATTGAGTCGAGGGAAGCGAAGGAAGGCCATCGTGAGACAAGTTCGGGAAATAATGGCTCGTAGCAGGTGAGTATTAGGGATGCCAATGAAGGCTCAATGGCTAGTGCTGAGAGTGTCGAGAGATATGTTTGAGTGTCGCTGCGGATCTTTCCCGAGATTATACCCTGGACTTCCGAAGGAAGCTGTGCAAACAATGGTGAGCTCACTAGACGGGCGTCCCCTGATGTGCAGTCCATGGCTCTGCGATACAGTGCGATGCGAATCGACAGCTTCGGAGGCTGCGGTGGGGAAGGGGCGTTGCGAGATGGAGAGTCGAAGTCTGCCAGGTACTGTAAACCTGCACTCTGGAAAAAGTTATTTTCTCTAGGGTATAGTAGGTTAGACTGCCAAGACTTTGGTTTCGGTTCCACGTCTGTTTTAAAGGTGTGTGGGTACATCATAAAAAGCTTCAATTACCTACCTCTTCCCGCGCTGAGAAAGCCCTCAACACCTCCGGAGTATTCAGGACGCCTGAGCCAACCGTTTGAGCCTCGCTCAATTTCCCTTTGGTACGTAAATCTACTTTCAGATCCCCACGCCTGGGTTAGTCAGGGAACGTTCCCAGGTTGCCTAATTGGGCAGGTATGCACCTTGACAGCTAGCCACTAAAATAAGCATTACAGCCCCCATCGGCACAAGTATAAGAGGGGGGGTATTATTGTCAAGAGTCCTTCAGTGCTCAGTCGTTCAGTTACGGCTCCGGCTGTTTACCGGTCGGACAAGTCCTCCTTAATTGATTCTACGCTCCGCTATGAATCTAATTTAACTCTAGTCTAGGTAAGATATACGTCAGGTATGATGGCTGGTTGTTTTAGGATGGCCCCCAATTTTGAGAACTCAAGCGGACCTCAGCGGATTCCATGGCCAATGGGTTGGCTGCTGCGGGTACGGAACTGGAGAAAATGCAAAGCGTTCCGGTAGAAGATGTGGTAGCCCAATTGGCCCAGATTGAACAACGAATCCTACGTGAGCTGCGAGATCTACGCGCAGACTTTGCCCGAGCGTATGCTCACTTGGTCTACCTATGAAAAGACTTTGTAAACTGACACTAGAATAGAGACAGAAATAACTTCGCTAGAATAATGAATATTCGAAATTCACTAGTGATGCCACGATCCTTGAAGAACTAGTTGGTCAAAACGGGAGAACAACTGCTCAGATTCGTACAATGGTCACATCCTCTAAAAAATCTATGTATAGTGCAAATACTAACCCTGGTACTTGTCAATAGGTGCAACTATCAACGATATTCTCGCTGCTCTTGGTTTGCCAACAGGTGGTAGAATCGATGTCCAAATGGATAGATTTCGGCGATACATAGGGCTGTACTCTGAAAGCTATGATATCTAATTCGTGTGGTCACTATATCTAAAGGTAATCAGTTAGGTAGTTCTTAGTACTGAATCCTAGTTTCCGGGTTCTTTTTTATAAGGTGTTTGCTTAGGTGGTGGCGTCAGCTAGACATAATATCCTTTATTTTTTGTTCAAGTTTTTATTATGGAAGTCGAGGGACCCCTCGGAGCGAGCCCTAGCGTTGAGCGAAGAACGGTAGCTTCCGCTCTTTTACCGGCCATACGAGGCAGTCTGTTGCGAATATCAAATGTTCCAAATTCCAAATCGCCCGCGTGGGCATGCTTCGGCTTCGGGACATGACGAGCAGGCCACACACCCCATCTGCGTACTGTAACCCCAGTCCGCTGGAGACCAAGCACTGAGTGTTGGGGTGGGCACAATTCGTGGCCCGGGTGGGGATGGGGGAGGGCGAGGAGAAAGCCGAGTCAGCCGTAGGCAGGGCATCAAGCAGGCCCCCCCCCTCACGCGGCAGCGACGACCCTACCCAGGCATACTACACCACCCCGACCGAAGAAGAGCCAGAGCAAACAACGATGTGACAGCAAAACATATCTACCGGGCTCTGCGCCCCACAAAGTTTACAGTTGCATTGCTGGCAGGCCGCCCTGGGCGTGGGCCCCCGTTGCTGTCTGGTGTTCCCCAGCTCGACGAGGGGGAGCTTTTGCCATTTGCGCTAGTCTGTTTGTGGCCTAGCAGTCGACACAGATCTGAGTTTACCTAGCACACTGCTGGAAAGTTTATAGCACTGGGGCCAGCTTCACTCACCTGGAGACCCGCGGGCCTTACTAAGGGTACTAACTCTTCCTCAAGGTTACGGGCTCTTGGCTCAGTTGTTCTTTCGCGCGAACCCTCATCAGAGGTCCCATCGAAAAAATGGCCTCCCCCGTCCGGCA
>Ga0307511_10002230_pt1 | contig 20289 bp, 17 predicted proteins | sample 13_EM_MG_FD_200266 | JGI IMG/M metagenome (GOLD analysis project Ga0307511, IMG submission 200266) | Populus trichocarpa ectomycorrhiza microbial communities from riparian zone in the Pacific Northwest, United States - 13_EM | ecosystem: Host-associated > Plants > Roots > Unclassified | place...
CCCACCCCACTAACCCCTCAATAGAAGCCGAGCGAGGCGCGACCTGTCTAGTCGAGATAGATCCTCACACGCAAACCACGCACCTCTACCCCCCCACCGAAGGCGACAAATCACATACGCGCAAAATCTTCGACAAAAAATCTTTCACCTTCGACAACTCCTTCTGGTCCGGTTCCCCAACCGACCCACACTATGCCACACAAGAACACATCTATGACTCCCTCGGGGAGGAATTCCTCGACCATAATTTCGCTGGATACCACACTTGCATCTTCGCATACGGGCAGACGGGGTCCGGCAAATCGTACACCATGATGGGCGTGGAGGGGAACCCTGGCCTCATCCCCCGTACCTGCGAAGACCTTTTTGAGAGAATCGAAGCCTATCGATCCCCAGACGTGAGCTATTCCGTCAGAGTATCCTACTTTGAGATCTACAACGAGCAAGTCCGGGACTTACTCGCCCCCCGCACGGAGACCCCGCGGTACCTTAAAGTCCGAGAATCCCCCACCGAGGGACCCTACGTCACGGATCTTATAGAGCTCCCAGTCAAGAACTACGCTGAAGTAAAGCGCTTCATCGAGCTCGGTGACCAGAGCCGGACTACTGCCAGCACGAAAATGAACGATACCTCGTCCCGCTCCCATGCGGTGTTTACGCTCATGCTCAGACAAGTGCACCACGACGTCAACACCGACGAAACCACCGAGCGAGTCGGCCGCATGCGCCTCGTCGACCTCGCCGGCAGCGAGCGCGCAAACGCAACCGGCGCAACCGGCGCACGTCTCCGCGAGGGTGGGAATATAAACAAATCCCTCACCACCCTAGGCCGAGTCATCGCCACTCTGGCCAGCTCCTCCACTACTACCAACACCTCCCGCTCAAAGAAGGAAGTCGTCCCGTACAGAGATTCAATCCTAACCTGGCTCCTCAAAGACTCCCTAGGAGGAAACTCCAAAACTGCAATGATCGCCTGCATTAGCCCAACGGACTACGACGAGACTCTCTCAACTCTCCGCTATGCAGACCAGGCGAAACATATCAAAACTAGAGCTACAGTCAATGAAGACCAAGTCTCTTCTGCGATCCGTGACGCTCAGGTCGATGCTTTGCAGGAGACGATTAGATCTCTACAATTGAAAATGGCTCAAGAAGCAGACGCCAGACAGAGTAAAGAACATGAGATCCAGAATAGGCAGTTGGCGGAATACCAGAATCAGGTTAGCCAGATGCAGCGCCTCATGGAAGAGCAGCAGCAGGTAGCCGAGGTCAAAATCAAGTCTTTACAAACGCAAAACGAGACATTAAGACTACACTTGAGACTCGCTGTGGAAGGGCGGAGATTCTCCTCAAACCCAGTCGGCATGGGTTCGGAGGTTGGGGGGGGGCTGAGCAGGAGTAACTCAACACTAAGCAGAAATAGTTCCTTGAGGAGAGCGGGGAGTGTTAAGAGGAGCTTGGGAGGTGCTAGTCAGCAACAGCAGAGTTTGCAGGTGGAAGATGAGGGCCTCGGGGCAGATAGTGAGTTTGGAAGTGAAGATGAATGGGACGATTTCATTACCGAGATTGAGATTAGGTGCGATGATGTGCTAAAGAGAGTTGGGTCGTTTAAGAGAAAGGCTGCAGAAGATAAGACTAGGTTTATGTTAAACTCGTTGCAGGAGGGGACGGTGAATGAGGGGAGGGTTTAGACCTGTGCATGCATGCATGTATAGTGAATGAAGAGATGCATATGGGGAAGCCTAATAGGAGAGGCAGAATTGTTGGGGGATGAGGGGGATGAGAGGGATGTAATTGTTTGACCTACCGAAGCTGACACTTCATAATTTGGCAAATGAGTTCTCTTGCTTTCCATACCAGCTCTTTCTGTTTTATTGGCTTTATTTCTGGCAAGGCGCATGGCACGTGGCACGGCGTTGTTTTAGGTTACAGTCAGAATAACACTGAGCATAGAAGCTGGTCCAAATCCTATATGATTTTATATGAGGGCCAGTTCAGCCCAAGAGATAGGATCTCAGCAGCACCAAATGAGCTGGGCACGAGGATGAAAATGGACCCAAATCGATAGTTTAACCACAAGGCCACTGGCTTATGGATTAATCTATTGCTCCTTCTCCCATGCAAAGTCGATAAAATAGCTGCTAAGCTATCACCCCCTTTCCCATACAAAGTGACAAAATCGATAGGTTAACTCTAGGCTATTTGACCAGGGTGCCCCAATAATTCAAAAAAAAAAAAAAAATTTGGACTGTTTAAAATGTGAATAAATTAGCAGTAGCTACATTCAATATGGTACGCTTAGTGACACTAAAAATCAGTACAGGGTAACTGTAGCCGCACAGCACCGAATCGAGCCCATCGCCTAGTTATATAATAATGACGACACGGTAGTGAATTAGCTATACTAGAATGCAGATGGGAAACGGGACACCTCACTGGAGAGCCCTGTGGCTCGATCAGTCAGGGAAGAGGTCGTTGGAGAGGTTCCTGGGAGGTCGGTCAATGGAGGGGGCGCTGGAGGAGACGCTGGAGGGGTCAGTCGCAGGGGCTCGCTGGAGATGTAAGCTGGTGGGAGACGTCGCAGGATGGTCTGGTCCAAAAGATGTTTATTTTTGTATTGGGGGTTTTCAGTTATTTCGATTTACTGTCACAGAAAATCAAATCGGTGAACTGGACAGCTGAAGCGTTAATCTATCGATTTTTTTTATCACTTTGCTTAGCAGTTAACCTATATTTTGTTCAATTTGTATGGGAGAAGGAGCGATAGATTAACACCCGAGCCAGTAGCCTAGTGGGCACATTCTCATCCTCATACCAGCACATTTGGCCCTGACCCTCTTGTGCACTTAGTACCACTTAACTGGTATGGTCAAGCTCTCCGAGTGCATTACTTGTTGATAAGCTTTCATGCAATCTCGGGACCGCCAGGACTCGGGGCTATCAACTCGGGGCCAAATAAGGTAGCTTTCATGTACTACAGAGTCTAGCCGTCCAAGTTCTTGTATAAGTTTTGTGAATTTACCAAAGTTAGGCATGTATCATAATGGGGTATTCATACAAACTCATCCAAGCCATTACAAGAGCTTACCAAATATCAACACATCAGAAATACAATTCCCCTACTTCGGCTTCACTTGGGCAATCATTCTCTCCAACTCCGCAATCTCACTCTGCACCTTCGCCCTCTGCCTCAACATCTCTAGCGCATTCAAATCCCTAACCTTAAGCGCTTCCTCTCCCGCCTTTGCCAACATGCCACACTTAATCCACATATCCATCCTATCCGCTGCAGGTAAATGCGTACACTTTGGCACAAACAGCGCCGCGACCTTCAAACTCCTCGCTGCAAGACATTCATTGAAAAAAGGCTCCCACCCAATCGGGGACTTTTTCTGTTTCGACCATTCCTCAATCTCACCCCAGTCGCGCTTAGCTACGAGTCCGCGGAGTCGGAGCCACCAGTAGCGTTTTTCGGGGACTTTGAATTCGGATTTAAGTTTTGATGCGCGAGGGTTGTAGCCGAGACGGATGAGGTCGAGGATAGTTTCGTTGAGGGAGAGGCCTAAGAATTTCTGGGGGAGATCTTTTTCGTAGACTTCTTGAATTTGGAGGAGGCGAGAGGATTCGTCGATGGTCTGAGCTGAGGATAAGTCCATGTGCCGGGATATTGGGGGATGTGGGTGTTAAGGGGCTGGCAAACCTTGGATTCTAGTGCATGCTCCTTCAAGTCACCAAGGACTTTGGAGGCAAGTTTTAATTTCTCTAGTTTTGCAGAAAGTTCCTGGGGAGGGGGTTAGTGTGACGAGTGAATCATGGTGCTTTCTTCATGACTTACCTCCTGTTCCACACTCTCACGCAGTATGACGAGGGCACCATCGGCTCGCCGATCATCTTGATAATACATGTCCTTGAGGAGCTCGCGGTCTTGCTCTCTTGCTGATGACTCTATCAAGCTTGAGGCTACAGGGCGATTGTTGATAATACGGAAGAAGTTCGCGAGCGGATGTTTCTTCTTAAGATTCAACAAGACATAAGACACTGCGGCCTAACATCAGGAACCGCTTATACAAAGTTGAGGAGACCCAGAGTTTACACTCACCGAGATCGGTATCTCCACTTTCAATGGCCTTGTCCAGTGCAATTTCGTCCTCTTCCATGTTCAACAACAGCGGGACTTGACGCCCGGCCCGAGGTTCGTAATTCAAGAGCTAGGGGATGTAAGCAAGGGAATAATTGTATTACCAAATCTGACTCACCTGAGTTGCCAATCTTCCCCTCCCCTCATCATACGCTGTTCGAGCAATTTCCTCAAAGGAGATGCCATGTTTCCCATTCAGCTTTGCCACAACAGCCCTGCAAATAGTGTCTTCATCATCTGTTGATACCCTGACCTTCATGCAAGCCCAGTGTATGTAAATCTTTTCTGTAGGTAACCTCAGATATTCAGATATTTTCACGGCTAATTGATGATGCTGTCGATTTAGCAGTCGCTGGATCAATTTCTCTGGTGTGAGGCGAAGGAATCTGTGACTTTAGTTTACTTTCTTACTTCTCTAAGGGTAATGGGAAGACCTACTGCTCGTAGGTGATTGGGAGTCCCACTTCATAGTACCGAACTGCGTTCAATACTCTGAGTACCTCGCACATCTCCACAAACTCGTCACTACTGTACAGCTCCAGGACAGATTTGCCAAAGGATGCAGCCTATATGAGCCACATACCCTGTTAGCACATTTCAGTCAAGTTCGCTCAGTAGGTACAATTACCTTTAATAGCTGCTTTTGCCAATGGACATTGAATTCCTGGCCCGCTGCTTTCACACATGCATCCACAGCCTCTGCAAGCTGGGGCCGTATTAATTGTATATTATCATCTGCTTTGGGTGAACTCTGTTCTAATTGATCAATTGCATCAACGAGTACCGACGCCGGTGATGTTGAGCCAATTCTAAAGATGGACTCCGTGACGTCTACATTCTCAGCTTAAATCTCATGACTCCTATGGCTTTCTCCCAGAAATGCATACCTGGAACCTTCTGCAAGAATTCGCAGCAATCCGTTGTAATGAGTCGAATCCCATCAATTTCTGGGACGAGGTGCACTCTACTATCGTAGTAATATCTAGTGAAAGCCATAAGCAGCTATTCCTCGCACCTGACGTCCTTACCTACCTTAGAGCAACGCCGCCTGGGCCAACCATGTGCACCTCATCCTCCCAAATCAGTACCACACTACTGTTCCCACACCACTGCATATCAATCGGTAGATTGTCGCCCATGCCTGTGTCGTACTCCGAGAGGTTGTCTTGAAAGTCCGAAGATATGACCCAAACCTTTCCCTCAGCCGTATAGAGTCCTAAAAACTTACCATTCGGAGAAACAGCAATATGCGAGAATGGGCCTTGCTGTAGCACCTGGTCCTGAGTTTCTGAAGCATCCACTACCAAAATTGTAGCGCCTGTAGCTATGAGGACCTCCACATGACGAGACAGTGCAGGATTCGGAGGTATCAGCGTCCAACTGTGTATCTCTCCCTCCTCTCCCAGCCCGGGGTCTGCCAATTGCCGTGGTCTGGGTTCATCATAACGGGAAATGGCCACCAATTTGTTGTTCCCCAGAAGTGCTACAAAACCTGTACCCCAGAATCTACACTCCTTCACCCCATATTCCTCTGCGCCCTAGTATACCGTCAGTATAGAGCTTCTGACTCTATAGTGGACACGAGTTTACATTCCCGAGGGAGAATTGGGTGAAATCTCCCTGCAAGTCGTAGTAGCACCTAACCATCCCGTCTTGGGTGACCACCAGTAGCTTCTCATCTTCTGACCAGCCTAATCCTTTAATTGACCCTTTGTCCCACTGAAAAATGTCAGCGGGGCATATTTATAGCCATAGGGATTGAGGTGCATACCGCAATATTCCGTATTAATCTCCCAGCGGAGTTATATAATTCGATCAATGGTTTGGATGAGGGCCCCCGATATGGCTGCGGTTTACTGTCATCCTTCCATAGAGCTACCCCAGTATGTTAGCATCTGCGAGAGCCCCCCGAGCCGATGCACTGACCCAAAGCCCCCCCATATGGTGCCCCTCGCAGGAAGTAGTTGTTCAAGTTGAAGTCTGCATCCCATAGAGCGGTATACAGCTGGACTTTGCGATAAAAGGTGTCCGAAACTGCTTCCCAGTCCGCCGTTGGCGCCGTCGCTGAAGCCATGACATCCGAATAATCCACAATAGCTAATCCCAGTGTGGTGGTAAGTCGTGAGAGCTATGTACCATAACGGCGGTACCTGACGCTGCCAAGACTGTATGCACGAGCCCTGACGACCGGTTTCACAACACCTTCCACAGTTCAATTCACAGCATATACCTTTGTCTGGTGTTCACGATACGGATGGATGGATCGCTTTCAAAATCTCGATGATATTCAACTGGCCGTGCTGCTCACCCTGATTGCAAAAAAGCATTGTCTGGTCACAACAGATGAACAGCATCTTGACCCTCTCCAGAAACAGCTTGAGAAGGTAGATGGTGTCTCGACATTCTACTATACGTGAACTGAGGTGTTAACTAGGTTGGCTCTGCGGGTTTCGGTTTATCTACAGCAATTGTCATATGTACACCAGAAACTACTATAGATGACTTTATTGCGGCTATCCTGATACAAGATGAGAACAAGTCTCCCCAACGGCCTTCTCATTCACCCGTAATGAGCTTTGATGTTTGTAATCCGTCAATCCATGCCCAGATCTTCCAAAGCTAATTCGCAAATTCTAAAAGTCTCGAGAGTCTTACTTTAGTCGCCGTCACAGGCATCAACTCAGTGGAGGAACCATAGATGATTTGTGGAGGGGTAGGCGTATAGCAAATTTTGTAATTACTAGGAACCTCGACTTAGCCCCTGAGCAAGTCCAAATACAAGCATTAGAGGTATGTGGAGGTTTGTCAGGTTAACAACGCGGGGATGCTAAGGAAATGTTAGCTTATCCGGAGCAAACGGATTACCAGGAAAGAAGTGCACCAGGCACCAGCTCGATTCCTTATAGTAGCACTTCTTTCAAAGGTTCCTATAGGGTCACCACTGAACTACCACTTGGTATGTACCACGGATTACGAGGTAGAGCTATAACTCACCTGTTCAAACTAGGTCGATCAATTCTTCATCTCCCATTATCATGACTCAGAAGACATGGCAGAAGATGAGGATCCTGAAGCAGATTCAGCATCATCAGTGATTATACGGAAACCAGCATCACGTCTCTCCAGCTTCTCGGGCCGGAAGCTCTTGTTTTCGAATCAGGTATGCTGCCAGTCATATTCTATACATATCAAGAAGCTGATTCCACTTCAGGAGCTGGAAAATCTCTCAGCATTGGCAGATGCCGCCCACGTAAGCACAGAAATCAAGAGATATATGATGGATATTGTCGTGTTCCTCCGTATGCACAGAGCTGTGGCAGGTGGCATTTCTGCCAAAGCCACCAAAGACTTTGAATATTTGGTCAAGTAAGAAATTCTTTATCCCACGCATTGCACCTCAATCTGACCATAATTCCTGCAGGTGTTTATGCCCACTTAACGGACTTCAGTTCGCCAACCCCTCAATAGTAGCGCTAGCTGCCTACAAGGTTTACGGGCATAGGATAGTGGTGGCGGATAAAGACACGGACCGAAGTGTCATGTGGGGTAGCAAGAAAGAAGCAGTGGACAAATATTTGGCAGAGGTAGACGCCGATATGATAATCAATAATGTCTTAGACGAAGTTAGGGCACCACTTTAGTGGCAACAGTATCAAATGAAACAGTAGTCTGGTTATGAAACAGCCCGATCTGGTTATTGCCTTCATGTTACAAATAAAGTGCTCCCGTGACTGAAGGGTCTCCTGTAATTGTTAGGCTATGATACACGCTTCTATCTGTGGGGATACCTTTATGAATCTTGAACCGGGCCGCTTATATTGCATTGAAGGGCATCATCGTGGGGTCTCCTTCAGATCGTACATGCATTCTGCATTGCATACGCAAGCTCGCATTACAAGTGCTTAGTACATACTTAGAAACATCGAAATGCTTTCGTTTGGCGTCCGGCGGAGGCATCCGCGGAAACCCCCGCTGCAGGGTCTGCTTGAGGGAAGCGAGCCTCAGTCCGTTGTTGTGATAACTGAAACCAATGCAAGCTAACGGTCAATCCCGGTCCGGGGTAGCAGCTTAACCTTTTGGCTGCAATCCTCGGGTACTCTGTTGTCTCCGGACTTGGCGAACAAGGCAACTATCGTATACTTTAAGCTTACCTATAGCTACAAACTCATCTCACGTTCACGCTCCTCATTGTGCCATCTGGAGTACTTACAACCCAATATTTCATAGCATCAGTGTCAATGCCTTCCCAAATCCTTCCCGCTGTCTCGACGCTTCCTTCCCTCACCGTTGAGGAACGGGCCACTGTCCTTTCTCACCTCTTCGAGCCATGCCAGACGCTGAATGAGTTGGTTGTCGATGACCTCGGTCAGAAGATTTTCAATTCGTACAACGAAGTCATTGAACACGTTCGATCGTTGCTTCTTTCTGTCCAGGTCTCTGGCTCACATCCCGATACGGGGCGGCTCCTAAAGATCCTAGCAGCACATCCACGACTTGGAGCAAAGAAGGTAGAATCGGAGCACTCAAAGATGGAGCAAGCAAGCTTAGCTGGCTCGCAAGAGGAAGCAGAGAGGCTAAAACAACTCAACGACGAGTATGAGATGAGGTTCCCAGGTATGCAGCTTACCAGTGGTTGAACAAGTACCATGTCATCGAGCAGCAACTTATTCCTTTATTTTTAACGCTACCGTAGCCAATTTTGATTTATTTTTTAACGCTACCGTAACTATAGATTGTGAGCTAAGTTTTTGGCGATTGGTTTATCAGGGATGAGATATGTGTACGCAGCACCATATATGAGACACACGTCACTCCATTCCTAGCTGACGCACAGATCCTAGTGTCTTTGTGAATGGCAGAAGCCGGCCGGTCATCATGGATAACATGAGACAGCGCATATCACGAGGTGATATTGAAGCAGAAAAGACTGAGGCCATTAATGTTTTTATTCCCCCGCCAATTCCAATTCGCCGAGATCTAATTTTTTAAGCTAATATGCACCATACCTTCCCAGGCCATGTGTGACATCGCTGCAGACCGTGCTCGCAAACTCGCCGCATAATACCCGAAACGAACAAGATTGATATCCCCAAAAAATGCAATACCCATATCAAATTACGCCTTCACGCGCAGTTCCTAATAGCCGTATACTCCGTCATAACGTCGTCAAATGGTCATATCCTGAGGAATGAGAGTAAACTCAATCATTTCCTTTTTCTTTGCTTCCTTTGGTTTTCTAGCTCTTCCTCACTAGGAGGAGTGGGTGGCCTCCTATGCATTGGTGTGTGGTTTGGGTGTCCTGCATAAAGTTAGCCTTGCTTCAATATCAAATGCATGTTTTACCACAACCTACCTGGGGCAATTTTCCGGTACTCTCTCGCCGGCCTCTGGCTCGCTCGGCCCTGCTCCTCTGTGTTGTCTTCGACATTGACCTGCTTGGAAGTCTTCTTTGACTGCAAACGTTTTGAGGTTCTTCGAGGTGGGGCTGCCATCATTCTCTCCCTATCAATGATTAGTGGTACATTTTCTAGATGAGGGAATGCTACATACAGATTTTGTTGTCTTTGGATCTCGATCTGCCTCTGTTGAGCTTCCCTGAGAGCCATTGTTTCACGTTTTATCCGGTTAAGAATAGCCATCTTGCGGAACTGGTGAGGGGGTATTGCCCTCTGCTTGGCCCATATCGCTATCTTGGAATTTCCTCTGTCCACATTATTTCTTGGAGGTGATGCAAATGGTGCGCTTAGTCGAGACGTGACGAACGTTAACCGGAGGCGCCGCTTTTTAGTGATCTCTCGACTTTCACCGTCTATATCGGCAAGCGGCCGGGCTCGTTTCCTACAGATAGTGGATTCTCGAAATAATCCCGCAGACGCCGGCGCCGCTGATGGTTTCGGGAACGAAAAATCAAACACTCCATAGTCTTTGGCTATGGTGAAGGACAGAAAAACTGGGGTCGCGTGCGATTTTCCCGGCTCTAATGGTAGTGTCATTATGGATTCGAATGGCGTCTGCTCGAGCCGAACCCGTCTTGTCCGCTGAAGCTACGTCTAGCCCGCCTACGAAACCTCAAGTTACAGAGAAAAAGCAGGAGCAGGGAGAAGGCACAGGTGAATATGTAAGATGATGGTTGCGAACTGGGAAAGGGAAGAGGAAACGTTTTGAAATGTGTAGGAGGGGGGTGGGTTGCAGTAAAAGCTAAATTAAGTATGGGTACTTAGTACATGAGTATTCTGTTAGTAGCCTCGTTTCTTTTAGTCTGGTTGTATTTCTGTGCCCATGGTAAAATACTAGTGTACATGCCAAGGCGCTAATGCCAAGCTGTCCGTTCCGAGCGCAAATTTCGCCTGTCTTGGCTGTGACGCTTTTTTTAATGCAATATCTGCTGTCTGGTTGTGACTTCATATATCTAAGTATACATCTGGATCCCAATGCCTAACCAGACTACAGCTAGAAATTCAAACCTCCGAAGTGCTCGATTGCGAGCCCTGGATGCTGATTCTGATGTTCCTCCTTGGGCATTGGCTCCCGCTCGGTAGATGAGGAGCTCGACGTCGACCGGCATGTTGAACAGCGGGAACTACGGTGGCCAAAAAACCGGCCAATCGGATGATCGTTACGAGAGCGAGCTCCTCTTTTGTTCCCCTCCCCCAAAGGGGCTTATACAGCTCAGCTACTTGACGACCTTGCAAGGCGGCATATAGCTTTGTGAGATGTCTCAGGGCCGATCAAAAATCGTACGGGATCCCGATTTTGATCCCTGATACCAACAGCGAGCCTAATGTCCACATTACTAGAGTATACGTATGCACTGATTCCCTCAAATTGCCCTCATTACCCTGAATGTTCTTGCAAACGGTACCTCCGCATTTTGCCATCGGCACATATGTACCCACATCCTGCATATTCCTCCGGCACACCTTGCAGTTTCAGAAGTAGTCTCAACCTCCGACGCGAAGGGGTGTGGGAGCCAAACTTAGCTAACGACAAAGTTTTCATTCGCTCTCGGGAGGCGACAGGGATGCACAGTTACGCAGCGCGTATCGGCCTAGTCAGACACAGGCATGGATCGTTGGGGGAAGAGCAAGGGGGGCAGAGCAGGGTTGTGGTGTGGTGTGGCAGGTAGAGTTCATAGAGTACAGTACTTGACGGAAAATGCCGATCATGAAGGAACGGTAGCTGGGTTTTTTTATATCCACTACTCATAATGCCTGCTATCACAGTGTACGTAAGTCTTGGAAAGAATGAAGAATGGGTGTGGCATTCATTTATAGTAAGTATTTACTATATATACTAAAAGAGCAATTAATACTAGCGTTTAAGCCTTACCAACTACTGGCACGAGGACACCAGCTGTACGTTTCGAGAGACTGCAGCTGTACCTATGCGCCGTTATTGTGCCATCTTGCGCCATCTCGCTTGTGCTACCATATACAAGCAGATCATACAACAGAGATCTAGACAAGCAAATAAGAAACAAATATAAATAGGTTCCTCAGATCTATAGTTCGGGCCAAGTAGAGGTCGGTAGGTAGCGTTAGTTACCTAAGAAACCAGAGAGTATTTACAAAGTAGGCTTTAAAAGACTTCGCTCGGCTAAGTGAAGTCCGAGTCAAATAATAGTGAGGGTGAAGAGACCCCTTTTCCATGGGATAAGGAATCGAGGGCTGAGGCTGGGAACAGGGCCGAGGCACAGACCCACTATTGTTTAAGATAAGATACAACTTTGAACTTCTATTTTAGGTCTCTATACTGGGAAAGCTACTTACCTACCATAGATGCTCCCGAATATGCATATCGATAACGGCTCCGACTCTCAGAGATTGATTATTCAGGGTAATGTCATGAGTACCAAAATTGTGTTTCGTTCAGGGTAATTCTTGTCAGATGAGGATACTTAGTATTTACTAAATATACTTACACTACCGGCATAGCAATTCCTTTTTTGTATCCAGTTGCCGGGCCAAGTCACTATTCTTGTAAGAAGTGCCCGATCTACGTATACTCACTTTTGTAGACGGAGAGATATAGTGATAATCGTAGTCGACGTCCAAAGTAAAGTAGCGGAGACTCTAGACAATATACTTTCCCTGTTGACTGTATATCTGGTAACTGGCTGTGGGCGAAAGTAAGTATGTCCGTTAGATGACTTGACCTCTTTCGGCTCCTTCTCCTGCACCCAGCACTATCTCCTATCGCTAGATTTACACTGTCATCTGTCATCATCAATGAGAAATGAGTCTACATTCTATTCATCGGGCCAACACAATGTCTGAAATAGCGTCGAGTCAAACCCCTACTATTACTATTGCATCCTCAATACCTGTAGTACATATCAAGCACCCACCGGCATCAACGGTGGTTCACTACTCCATTGTATGTCTAGCTCTTAAGTAGGCTGCAAAGCTTGATACACCATCCGCAACATGTAGCTCAACCCCACGCTCAGTATGTAGGGTCGGTTACAACAGCCCCCATCACTATTTTGCAGATGTAGAACCAAGAAAAAGCAGGAATTGGCATGCTACTGTACGCCGACTTCAAGTTAGCACCCTACTGGCACCATTGCCTCCAGTTCACGTCTTGGGCATGATTTCGGTATGGATATTTTATCCCTGAGAGGCTTGTTCGAATCCACGCGAGGGGCCCAGGGTACTATGAAGAGTTTATCGAGTGATCATAGAGTTGGTACTGAGTTGGTACAAAGTAAATAGATATGATAATATTAATATCACTGCAATGAAAGAATGTAGGGATCCCTACTTTCTCAATGTCTGTTAGATTCTACTTTGTAATAGGTAATATTAATACTTTCATTTATACTAAAGGCCGGAAAGGGTATATGGAGCGAGGTCTGACAAAGTGCTTAGTAACGATGCATTCAAAATTACAGTACTTATCTAGCAGGCATTCCTTTATACCTAATCTCCACTAGCAACTAGCTCTGGCGAATGAAGATGACGTCGCGAGGCATGCGTCGCTCTCGAGGACCACAGACATAACATCGCCCAAAAAGGATTTGAAATTTTTTTTTCTTCTTCCTGATGTAGAAGAAGGAGCATGAGGTACCTGGATGCAATCATATTTATGACTTGTTCAAAGTCATTAGTAGTACTGGAATACAGTGGACCTTGCTACCGGTATACCGTACCGGTACCGGACCTCCGAGTCGCTCTACCGGAAACTTTGCTGTGAACGGGAGCTTTGCTGCACCCAAATTTGCTTGCTGCGCTGGGTAGAAGGTGCTTGGTTTTATTATTGTTCCGTTTATACATAGCAAGGGTCGACAGTATTTGTTTTAAAATTTAAATTTGTGCACCTTGCACGCATGTGTGACATCCGAGCCGACATGCCAGTGGGAAAGGCATGCATGTCGCCGTACAAGTACATACTGTATGTAGTTACAAATCCAGGTCACAAAAGCTTAGCAAGGGCCGAGGTCCGCCCTCGCTAAGTATGCAGTATGGGGCGTCGGATATCGGACTTTTCAAGTTCCTGTGGTTCGCTGACACTTGATTATTTGCTGAGCCAGCAAAACTATATGGTGACCGAACGTATGGCCACCATATGACTATCAAGCCTTTTGTTTATTGGAGAATTGCGCACACAAGGTATCCACATTATCCACATTACCTAGCACAAACAGCAAGCACATCGCCAAAGACGACTGCTCACAGGCTGTGTCAACCTTGGTCGCGTCACGTGGGTCGTCATCTCAGGCACAGGTCTGCTGAATCTAAGTCAGATGCGGTAACTGACATCTTGGCTGATGCAGTGTCAGATTGCCTTGCAGAATACACGGACGAAATATTTCTTTCGCAGACGAGCCATACAGAAAAAGGCCCGAAGCTCCTGCGGCGGACGAAACAAATTACTTGGTACCTCTGTCGTTATTTGGAGCAAGCTGGGACATCCTCGAAGAAGCACATATCATACACCAAACGGTAACAAGGGAGACCTTGTCGTGTCTGGTCGAACCCGTCACTTTCATTTGTATTGGGCTTTAAACAACAACAGATCAGCAATGGCCCCTGGAGGTCCTTCAATAAAGATAACGGGCAATTCACGGCAGGATGTGGGGGATTATGCGAGGCAGATCAAACCACCCGTCGCGAGGGTGGATACAGTTGCAGCAGGGGACGATCCCGCGCCTGCGGAAGATGAGCCGGACTTGACAGGTGGTCTGTGCTTTTTCTCCCTTTGTGCATGTGGCGCAGGTTGGACTGACGAGTAACCTTGTGTGCGTTTGACAGTGCCGACGGGAACGACCCAACACACGCCAGGAGAGCGAGAGACGTTTCACACTGCACCGTTGGTGAGGAGGAAGGGATCTACAGCCGGGATTGTGGGAGCGGATCCGTTGACGGCGCAAATACTGCGGAGGACGGGCACGGACACAACAATAATTGCTAACATCAGTAATGCTGGGGCGACTGTCGGTGGTGATTCGTTCGTTTCAGCGTCTAGGCTGGACTTGACAAAGCGGGCAGTAGGAGATATCGGAACAGCGCAGGGCCTTAACAAGGACAAAAAGTGGGCCATAGCTGGATTGTCTGAACATATGATTTCGATGATATGGAGTGGCTGACTATAGTGCCATTACAGGAAGGGGGTTTCTTTTCTCAGTCGATTTATAGGAGGTGGAAGAAAGCGGGGGGTGCGTGGTAGCAACTCGGGTGATGAAGATAATATCCAGGGAGACCCGAGGACGGAAGGAGGGGATGCGCATGTGTTTTCGCAACCCATAGGGTACATTCCGCAGCATCCGCCGCCGCCAAAGTACATCAGGGTAAGGCACAGTTTTGGCAGCATAGGGGTATGCACGCAGGTTTCTGAAAATAAATTGTTCCTTCTAGGTTCGCTCTCATCACAAGTCCAAGCGCGACTTCAACAATATCTTTCTAGCCCAGGAGCTGTATCGGGAGCCGTTGTATGAAGGGGAGCCGCCTAGCGCTCGGGGCTCGATAGTAGCACGCAGCTCGACATCCATAGCCATACCAAGGCACAAGAGCGGAGCGATATGGGCTATGAAATTCAGTAGAGATGGGAAATACCTTGCTGCAGGTGGGCAAGATAAGGTTGTGAGAGTCTGGCAAGTAATAGGCAGTGCGGAGGAGCGGATGGCACATGAAAAGGAGGAGGATTCCGCTGGGCTGGAGATGGATGGGGTCTACACTCAGGGTGCAGGCGTTAGGTTGAATGCACCTGTGTTTAAGAACGAACCAGTGCGGGAGTATGCGGGGCACACTGCGGACATTCTCGATTTGAGTTGGAGCAAGGTATGTTCGGATCCATGCCAGTTCGGGAGTTAAGGTATGGACTGACCGTTAGTAGAATCAATTTTTGTTATCTTCCTCCATGGACAAAACAGTGCGGCTGTGGCATGTAGCCGAGAAGCAGTGCCTGTGCTGTTTCCAGCACAGTGACTTTGTCACATCTATTGTCTTCCACCCTATTGATGACAGGTTTTTCCTCGCAGGATCGCTTGATTCGAAACTTCGCCTATGGAGTATTCCCGACAAGAGTGTAGCTTTCTGGAACGAAGTCCCCGATCTCATTACGGCTGTAGCTTTCACTCCTGATGGACGGATGGCTATAGCCGGGTGCCTCAATGGCCTCTGCCTTTTTTACGAAACAGAGGGGCTTAATTATATTACCCAGATACAAGCCCGATCCACCCTTGGCAGGAATGCCAAAGGTAGCAAAATTACCGGCATTGAGACCTCATACTCCCCCCCAGATGACCCAAATGGGGAGATCAAGGTTCTTGTGACGAGCAACGACTCAAGGGTGAGGATATACAACCTGAGGGATAAAGGTTTGGAAACGAAGTTCAAGGGGCACGAAAACACGTGCAGCCAGATCCGTGCGACATTTCGCGATGATATGAAATATATAATTAGCGGGAGCGAGGACCGGAAGGTTTATATCTGGAATGTTGCACCAGAAGGTGCCGAGAGGAATTCTTATAAAAAAAGGCCTATGGAGTATTTCGAGGCAGCCACAGCGATTGTCACGGTTGCGGTAATGGCGCCGGCAAAGACCCGGCAACTGTTAGTTGCTTCTAATGATCCTATATACGACCTGTGCAGGCCGCCGCCTGTTACACTTGTCTGCAGGTCTGAGGAGGAGCATTTGGAAAATAGCGGTGTCACACCAAAACCCTCACCGACGCCGACACAAACTGGCCCTTTATCGTCCCTGGCGGAGGAGCCCTCATCCACTGAAGACCCAGAACGTATGAATCATGCCCATGGTAATATTATCATCACGGCAGATTATACTGGGCGTATCAAAATTTTCCGCCAGGATTGTGCGTTTATGAAACGGAAAAATGAGCAGTGTGATGCCGGATCGATCTCTCGGAAGCTGGGTGTCGGGCGAAGAGACTCCCTCAATAGAAATGGTGGCTGGCGCAGTAGTATTGCTAGTGACATCTCTGCTGCTGGTGCCAGTCTCCGCAGTTTACGTGAGCGCACATCTATGGGTGGGCTGAGCGCCGATGGTGGAGGTCTTCGGAAAAGTGTGTCGCCGAGACTGAGTATGGGCACTTTGGGTACTTTTGGTGGGAGCCCCAGGGCACCAAGGAGTCGGGCGCAAAGCTTGACGAGTAATAAGGGTGGGCCTGTTGTTAATAACGGAAGCGGGAGTGTGAATGGGCATAGTCACACTGGGAGCGTGGCAAGCAGCGTAGTTGGGGAGAGTATGAAGCGGAGAAGTGATTCTGTGGGGAGACATGGGTCTCTGACGATGCGGGAATCCCATAAAGAGACTGACAGTGTGGGAAGAGGTGGGGGGACTGCAAGTGGGGATGAGGAGCGTAGTGAGAGTGTGAAGGGAGGGTATACAAGCGAGAGTGAGGAGGAGAGGATGTGCTGTCACCGATGTGGTGGGACCGCGTTTTTGGCGAGAAAATCTAGGGATGGAGGGGCGAGGTTGCAATGCGCTAAGTGAGTGGGCCTTTGCCGTTGTGACTGGGGATCTGGCACTGACGTTGCTAGGTGCCATGCCATCTGTATGTGATACCAATCCGCATCGGTTTTGGTTACCCTGAAGTCGGCCGGACTTCGACTTTGATACATCTATGCCTGCTTTCAAGCTTGACGCCACCCTCTATAAATATCTTTGTTTTCTGCTGAGTTTATATGTTGTTTGCTCTGTGTTCCCGTTAGGTTTCGGCTTTTGTTTTTTGTTCGTCCTGGTTACTGAAGATTAATTGTGCTCTATGGTTCACGTTCAGCTTTGCTTGGGTGGAGTTTTTTATGGTGATTACTGGGTTTATTCCCGGGGGGGATAGTGGGGCGTCTTCGTTGGATGATCTAGATGATTGTTAGGGCCTCTCGTCCTTGGTTCTGCAATCTATTTTAGTGTTACTGCTTCTCCTTTCCTGCTGTGTACCATTCATTCCTTGCTGGGTAATAGATTATTCTGCAATCGAGAATAACTTGTATTATTAGCATAGACTCTAATACGCTCGCGCATGGCGGGAAGTTTCCTTTTCGTCTAATACCTGAGGCCCACACGGTTACCCTCAACTGTTCGCTTAACTTACATTTCCTACTTTAGGAAATTGCTATTTCGGAGCTTGGAACTGCCTTGTATATTTCTGCACATCGAACTTTCCAGTAACCAGACTACTTTCCAGTGTTTACCCAACGAACTATTGTTTACCGTCACACTTTCGCTTGGCTTATGCCTGGAGACAGCAATCAAAAAGCCCCATGAAAGCCAACCTATACGCAGACTCTTTACTCATATCCTTTCGCATACGAACCCATGGATTCCCCTCCGCCCCAGCAACAACAACAGCAGCTTTGCCGCGGCATCTCTAAGTCCCACCCTTCCCTAGCCAACTCGGCTCTCCTAGATGGCGTATCGTTCGATAACGACCCAGTAATAAGTTATGTCCCACTTACCCCGATGACGAACAGCAAGAAAGTTGAGGTTGACCGATATGAGCAGTTGGCGGAGGTGGTGGGGCCAGAGGTTTTGATTGATATACCTGTGGATGGTGGGGGTACGAAGAGGAGCAAGAGCTCGTTGAAAAAGATCCCTTCATTTCCGTTCCAGGGGTTGGAGGATGTGGTGGTGGGGGTAGGAGCGGGGGAGAGGAGAAAAGAGAGAATCCGCACCGTTGGTGCTGGGAGTAGGGGTAGTATTGGGGCTGAAGGCACTACTATACTGGGCGCAGGTGGTGGAGAGGGCATATCGACGAGTGGATCATCAGTATACCCACACTCTACCTCGAATGATGGGACGAACGGGGGTAGTAGTAGGAATAGCTCAGCTTGGAGTACCCTCAGCAATAGACTATTCAGCGACAATGCCCCTGATACAGTAACCTCGACGCAGCTCGAGCCCAGCAATTTTACGAAAGAATATGATAAACTGGCAAGGAAACATGGCCTCCAGCCATTCCCTGTAGGTCACATGGCTGAGCCTAGCTCCGTATCAGTATCTAGCGTTTCTGTGAAACGAGGGACAGAGGAAATGGCTATCGTTGCAATTCCTCATGGGCCGATCGGGAAGGGAACGAGAATACTGAATAGATTATTGAAGCGGACGGATTCGACAAAGGATGTAAGTGAAAGGGGTCGGCGAACACTGGGGCATCCATTGGGACAAAAGAGGATGAGTGTTTCTGACCTTGCGGGAATGGGGAGGTCTGGGAGGAAGGATCATTTGAGAAGATTGCATTTAGAGGATATGGTGAGGTTGAGTGGGGTATGTGAGTTCAAGTTGCCAGAGAAGATGTCCCCAGGGAGGCTGCTAGTGCCGGCCTGTTTTCATGCGACGGGGACATATTTACTTGGTAACGGTACGTAGGTTGTGGGCGCGGGCTACCCTGAGTTCGTGCTGATTTTGTCATAGGCTTGACTGCCCCTGGCCTGTTTAGGGTTGCTGGTAGCTCGACTGCGACAGAGGCACTATATGATTATTACCAACGACAACTTGGAAATTCAAATGGGGACGTAATACTCCAAGCGGCATCTCTAGCAACCCTGCCGATGCATCTCACATATACAGTGAACGATGTTGCACATCTATACAAGGCCCTTCTTGCGGGATTACCTGGTGGGTTACTTGGATCTCCGGCAGTATTTCAAGCGTTATACAGCATTCAGTCCTTCCTACATCCTGACCCTAGCCTAGATCCCCGTATTGCAAAGAAAATCCGCCCACGGATGATCGCCCTAGCTGTTGCAACACTGAACCTCCATTTCCGGATTACCCTAATCTGTGCCGTTTTCGGGCTTCTCCGATGTGTGGCACTATCCACTCACGGGGTGATTGAAGAATCTAAGATCACAAGGCCCGCGGAAGCATTTACCTACCTCAAGGAGGACTCTTTGGGTGTCATATTTGGCCCACTACTACTGGGGGATAAGTCGGATCAAATCCTTCTTCCTGCCCACGAAGAAAGGGGTGGGTTACTTGTCCTCCCCACGGTTGCTCCACAACCGGACGAGGAGCCCACGAAGGGCAAGTTCAAACAGAAGAAGAATCAAGGATATGTACAGATGCAGAGGGAGAAAGCTAGGAGAGCGGCGTTGGTGACGGAGATGGTTATTGCAGAGTGGGAGAATGTGGTGGTGGAAATGAAAAAGATTGGGGCACTGGAGGTAACGAGGAAGGGGTACGATATTCCGGGATTGGAAAGTGAGGGGGGCTCAGACGTTGGTGAGAAAACGGAGCCGCAGATACAGCGACAACCATGGTCCCGGGAGAGGAGTGAGGGGAAACTTAAGAAGAGGAAGTCGGGGAGGATAGACAAGCTAACTGGCAGGGATAAGTTTAGGCCTCCCTCAAGGAAAGCGTCGCGGACTGGAGAAAGAATTGATACACCGAGTTCCTTGTTGTCTCCGGAGTCGACGGAAAAGAAACACCATCATTTACATGTACCGAATTCAAAGTCGATGAAACATATGAAAGATAACCTGCATCGAACGAAATCGAAAGCTGGGGATTTATTGCACTTTCCAAGTGGAAGTCATAGGCATAGGTTTTTAAAAGCTGCGGATATGAACACAACTATGCTACCGACTACTCTTATAGGGGAGCAAGATGTGGAATTGGTGGAGACAGAGGCCCCAGTGGTGGGCTCTAGTGGGCTGGATGATTTGTCGTCATTGAATATTGGGAGGGGGTTT
>Ga0307511_10002231_pt1 | contig 20285 bp, 21 predicted proteins | sample 13_EM_MG_FD_200266 | JGI IMG/M metagenome (GOLD analysis project Ga0307511, IMG submission 200266) | Populus trichocarpa ectomycorrhiza microbial communities from riparian zone in the Pacific Northwest, United States - 13_EM | ecosystem: Host-associated > Plants > Roots > Unclassified | place...
CTCAGGGAAGGAGAAGGACGGACCTTGACATGTATCTGTCAGTGATGGATTCGGAGTTGAGGAAGGCCGAGGACGCGTTGACGCAGTACAATACGTGGTCTACGGACCCGGCTGCCATCGCTCTCAGGACGAAGATCGATAATCTCCAACAGGCGAGGGTCACCCTCGTCGCTCTCAAGAGGGGTTAATCATGATTCCTTCCTGACCGTGTTGTCGCGTGTGCTTTTTACCTGTCTGTCTGTCTGTCTGTCTGTTATTTGTCCCTGTGTTCGTGTCATTGTCATCTGTTTCGTCTCTGTTGTCGCTTTCAGTTGGATGTCGTTCTCATCTTTGTTTCCTCTCATTCTTTCGTTTATGCTCGAGATCCCCCTTCATCTTAAACGCGCATCACTTACGGGCGTGGATCCCTCCCCCTTCTGTGGGGTGTTGCCCTAATATACTACTGATACTGATACTAGGCTCCTTGCATACATACATCTCATGGACTATCTCTTTTTCTTTTCTTATCTTTTTAGTTGACTGTATAGTAGGTACGAATTATGAGTGCCGTACTTGTCTGGAAGTTAGATCTCGGTGCAGAGAACTTGAGAGTGAGCGAATCGAGGACGTGGGGATAACAGAAGTATGGTAATTCTCGCCGTGCCTAACACCTTTTACATAGCGAGCCCCACGGCGTACATGCAGACCGCACTTGTTTCAAAGACTTCTTGACTTAACTCTCCCGACACGACTCTGAACAAATGATGGTGTTCCCTTTACGCCTGGCCGCGGTTTCGCTGAACACTACCACAACGCCCGCTCCGCTTTCCAATGCAGCACACCCAATCTATTCCCATGGAGGACAAAGGCTTGAGATCCCAAGGTCGCACCTCCGACTGGGGCACTGTATGGGAGGGCAAGTTGGGAGTCCATTGTGTTCTTCCACCGGAGGGGTCGACGTGTGACCGTGAATGACAGGACGGGAGCCGCGGGTTATTTGAGCACAATCCCGTCCTCTGCGCTGATACAGAGATCCAGTTTGTGGGAGAAACAATGGCTCGAGACGTTCATCGTACTCTAGCCCGTTGTTTCATCCGATTCAGGAAGGGAACAAAATTCCCTCCATTCTGGTACTGGTGTGGGACCTCCTCTGTTTCGTGCTCGGGCGTTCGTCTGGTGTTCTCCTAGCGATGATCACGGACAGCAACGCAGCGTATCCGCCGGCAGCTACACTGGCCAAGCAAGGCTCTCCAGGCTTATCTTCTATGGAGGTTTTGACCGAAAGGGTATCCCAGATACACCGTTCCCGTTCGCCAGGTAGGCCCTCCTTGAATACCTTCACGATTCAGCGGCCTCTATCTATCTTCCCCGCGCCGAAGTTTAGTGAGAAAACTGGGGGAGGAGTGATCTGGAACGAAGGTGATATTGTGAAAGCTGCTGCCGCGCTGATCGACATACATCAGCAATATTCCTTGGTAGTCGTGAGGGAGGAAACGCTGACCTTATCACCTTACCATTCTGGGTAGGCGGGTTTTAACGGTCTCTTCAAGAGCCCAAGTTGAAAACTAGTCCTTGAAGGTCGCGAGTTGGTTGGATCTGATACCCCACCCCCACCCCCGCCACGTCTCCTTATCATCGACATCGGCTGGAAGATGTCCATCCAATTTCGGCGGACCGCCGTGCTGTATTCCGAAAGTGGAGGGATCGCGGCGGGTCCCCAACCTCGAGGTCGGACCTCAACCCAGCCGCTCCCTTGGAAGGGAGCGTAGCCGACAATGTGGTGTACTCCCTGTCGGGTCGGGTCGGCATTAGGTTCCTCCTCTTCGTTGCGGAGAGGTGTTTCGACATTGGTAGGGAGACTACTTGAGTGGCGCCATAGAAGTCGTTTATTGTAAGTGCACTTGTTGTCCTTCGTGTGCCGGCAGGCTATAACCCCGGTTCACTGGACGGACGGGCGGGTGGAAGCATGTACCGGTCAAGGGGGTTGTGTGCTTGTCTAATGAAATGGGCATTGTGAACCGTTAACCCCTTCCTCTACACCTACGAGATCCAGACAACTCACGAATGGAGAGGTGGATACGTGACGCACGGGTGAGGTATTATTTCAGTCTCGTTCCTAGATCCAGCACGGGATTGTTCTCCCCACATTTAATGCTGTCCGGTTGTTTTGGAAGGACATTATTATCTCCCCTCGATGAGAACAGAAGGCCAAGTCGACGATGGGGTGGAGGTGGTCGGATGCCCAATTTCGTAGAATTCTGTGACCTGGTATCCTTGCGCGCTGAGAATTCGGGCCAGAGTTGCGAGCGCACTGGGGTCAGATTAGAGCCTATGGCGGGGAACGGTCACCGGTCGTAGGTCATGAGTTGGTGGAAGTCCCACCCAGAGAAATCGCAAAAAGCGCTTACACTGGGTGACCTATTGGTGCGCAAAAAGCTGATAGAAGGAGGAACTCGAATAGAAGGAACCTACCGTGATGTGGAAGGAAGGAAACCAGCAGGAGCCCACGGTGACGCTTTGAGTTGCTCCAAACCTGATGCGAGAAAATCGTCAGCGTGGGGGAAAGGTGTTTATGTTGATGCTAACCGTGTTGGACACACGGGTCGCCCCCCGCCGGTGGAGCATTCTATGGACAGATGGGCGATAGAGAGAGGACGGCGGGTGGATAGGACCAGAGTCTCTTCAATTGGATCGATCTTCTGCGCTTCCGAATTTACTCACTCAAAAAACGGGTGATTCCATCCTTCGCGTGTCCCCAACGTCTTACCGCGCTGAGCCGTTCTGTAACGAAACGAATCCCGCTAATTTGACTTCTGCCACACCTCCACCCCCCAGGCCCCATGGTGGCATAGGGCTATGTGGCTTCCTCTCCCTCTGCCACAGGAGGGCCGTCAAGGGCGAGGCATACTCCGCTGAACCGGGAAGCCGACTCTGTCTGTTGGATTTAGCCCGGCGGAATCAGATCTGACCCTCTACCTTTCCAAAATCCATTCCTTCGACTCACTCACATAGTCGGACGGGAACCTGTCAGCATATCTGCTTCAATTTATGCAACGTCCCTGACAACCTCTCCTCGCAGCTCAACTCTATCGTCTCTGGTCACCCACAGCCTCAGGTCATCAGAATAGGAGAGGTTTCGAGTGAAATCGCGTCCGTGGTCGGGGCATTGCCAACGAGAATAAGCCCAAGTCTAGCTGGAAGTCCATCGCGTACTCCTCGACGAAGGCGATAATCGATGTGGTAGATGATCTTCGGCGCCTTCCCTCCACTCCAGTTTGTCGCAGGAGGTCTTGCCGCTCTCCCCAAACGTTCGTTGTGATCTACGATCTACACCGCCTCAACTAAACTGCTTGCAGTTGTCCTGGCGAGCGACGACCGACCGCGAAACAATAGAATCATCCGCGCCCCGGGTTGTAGGACTCGTGGAATAGCTCCGTGTGCCTGAGAGTGAGGCTGAGGAGTGAAATGAGAGGAAGGATCTCAAACGGTATTCAGCACGAGAGCGCACCTAACAGGTGAATCACTCTTGGGCGGAAGGGTGGGGTCCGTGGTGGTGGGGTAAGCGTATCCTCTGTACTGGGAATACTTAGTCAGGAAAGCGGTTATACGCCGCAAGGAGTGGAATATCTGCGTCATACATATCTACCGTTGAGGAGCGCTTGCCCCGTTTTCACGGATAGCACCCAAGGTTTAGTGTTGGGACGGTATTTGGTCCAGTCAGGTTTCGGTGGACCTGGTTCTTGTCCACGAGAACATTAGGACCGGTGAGGCCAGCGGGGAGTCCAGCGAATCGATGAGAGTCTTTGGCACTGGGTACAGTGATATACAACTAATCGATGGGGGGCGCGCTCGGACAAAGTAAACCTTAGTACAATACGGGCCAGCCATGGTGTATAACGAGTACCGCCCATGAACGGGGGCGAGTGGCAATCGGGAGGGGGTGCATTGCTCTCATTGGGACTCGCTGAGCAATTTTTTTTGGGCGCTTCAGGCCACAGTCGAACCGAAACCACGAGCAACGGCCATCCCTCACACTTACCACGATCTACACCGACATAGCACCGACATGGATTCCCGACAGTCCCTCTCAAAACCATTCAAAAAGCTGAAGGATAAGTTCCAAGGTGGTGGTGGCAAGCAGGATGGAAGGCGTTGGAGCAAAGATGACGGGAAGGGGGGAGAGGCCGACGTCGAAGGAAGCGAAGCTGGCCAGAGGAACTCACACCCACATCTGGAGGTTGACATTGGGGGTGTGGTGGAGAGTGGACCAGACCGAGAGGGGAACAATGTCAATGGGAGGAAAGTTGCCCTTATCAATGCCGATCCCCCAGTACCTACACCTTCGATTTCGCACATCGGGGAATCTCGCAGTACGTGAACAATTCTATTTTCAGTTCTGCCTCTAATAGGTCCTCCAGACAACGCAGGCAACCCTGCCATCCGCGGTCAGGCTCAAGATGTTCTTGGTTCCGGCCAGGGCAAACCAAACAAGGATGAAAATAAATTTGAGGTGCAGAAGTTTGCTACATCTGCAATGGCCAAATTGTTCCTCCGTGCAGCGAAGGAATCTGCAGATGCCTTCCCTCCACTCAAATCTGTTGTTGGAGGTCTCTGCTTTATTCTTGACAATTATGAGGTATGGCACTCCATTTAGTACACACAATCCTTGGTGTTCACAAGTTCCCCCCAGCAAACGAGCGCAAACAAGAAATCAATAGAATCATTGGTACCAAGGATCAAGGCCCTTTCTGCCTTACTCTGTAGACCCATTCCTGAAGGTGATCGTAGGGAAGAAAAAAGGAGGGAGAAGTTGGAGCAGTAAGCTTACTCCTTCCATGACTGAGATTCATGCCTGATGAGAAGGTATTGGCAGGAAACTGGAAAGCATTCTCCAAGGGCTCAAGCTGTTGGCTGAGCAGGGGAATGTTGAGGGTTTCATTGACAATCCAAAGAATGCAGATAATCTCAGTGGTCTGGTTGGGGATATTCGCAATGCTGTGATGAGCTATCAGGTATGTAGTCAGAGTGAACCAATTATGCTCATATCTGACACCCATTTCAGACCTTGTTACAACAAGGCATCTATGAAGGAAGTTGTCAGCTTATTGTGAGTCTCACCCTATCTCCACTCTTTGTCTATTGATGTAACTGGTGAATAGGAATCTGCAGACCTTGTCCTCCTTAACAGGATGCATCATACCACTGAGGCTGAGCACCGTTGTGGGAACAGACAGGGATGCCTGGGAGGAACAAGGGTGGATGTCCTTGAACAACTTGAAGATTGGCTGGAGAATGAGCAGGGGCAACGTGTATTCTGGCTCAATGGCCTTGCAGGGACTGGGAAGTCAACAATTGCCCAGACCTTTGCTGAGATTACCTTTGCAGAGGGAAAGCTTGGTGCAAGTTTCTTCTGCTCACGAGATTTTGAGGATAGGAGCAACCTTGAAGCAATCTTCCCAACCCTTGCATTTCAGCTTGCATATCGGTACCCCCTGTTCCGAGAAAAGCTACTGCATGTCTTGAGAGCCAACCCTGGGATTGGACATGGGTCTCTTTGTCCCCAGATGGAGACCCTGATTGTTGGGCCATTCCAGGCAACACAGATCCCAACCCTCATCATCATTGATGCTCTTGATGAGTGCAGAGATGAGGAACCAGCATCTGCACTTCTCTCTGTCCTCTCCCGCTATGTGGACAAGATCCCACTGGTCAAGTTCTTCATCACTGGGAGACCTGAACCCAGAATCCGGTCTGGATTCCGTCTGGTGTCACTTCGGCCTCACACAGAGATACTCAGACTCCATGATGTTGAACCTGATGTGGTGGACAGTGATATCAAGCTCTTCTTGAAGACTCAGTTGACAGACATTGCCAAAACCAGGAGCATCTGTGACTTTGCAGAAGATTGGCCAAACCCAAAGGATATTGATGTTCTCTGCAAGAAGGCAGCTGGATTTTTCATCTATGCCTCAACAGTTGTCAAGTTTGTTGCATCTCAGTATGATCCACCTGATGAAAGGCTTGCTCTTATCATCTCACTCCCACAAGACACTTCTCATGAAGGGAAGGAAGGCATTGACCTCCTCTACACCAAAGTCCTAGAACAAGCATTTCATGACAAGGACCAAGTCTTTTACCTGCATTTCAAGTTGGTGGTGGGGATGGTGCTCCTCATCTTCAACCCACTTTCAATCAAGGCACTCTCAGCCCTCCTCAGGAGCTGCAGCACACAATCTAGAATATATAATACTCTGCGTGCCCTCCATTCTCTCCTCCGTATCCCAGACAACATAGAGGATCCAATCCAGATCTTCCATAAATCATTCCCTGACTTCCTCATGGACCAAGAGCGATGCACAGATACCAGATTTTTTGTGGATTCTCCAATCTATCACGGAGAAATCCTCCTTTTGTGCCTGAATGTGATGAAGGGAGGGTTGAAGAAGAACATCTGCAATCTGGGTTATTGTACCCCTCTTGGCAAGGTTGAAGATCTTCCCACATGCAGGGCAACCCACATTGGGGATGCACTGGGGTATGCATGCCGCTTCTGGACAACTCACCTGGCAAAGACTGCTGGCAGTGGCCCTGGTGTTGAAGAAGTGCAGAGGGAGATTGATGAGTTCTTCACAACCAGTTTACTATTTTGGATTGAGGCCCTCAGCCTGATGGGAATCCTTGATGTTGGTGTTTATGCCCTCAATGATATAGAACAATGGTATATGAAGGTGAGTTGTATGTGGAGAGTCTACTAAGAAAACATATATTCATGTGTGCTTAGGCAGGGAACTCCTGCAAGTGGACAAATGACAGCCAGCGCCTGCTGTTGGAACACTTTGACATTATCCGTGACTCTCCCCTCCACCTCTACTGGTTTGCCCTCCCATTTTGTCCCCCCTCATCTTGGCTCTGTGAGTACTACAGTGCAGAGCTCTCACAACAGGTTAAGGTAGTCAAAGGGGCCCCAGTTGAATGGGGAGCATGCTCCCGCACAATTTCCTTTAAATATTCACCACGGTCCCTTGCATACAAGAAAGGTGCTTTTGCAGTTGGCTTTGATTCTGGTAGAATTGCTGTCCTTGATGCAGTCACAGGTAGCCAGGTAGCAATTCTCACTGGACACACTTTGTCAGTGAGATCTCTCACCTTCTCAGTGGATGGGATATTCCTTGTGTCTGGAGGTGATGACAGAACTGTCAAACTCTGGGACGTCCAGACTGGTGGGGTTGTCAAGACCTTTTGTGGCCATGCTAGTTGGGTTCTCTCTGTTTCCATTTCACCAGACTGTACCACAATTGCCTCAGGGTCTGGAGACAGAACAATCCGTTTGTGGCATGTTCAGGCAGGGGACTGTTTTTGTGTCATAAATGGGTTTGATGACTGGATCAACTCTGTCAACTTCTCCCCCACAAACCCCCAACTCTTTCTATCTGCATCTTGTGGTGCTGTCCAGCAGTGGGGTATGGATGGTTGCCAAATTGGACCCTCTTATAAAGGCAATGGTGTTGCTTTCTCCCAAGATGGGGCTCACTTTGTTTCATGGGGGGGCCAAGTTGCCACAGTCCGAAACTCTGATTCCAGAGTAGTTATTGCTGACCTCCAGACCCACAGTAGTAACTTTGAGTGCTGCTGTTTCTCATCTGATGGCAGATTTGTGGCTGGTGGTGCTGGTTCCATTTGCTATGTCTGGGACATCACAGGCTTAAACACTCATCTCATCAGGACCCTCATTGGACACACTAGGGCTGTGACCCCCCTCATATTTCCCTCCTCACTTATCTCAGCATCTCGAGATAAAACCATCAAGTTCTGGCAAATTGGCACCCCATCTACAGACCCAGTTGCAACTGATGCAGAATCCACTCTACCCAGACCATCTTCAATTGAGTCTGTCAGCCTGCAAGTAAAAGATGGTGCTGCTATTTCAAGTGATGAGGCTGGAGTAGTGAAGACCTGGGACATCTTGACTGGCCACTGCAAGGCATCTTTCCAAACCCCAGCTAAAGGCTCCAATCACAGAGATGTCCAGCTGATAGAAGGCAGATTAATTATTGCTTGGCACAATGACCAGAAAATCCACATCTGGGATGGTGAGAAGGGTGAATTTCTCCAAGTAGTGGATACACCTACCAGTGTTGCCAGGGGTGTCAGGATATCTGGGGATGGATCTCAAGTTTTTTGCCTGGTCAAGAAGTCTATCCAAGCATGGTCTATATGGACAGGAGAGCCTATGGGTAAAGTGGAGATGGAGTTGGAAGATGAGGCATATTTTGACCCCCTCTATGTGGATGGTTCGAAAATCTGGGTTTGCTTCAAACACTCACAAGCCCAGGGGTGGGACTTTGGGATCTCAGGATTTTCTCCCATCCAGTTATCCAACAAATTCCAGGATGAACCCCATCTTGATCTTATTGGTGGTACTAAGTGGGATCGTTCATGTATAATTAAGGATCCAGCCACTGGGAAGGAGATTTTCCAACTGGTTGGAAGATATGCAAACCCTTATGAGGTTGAGTGGGATGGTCGGTATTTGGTTACTGGTTATGAATCTGGAGAAGTTTTAATTCTGGATTTCAACCATATACTTTCCCAGTGAATATATAGAATATTACACCAATTTGTAACTGTGACTATTATTGAATTCCACCTCTATCAGTAACAATCAACCTCCTCTGTTAGCCAGATGGGAATTCTGCTCATCAGCTGGATTATCATGTCTATAAGTTACTTGATGAGATCTTGCACATTGCTATGTGGTGCCATTGTGGTAAAAATCTATTAGACAAAAATTAGCTGCAATCTAATACAAACCAACTACTGCTAGGGACTGGCCAGTGAGGACAAGATAGAGGAATGACTAGAATTGTAATAGTACAGAACAAGCATGATCTATTATCCTCTATAGTTCTCACAGGGTAAATGCTCCCATTAGCTACTGTTGTCATCCTCTTTAATTGCTCTATGAAGACTAAACCTTGATGGCGGCAGGAAAGCCATCCTGAGAAGGTGTGCAGGCTGTCAGATGTAGGCTAAACATTGCAGTTTGGGTTGTGGCAGATTCATGTGTTAGAATTTGGGGTTTGGCCAATGGTCTAGGCTAACAGTCAACACTAATGTTGCAAATTTCTTTGGGAGATTATAATCAAACAGTAAAATCTTTGCCAAAAATGGAATTTTAGTGCATTATAATCCCATGGGAATTCAAATTTATGCCAAATCCTGTCCACTTTGATTAAAATCCATTATAATTCCCCCCAGAAATTTGCAACAGAGTTTGCAGGACAAGGGACCGGTATATGGGGAGAGTGTCTGTTGAGCTTCTCCTTGGCTACCTCTTTTGTTTCTAGCTCCTTGAAATCCATCTTCAGGCTATCCTGTGTCACTTGAAGTGAATGTCTAATATTCTTGTTAAACCTGGAGGTTTTGAGGGGAGTATGAAAGAGGCGCCAGAGGAGGTGGTATTTGAGGGGAGAGAGCCATCCAAGCGTATTGTTGATTGCTGTTTGGTTTGGTTGCACTTGTTGTTCCAAAGAGAGAGTGACGGCAATAGTTTGGAAGTGGTATAGGGCTTCCAAACTGGATGGGAGAGAATCATTGACAGTCATCATTGTCTTCTAAGATGCCTTGTATCAGTGGAGGAGGAGGCAAGGTACTTGATGCAATGGGCAACAGGGAGGTGAGCAGAGAGGATGGTGGAAAGGGGGAGGGTTGTTTAATACTGGGGATAGAGAGGGCCAGGGCCCCATTGCAATTCAATGTCAGGATCTAGGAATAGAAGGTGCTAAACTCTGTATTCTCCTCCTTCCATGGGTCAATGTTTCAGATTTCTAAACCTAAATGGCCCTGAGTGTCACAATTTTCACATTTTCAACCATTTCTTTCTAAGTTCAAAGCGCCCAAACACTCGTTCAAATCATGACATGGCGTTATCTTATCTTATCTTATCTTTTCACACTTCAAAGTCACACAAAGAAGAACAGGAAAGCAGATAGTATTGGAATACCGATACAGAAATATCTACTCGTCAACTGGGACTGCAAACCACTTGTTCTCCTTGTTGGAGTCCCCATCCCCATCCTTCTCAACATCAGCCTCATACCCACCATGAGGCCAGGATCGATCGAAGGACGACCAGTCAAGGAAGTCATCAACAATGGTCTGATTGACTGTCAGACCAGGGATCTCCATCAAAGGAGGAAAACTGATGTCAGGAAGAGGAGGAGAAGCTACCTGAAATACAGCTTCTCGAGGAACCTCGGGAACCGGACGAGTCAGCTTCTCCACGAGGAACTCCAGAGTGTCGACCTGAGCCTTGAGCTTGGCAATCTCCCCCTGAGCATCACAAAGAGAGTCCTCCAACTACCTCTTGACGTTCATCCTTTCCCAACCATCAATGGCCCTCTTCTTCTGATCCTCCCTCAATTCGTCCTTGAGCTCCCCCATCGACTCGTAAATCTCCGCCCCTAGAACGGCCGTGTATCCAAGACAGGCGTCCATCCTCCCGTCCATCTGATCCCCGACGTGATGGATCTCCCTGAGACCCCTCCCGATCCAAGCCTTCAGGAAACCCTCTATATTGAGGTTCCGAAGGTTCTTCCTCCAACGCTCCTTCCCAGCCATCACCACGTCCCCGAGACCCAGTTCCTTAAACTGGTCTTGTCGATACTTGCGGGTTTCAAACCGACTGCAGATCCCCATCAGGGAAGGATAAGGACGGGACGAGTTGTCCCTGCGGTTCTTCTCTCCACCCTGGTTGTACCGATAAACGAACAACCGTTTATCCCGGGCCTCCCGCTCCTCAGCCAAAAAATGGTGGTGATTGCCTTTGCGACCAAAGGGCTTAGAAGAAACGAGCTCAGCTTGATTGAAACTGAACAATCCGGGAATGCCACCTGGGAGTCAATCAGTACTACCATCAAAAGGGAGTAAAGAAGGACACCAACCTGATAATTGTCCTTGACTCTCTCCTCTCGGATAACCCCTATGGGTCAAAGGCTTCTCCGGAAGAACGGTTTTCAGAGAGACCGGAATGGCGGCAACCTTCCTCGGAGCTTGGTACCCCTGATCGAAGTCGAGGAAGGGGTTGGTGAAATCAATGACGTCCTCATGGCAGTAGATTTCAGACATAGTGGTAAGAGTGAGGAAGAGCTGAGAGTGGAAGAGTATTGACAGAAAACGATGGAGACAACCAAGGCCAAACCACAAACCCATATGTGCCAGGTGCCGGCCTTCAATCAAGTCCCCTGTCTCCATTGGGTCTTTCCGGACTCCTATCTGTCCATCAAACCCTCAACCCTGATGGATCTTCGTGACTTCTCTCTTTAACTATACTTGGATGATCTCTCTCACGATCCTTAGTAATCTTTCCCACACAAGATCATCTGATTTCACACGGCACACCTTCTTCATTTATTTCTTATCTTTACGGTGCACCATCACTTATCTTGATGTTTCCCTTTTAACAGTTCATTGCTATTCCTTCCCTTCATCATCATTCACCCTTGACCGATTGCTCGTCTGTCCACTTAGTCAGGTGCTTACATGATCACAAACCTTAGTATATAAGTACGTACAAAAGTTCCGATGTATTCCCCAGACTTTGTCAATCACAGTGTTCTCCCTCCTGACAGGCGGATCATTAGTGATTAGCCCCTAGCCTCCCTTGTTCCCCTCTGCTCAGCCCCAGAGAAGCTATCCCTCCTTCTCTAGTGCCGAAACGCGTTACCCCGGCCTCTATCTTCTACCTACCCGAATCACGGATATTCCGGAGCCGCAAGTTACGCCAACACATACAGGAGTGGTCTGTCTCAACCCACTCTGAAGAGATCCGCGGTTACCCCACAACTTCGTGTACCGAGCGTCATAGGAGACTAGCATCGGTCAGTAGGCCTGTTGGTGAGGTTGGTTCTGACACTGAGAAGAATTCCAGATGTCCAGATGTGATCCCATTGGAACAATCTCTCTATCTCGTCTGAGTGCTCATGACCAGGGTTCACCTTTGTCCAAGCATCCCCCGTTGATTGCTTGTTTATCAATCTCACCAATTTTCCATTTGGTTCCAGGCATGTGCTTTCACCAACCCAATCAGTCTCCTCAATTTGTTCAACCACCAACACTTTGGATGGAACCGTCACCCATTCCAAACACTTTTATTCCCATTCACTTACAAGCCCAATGAAAATTGTGGGATAAACCATTCAAATTGTTCTTCGACATGTTGAGCATGCACCGGTATATCTATATAATACAAGATATACTACAAGGATACTCTAAGTCTTACCTTGGGGTGAGGGGAGAGGGAGGCTTGTGAGTAGAGGAGATGGTGGAAGAGAAGAGAGAAGTGATGTATTGCATAGCAGCAGAGCCATCATATTTATACATACTACATAATGCACACAGACCATGTTTGGTCATGCTTGGTGCCTTAAGGGCACACATGACATAATGGAGGCAGCCATTAAGGCATGGTATCCAGGTCACTAATAAGTGTGATCCGGATGGTCACTATTGGACCAGTTAATGCTGTTGACTGGGTGCTTCGCGCCAGTACAACATGACAATCAGGAACTGACTTAGATAGTCCGCCAGCTTGGGGGAGTTGTAGGTGACTGACAGAAGGGATGGAATGAAGGAAATCCACTTTGTTGGAAACGGGGTGCACCGCTCTTGAACAACACAGAACCCAAATCTGTGCACTGGTGTGTACACATCAGGAAAACTGCACATGGTTTTCCTGGTTTTCCTGCTTGAGTGCCAAATGAGGTGCCCAATTTCTTGTGGAAAAAACTTTCCAGGTTGATTGGTTAACAATGTGTATGCCTATTGTAGAGTAAAGCATGTAAAAGAATCACGGTAACCATAGTTGTTGAGGCTGAGCAACTGATCAAGCACGAAAAAGCAGATTTTCAGTTTTCCTGATGCATATTGAGCAAAGGCACAATGGATAAGCATTTCGTAGAAGCATCGGGGTCCAGTATATTGATGAGAAGCTCAGAAGTTGTTGTCGCGGCACACTGGACATGGAGTTCATTGAACAAAGAGTGGAAATTGGAACCACGGTTGTGGCGCAGGCGATAACGAGGACATCTGAGAACAACTGGGGTCGTGGCCACAGCGACCACGCTCCTCCATGCGAAACATACTTAAACTTCCTGGCCTGCAAACCTCAGGAGGTCCGAAGCAACTAAGACCATCCCCTGAAAACCATACCAATACCAACCCATCCAAACATCCTTCGCACCCCATCCCGAAATTCCGTAATTCCTCTGGCAGCAGCAACCGTACCGTAACCGAACCAGAGCTATCCCATGGGACAGTGGTGGGGTTGCGATGTCCAGTGGGATAGAGGAGCAAATGGCCGGATGCTTGGCTGCCTTCGTCGAAGGTAAACTCCACATCCCGCGCTCGAATCGCGCATTGGGCCAAGTTCCTTTGAATGGTGAGGGTAACAGATTACCGCCACCAACGGATGAAGACGGCGAAGCAACACGGAACAGGTTGTTGTCCTGACGCACGGGACAAATGCCGCAAATGGATGGGGGGTTGGCTGGGAGCGCTCGGCGATCTAGACTCGTATGAGGAAAGTGAGCACAGCCAACAGGTCTCAGGTGGCAAGTAACCAAATCGATGCGTTCCCCACAGCTGGTTCGGGGAGAGACGAGTGGGACGGGTTACCACATGACGACCCAGAGCTGGTAATGACCGTGCTCGGGTGTCGACCAGGCTTGAGTGACGATAGGGCACATCGTTTCTGTGACGCGGACAATTGAGGTGTTAGTAGCGGTAGTTTTGGCGTGGGGTCGGTGTATCTTGCCGGCATAGGGACAGAAGCAGCTTGAAGAGGGTAGGAACAAACCTTCAATGCGGCGGGACAAGCGTTGGCCATCCCAGATACGGAGGAGGACATGCGAGCTATCCGGACGCGGCGTGGAGTAGCGGAAGAGAAGTTCTTGAAGCGAGACTGTCGAAGATGTGGTAGGCAATGCTAGTGAGCTCTAAACCCCACGGTCCCAGCGGAATTCACGAGAGGGTGTCCTTTCAAGATGGGTGCTGGTAGGGGGTTATCTCTTCGGAATGCGGTTCAGGCTAAATGTAGAGATGGTTTTAGAACGGCAGTCTATTTCTCAGTGGGAAACGCTCACGAATATTGCGGTGGTATATCGAGGTCACCTTCCATCGCGTCCATCCATGGATTAATCTCCGGTGATCACTTGACTCCTGTGACGCTCGCAGTTTTGAGGAGATTTAGGGAGAGGGATGGCGATGTTTTGAGTGGCCTGAGAGTGCTAACCAAGTCCCGCCTCGTTGAATGCGTCGATCTGATCAGCGGAGGAATTGCAGTAGTGAGGCTGGGACCTGTGGGATGGGACACTTGGTGATGGTCGGGTCCACGGCGAAGACGTTTGTGCTAAGCGGCTTGAGGGAATTCATACGTTGGTTGAAGCCAGTGTCGTAGTTAATGTTGTATACTGGGCGTGGGCGGGGCCACCGGGCCTATATCGGGTAGTAAGTATGCTTATTTCCCTGAACGGTGGTTGTGTTTTTTCAACAACATCAGGGGTCGGTATCGAACGATGGGAAACTGATGTTGTTCTTTTCCATGGATGTATCTGCAAACGGAGAGGTAGACACACGACACACGACGTACGGTGAAGACACTGTTTCTGTTCTTTCCCGAACCCTCTCGATCTCAATCCAACGTCAGCCTCTCCCTCTTCACATCGTTGGATAAGTTGTAAGTGTTTCTTCAGCGGTCGAAAATAGAGTCAGATGACTCGCCAGCTTGGAGGGATCGCAAATGACCGACAGAAGTGTGTACCAAAGAAACGCGCGCTGTCGGAAACGCTGGCACACCTAGCCCTTCCAATTAATGGGTCTTCCATAGGAGTACCGGGGTCTAGTATATCGACACAGAGTTCATGGGACTGAGAAGATGCTGTGGTAGCACGCCAGACAATGAGTTCTATCCACGAATGCCTTGCAATAGTGGGCTGGGAATCCGCGCTCGTGTTTTCCAAATAGGTGATTGCATTGGGAGGGTGCAAGCAACGTAGAAGAAAATTACCATGAGCCAGGTGGAAAAAACGGACGAGGTTGCGAAGTTCGAGGAGTCACATTGTTTGGAGTTCAATGGGGCTGGGAACATATGAACAATGGGTCTAAATTTGAACCACAGTCGTGACGCAGGGGGAGAACGAGGTCATTCAAGGACATCCAACCAGCGCCGGTGGCCATCGCGACCGGGTTCCTCCATCCGAAACCACCTTAAAGTTCCTGACTCGCAGACCTCCGAACGCCTGAAAAGACTGGGACCGCCTCCTGAAGATCGTACCAACTCATCCGAACATCCTCCGCGCCCAATCCCCAATATTCAAGGTTCCTCAGAAAGCGCATAACAAAGGCCGTGCTGTGGTTGGGACGGAGCCGTTGTATGCAGCGGAGGTGGAGTGACGGGGTCCGATGAGGTGGAGGGACGATCGAGGGGATTCCTTAGCCAACTGTTCTCGGTATCGCTGTGCTGGTGGCCGCGAGGTATGAGGGTCAACTCGATATCCCGTCTTCAAACCATCCATTCAGGTGAGATTCCTTTTATCATGAGGGGTGAGCGACGACGTCACAGATGGGACGAGCCGGGTGTGCAGGACGGAGCGGGTCATCATCCTGATATACAGGACAGATGCCGCAAACGGATGAGGCGTCGGCTGAGAGCGCTCGAGAGCCCCAACTCCAGTGAGGTGAGAGGTGTCAAAACGAGCATCGCCAACAGTTCTCGGGGTTGTGGATCACCAAATCGGCACTCTCCCCGAGGGAAGGTGGGTGCAACGGATGACTACATGGTGACCCAGCGCGGGTAATAACTGTTCTTTGGTCTCGACCTCGGGTAACGCCACAATGGAAGAGATTGCTTCTGGGAGACGGCCGATGGAGGGGATAGTCGTGGCAGTTACACTGTGGTACTGGTGCATCCTGTCGGGGTGGGGGGTAGAGACTATGGTCAAGGGTAAGAATGGATTTTCAATGTCAACGGTCGAGGGTTGAGCATCTTGACGGATATCCCAAAAACGGTGCAGGACACGTGGGCTCTCTGAACGCGGTGTGGAGCAGTGGAAGAGAAGTCCTTGAAGTGGGGTAGATAGTGTCGGTGAACTCCAGCCCCACGGCAAGCGGAATCTATGAGAGCGTGCCCTTATGGGTATGGCGGGGACTATCTCTTCGGGACACGGTTCGGGTCAATTCTGGGACGCCGGGAGGGTATATGACCCCGCACTGCTGGTCCGCGGACCAAGTTTCGCTGAATCATCTTGATCCCTATAGTTGAGCCCTTCTGGTTTCTCCTTGAATAAACGCGGGAGGTTGGCTCGTGGATAGGGTGAGGGTGACAAAGTACCAATGTTGGGGATATCGGCAGCTCGGGTGCCCCCGCGCGCATCCAGTTGTAGTCGAGTCTTGGTGATAACGAGAGGGAGAATCGCGTCTGCTCTCATGCCAGGGGCGTTAGAAGAGCGGGCCCGAGGCAAAGCCGGTGTTACATTAGTGTCTGGGTGGAGGGAATTGATCACGTTGGCGTACCAGGTAGGGGGCTTCGGCAGACGTTCGGCTTTTGCAGTGTCCTCGAGTTTTGGATACGACTGCCTTCGTATCCCCCCGTATACTAGCTGGCCTTGAGTGATTTCCGTTCACCAGGCGGATGGTGATGGGGCACGAAATCGCGTACCGAGCAAGGTTGTTGTGCGTCTACAAAATGAGATGCGGATCCAAAACCGCTACGCAGGTCAATAGGAGGTCTAGGTAGCGAGTGGTGGATACCCGTGGAGCCTGTGTTTTGAACGAGATGTCTGGTCTAGGTCTCAGCACGCTACAAAATTTGGTGGGGGATGTCAGAAACGGACCTCCGCATGAGCGCGTTGCCTGGATCTTCTGGAGCAGGGTGAGTATCAATGTGGGATGTAGAGAATAATCGCAGACTGGCGCGTTTATGAGCGTGAGGTTGGGCAACGGGGCACACAGGAACTCACCAATAAGCCGGGGGTGTCCGTGGCTACGGGGGGGACGAATAAAAAACAGATCGGTTCGGTGACCTCCCAGTGTTGGGTCAGAGATGTCATTATTGGTCACTCAATTCCAGTGGCGTTTGTTGTTCCGAAGTGGTTGAACGCGAGAGATGGCGGCAATTTGAGTGTGATATACTTAAACTGGACGAGAATTCTCAATGTGGGGAAGAGGATGTCAACGAGGAATGGCTGACGTGTGGGTCGTGACCCAACCGCCGCGCGGATCTGCCTAGCAACGTGGAAAGTTTGCCCATGGGTGGAAACAGTCGAGTTCGTCGCGCGCCACCTGTATCTTTGCGGTGAGGCCGGTCCGCGCGGGCGGTTCGGGATTTTCCTCTCGTGACGACTTCGGGTCCGCAGCAGGGGGGATACCTCGCTTGGTAGAGTGGACATAGAATAATTTGGTGTGCAAACGTGGTTTGGTAAGGCCAGTTACAACAGTGATGATCCTGGCAACGTCATATGCGTACTACCTGCGAAAAATCTGTTGGAATCAATACAACCCTTCGATAATAACATTCATACATACCTGAATATCTAGTCTGGAATGAGGAAGCCCAGTACCATCCCAGGGCGGTAATTCAACAGGATGTGATTATTCCAGCCTCTATTAGCCCTCTGCAGCAAGAACGGTCGTAGTGATGGAGCCGAGGAAGATGGAGATGACGACACATGACTCCAGCAAAGAACCCGTAGCCGAAGATGGGACCGAGAACTACGTAGGTCCTGATAAGGTATTCAATTTTGAACGTATCTCAAATATATCAAAGGAAGGGTGATTAGTTGGTCTAGAAGTCGAGCCTTAGTAGTCGTGCAGAGAAAACGGGGTAATGGCTGACGCACCGGAACATGAGTCGGTCGCCGATGAAGCATGACCTCACAGTTAAAGTCGTACAAGAAAACGTAGGTCCATAGAAGATCCAGTTGAGTGGCGAACACCGCAACATATAGAACATATGTTTTGAATAGGGTGCTGGCCAGTATTGTCAACGCATTCCGAGAACCGGGAGGAAAGCGCAGAAAACGGATCCCTGCATGTGTGTGTTGCCCAGATCTTCTGGAGCGGTATCGACGTGGAATGCGAGGCCTCCCGAGACAGACGCGATGAGCATGGGGCTGGATGGCAGGATGCGCGGGTGCTCACCCGAGTATTTACGGACGCGGGGAGAAATTGAATCAAAGGCAGGTCTTCAACAAACTCTCAGTGATAAGTTGGGGGGGTCGTCATCGAGTCATCAATTACCATTTGATCCCGGTGGTGTTTGCCGTCCCGAAGTGATCCAGCGAGGAATACTGGGCACGAGAGGATTTTCACCGGGGGGGGGGATGGATATTGACGAGGGATGGCTGGACCCGCTGGTCATCCTTCACAAGTGGGGCGTTTGGTGGTCGATGGTCGATGGAGAGAGAGAGGACGGCAGGGAGGGGACAGGTCAACGCTGAGGCCAGCCTGGCCGGGACGGAGCGCCGACCGCGGAACCCGTTTCCCTCTTGTTGATTGGATCGATCCGCCATGCTTCCGGGTCCAGCTCCCTCTCGTTCAAGATGTGGGTAGTTCAATCCTTCGCGTCTCCCCAACTGCCTTATTGCACCGAGTCATCCTGCAACAGAACGAATGCCGCGAGTTCAAATATCCACCAACGTCCCATCATCCCCGTCAGCCCCACGACCGTGTAGGGCTGGTGATTTCCTCTCCCTCTATCACAAAAGGGTCGCCGAGTGCGCAAGTCTATCTGTTGGAGTTGCCCCCAGCTGAATGGGATCTCGAGGTCAAACCCGTTCCTTCAACTCGCTCACAGAGTCGGACGGAACCTGTCAGTATATCTGCTTCAACTTACGCAACGTCTCTGATGCTCTCTCCTCACAATTCACAGAAAATGTTATCGTCTCTGATCACGCCCAACCTCAGGTCATTCAAGCGCTTCGAATTCTAAAATCGCGCCCTCGGTCGAAGCGCCGCGAACGAGAACAAGCCCAAACCGATTTTGGAATCTACAACATGCACCTCGACGACGGCGGTTTTCGGTGTGGTAAAGAACCCTCAGCCGTCCTTCCTTTCCTCTGGTCAGTCGCAGGAGGTCTTGCCGCTTTCCCTAAAATGTTTTGGCGTGCGGCCCACATCTACAACTCGTCTCAAATGATCTAAACTAATCGCAATTATCCCAGAAGCGACAACCGACCGTGAAAGATAGGAACACCGACACCCAGGTTGAAGGACTCGCGAGTGCACCAGAGAGTGGGGTCAAGGAACGAGGGAGGAAATGCCTCGAACACGGAGATTGCGCCTTCCGGGATGGGGTCAATTACCGAACCGCCGCATACGAGTGTCTTGCCAGGTTGGTCACCAATGGTTCCACGGAGACCCGCCCACAGATCGAGAATCTCACGCGTAATCCTCCAACGGATGGAACATCTTATTTCCGTCCATGTGAGTCGTTTGGTTGTAAGTGTCCAGGAATCTGTACTTATATGCGTCTAAATCACTTGTGAACAGGAGGTGTGGGAGGTCAAATGTATTCTCTGTACTCGAAAGAACGGTCAAAGCTTGTGGGATCTGTCAGGGGGTCAGGGATCGTCCTAGTACAGGGAGCGGGATATCTATGGCGCCTATTGTTTGGGAGCATGACTCACACCCAACAACGGGTCTACGGATAACTTTCAGTGTTCGTATTAATGTCAGCGTTGGGTTCTGTGATGTTCAGTTAGTCTTCGTTCTCACCCGCAAAAACGTCTGGGCCGGCGAGGCCAGTGGGGAGCCCGGAAAAAATATTTGGCATGTGAGGGCATAGAAAATAATTGATGAGGAGGATACGCGGGCAAAAGCGAACGTCGATACGATACAGGTGAGTCACAACGCATAGCGGGTGACCGCCCACGAACTAGAGCGGGTGGTACTGCTATCGTGCCATCCAAAGTGGTTTTTGCGCGCTCCACACCGACCGATCTTGAACCAAAACCACGAGCTCACCCACTCGCCACGCTTGCCACAATCTACGCCGATCCAGCACCGACATGGATCTTCGAAAGTCCTTCTCGAACCGGTTCAAGAAGTTGAAGGATAAGGTCAAGCGGGATGGAAGATCTGCGAGCGAAGATAGCAGAAAAGAAAGAGAGACTGACGCCGAGGGAGGTGAAGACAGCGAGAGGAGCTCGTACCTCCATTCAGAGGCTAGCGTTGAGGGTACGGTGGAGAGAGGGCCCAGTCCAGGGGGGAGCAATGTAGACGGGAAGAAAGTCGCCCTTACCGATGTTGAT
>Ga0307511_10002232_pt1 | contig 20282 bp, 28 predicted proteins | sample 13_EM_MG_FD_200266 | JGI IMG/M metagenome (GOLD analysis project Ga0307511, IMG submission 200266) | Populus trichocarpa ectomycorrhiza microbial communities from riparian zone in the Pacific Northwest, United States - 13_EM | ecosystem: Host-associated > Plants > Roots > Unclassified | place...
CGCTACCACCGGACTCGATGCCCAATCTACACTCCATTACATCGATGACCGCTGGTACAGAGAACGGAATCGTCGGGGAAGACAAATGGACCTCATCGGCGATTACGCCGGAACAGAACCTTTCGTTCTCGACGGTAATGGCCATCCATCATCCGCGGTTTGAGATTGGCTAACCCGTCGGATCTCAGGCGAGGCACTGCTGCAGGAGATTCTAGATGACCCTCTCCTGGCGATCGGCCGTTTCCCAGGTAATGCTCGATATAGGTCCACAGCCATGAGCTAAGCGTATCAAAAAGCTGTATCCTATCAGATTCTGCACGCAAAATACCTTCTCGAGCGCTTGCTGCAAAAGTTCGTGACAAGGTCCGCGAACTTCGATATCGTCTTTTTCCAAGGTAGCCATTGCCTCTACGTGAGGTTGGGAATGTCGCTGATGTATCCCCAGCCACTCGACACTTGACCCAGAGAACCGGTGATGACACTTGGGTTGTGTGTTCGAGGCGGTTGGCGAGGCGACAACTGTTCAACCATCTAACGACGCACCTGAGGGGTGTGTCTGCAGTCTTCTGCTTCTCCGGTCCGGAGGATCCAAAGTGGAGTCGATATCTACTTGATCGTCGGGTTAGATTCAATATCCCCTCCAACAAATTCAGGTTTCTTGACCAGTCTTACAGCCCATATTGGTGATGACGAATGACGGAGGGCTGACCTCCGACAACCAAACGAGAGCTGCCTCTATCTTGTGCCAACGTGTGTTCATTTTCGAGGTGATGGCCCGGTCAATTTCGATCGCCCTATTTCGCGGCGCGATCTTCCGTGACTCCAAGGTAGGCTGTGTTCCCTCTTTCTTCAAACACTTACCCAGGCTCGGTACAGATCGTCACATTCATCTTTGAGCAAGGGTTACTCCTCAACTCTCGAAAGATTCTACGCAAGGAGTTCTGGGCTAGTGTCGAGAGGACCCGCAGTCACCTCAAGGCGCTGGAGGAGCAAACAAACGACAGAAATCCTGTCTCCCCTTTGCAACCACATCGAGAGGATTGCTCATCTCGCAGTGGCCTCTGGGCACGTTTGCAAGAAGCCGCTAGTGGAATGAAGTACCCGGGTCTCATGTGGTGCTTTATACTTCATTGTGAAGCACTCCCTCTTATACCTCTACGAAACCGGATCATCGGAAGCCAAGCACCAAACCCGGATCTGGACGCCCACCTGCAAGGGGACTTTTTACCAAAAGTATTCTCCCTCATTGACGTGTACCTTTCTGAGTGGAACCTCGACCTCGACCTAGATGGGAATATATTCATCGCCCTGCTGGGGGTCCTACTCTCTAAAACCTCATCGTCATTTACTCAACAACTCGGTGACTCGCTGTCACAGATTGCAGTCTCGATTATGTCTTCGCCAGGCGGCCCACAACATTTGAAGGCCCTCAGATCTGTGTTTCCTATCCAAGCCTCGCGTTCTAAACCCCACTATTCAGCTGCCGTTACGACAGGGCTTCTCCCCTTCTACCACGATGTCTTCAACGAGAGTTTTTCTCTCATCGACCTACCACCCGACTCGAAAGAGGTTATTAAATACGGCGCGCTAGAGTTTGGAAAAGACACCGCGTTCACCGATAAATACTACTGGCACAACGCCAAACGGAACATCCTTCCTAAACACCTGGGCGGCGAACAGGCGAAACCAACCGACGAGCGGCAGCGGATGAGAATGATGAGGAAGCACCAATGGTTTGTGTCTCGACTCACGACAGATGCGACCACGTTGACGGGGGCATTTGGTGTCCGCTTCAATCGCCTCACTATTGTCACCGGGGGAAAGGAACAGGCTCAAGGAAAGCATTCCAGACATCCTGTACGCTATCCATTCGTCACTCTCCCCTCACGAGCTAACGTGCACTTCACAGGCCCAAGCGGACAAGAAGCCAGGGAAGAAAGAAAAACCCATGTCATCGAAGGAGAAGCTACTCGCAGAAATTGCGGCCAAGAAGTCGAAGAAAGACGTGGATGATCAACGGGTGTGGTGGGAGGGCAGGCTCAATGAACTCTCCGGTTTCGATCTGGAGAAAAAGCTGACGACCTTGACCAACCTTGAACGAAATCCTCGAGCTGCTGTGGGGTGGTTGCGGGATGAGGTCCTGCTGTATCGCCTTCACCTGACCATCTGCAAGTGGGTCGCACAGATCAACGACCAAGACACCGCTGCCGTACGTGATCACTACACGGTGGCAATCATGCGCATTGTCAAAGAACTATTGGAATCCAAAAACTTGATACTTACCGTTCACGGGGTGATCTCTACCGTACTCGGTGTCCTCGGATTCGAAAAATTTGTCACGCCTCCTCCTGGCAGCCAATCGGACCAACCCTTATCTTTCAAGTTCGTAAAACTCGTCCGGTCGAAGTCTGGTCGCCCCTTGCACGACTTCATGCACATCACCGAGGATCCGATCACTTGGCAACTCCGGCTCTTCGGAGAGTTCATGGACCGTAGCATGGGCTCGAAACCAGACCCTCGAGTTTCATTCGCTCCGGACGCTTGGCAGCGTGAAGTTCTGGATTGCCTCGACAAGAACGAATCGGTTCTCGTTGTTGGTGAGTGTCCGTGTGGGGTGCCTTTCGGTGCATTTATCTCACGATTCCTTCCATGAAGCTCCCACCAGTGCAGGAAAGACTTTCATTTCGTTCTATGCGATGGAACAGGTTTTGCGAGGATCTGATGACGGTGTTCTGGTTTATGTTGCCCCGACGAAAGCCCTGGTTACACAAGTTGCTGCGGAGATTTACGCGCGTTTCAGCAAGGACGTCAAAAACGGTACGACCATACCACCCTTTCAGTGACTCGATGGCAGTCTAACCTGGGTCAGGCTCTCTATGGGCGATCCACACAGGTGACTACAATATCAATGATCCGCAGAAGTGTCAGATCCTGGTGACTGTCCCGGAAATGTTGCCGGTCATGATGTTGTCTCCACCGCTGGCGCGGACCTGGCTACCGAGGATGAAGAGGTTTTGTTTTTCGTCGGTGGACCTGCAATCACACGAGCTGACTGTTTGGTAGGATCATTTTGGACGAGATCCACACCATTGGGCAAGAGGGCGGTGGTGCAGCCGAGATCCACACCACTGGGCAGGGGGGCGGTTGCGCAACTTGGGAGCAGATCTTGCTCCTGGCCCCGTGCCCAATAATGTAAGCGGTTCGGATTATTCCGGGGTCATTCACTGACCTGGAATCACATTTAGTGGACTATCCGCAACAGTTGGAGACCCGGAAAAGTTCAATTCCTGGCTCGCTTCAGTGCAAAAGGCACATGGTTTCAAGCACACGTTTATTCACCACCCCCACCGTTATTCGCACCTACGCAAGTTCTACTATTTGATCCGCGACCCCCTCGAAGCACCAACGACTTTCGAAGGACTGAGCAAACACGCCTCTTCCGAGCGAATGAGGTTCCTACATCCGATCTCCACCCTTGCCTTTGGGTCGAGGGCACTTCCGCCAGACCTGGCACTCGAGGGGCGGGATACTCTCACGCTATACCAGGCTTTGGAGGAGACATCTGACATCCTTACCGCGGCGGAGCGCGAGCGATTACGGCCGCTGAACTTTTTCTCGCATTCCCGGCCGCTCCGTCAAGAGGACGTACTCAGATACGAATCTGAGCTAAAGGATGTGGTTGGTTCGTTGATGGATATCACCGAAGCGGAACCCGATGAAGATTCCCCTCTCTTCGCTGTTACGAAGCGCCTTACTGACCCCCACATTGGACGAATGGACAATGAGCAGCTGAACATCCTTCCTGACGGCAAAGAGTTTTTGCGAAACCTGCTGGGGCTACTTAGCGACCTTCACGTTCAGGGCGATTTGGTAAGTAGATTGCTCCAGAATTGATGGTAATTCCCCTCATCATCCCTGCACGATCCTTTGTAGCCCGCGCTTCTTTTTAGCTTCGACCGCAGCACATGTGAGAATGCTGTCTACGGTCTCCTCGCAGAGCTCGAGGAGGCTGAGGAGGACTGGCGAGCGACGTCTCCCGAATGGGCTGAGAAAATGCGCGCGTACGAAGCTTGGCGGGCGAGAGCGAAACACCGCGAGAAACAGAAGGAGCATGCTAGGAAGCAACGACCTGCCGAAGGGGATGGTCCACAAGATATCGCATCCGAGACTTCATGGGAGGCATCATTCGACCCTTCAGAACCTTCCGAAGGCTTTACTTTTGCTGGGAACTACGTCAACGTTTCGAGGGAAGATGTGTATAGCGAGATCGCTGGTCTTACCACCAAATGGAACATAGTGGACAAACGTGCCCTCACAGCCCTAAAGAGGGGAATCGGTATTCACCATACTGGAATGAACAAAGGATACCTTAGACTGGTCGAAAGGTACCCAGATGACGATTCAGTCTGGATTCCCGCTCACCGCCACCCTCCCTAGCTGGTTCCGTCAGGGGTATTTACGTGTGGTAATTGCTACAGGTGTGTTCCACGACAATTGTGAAAGGAGTGTTTGTTGACCGTAAGTTTAGGGACACTGGCGCTCGGTATGCAGGCGCAATGCTCCTGGCTGAGCAGCGACGCTGACCTTCTGTCATAGGTATAAATGCCCCAACCAAAACCTCCGTGTTTATGGGCGACTCGCCATTCCTCACACCATTGATGGTGAGCAGCCATCACAATTTCACACCCTGTTTCTCATCCGCATTCCAGTACCGACAATGCGCCGGACGAGCGGGTCGGAGAGGTTACGACCTGCTCGGTAAGGTGGTGTTCTATGGCATTAGCTTTGACAAAGTTCGGCGAATCATCCTGTCGAGGCTTCCTTCGCTTACCGGCCAATTCCCCCTGACTTCGACCTTGGTGTTAAGATTACTAAATCTTATGCACGGGGCGGATTCGGCGCCAGTCACCGTTAAAGCTGTACGGTCACTCCTGCAGATGCCCCAGGTTATTTGGGACTCTCAAGAAGGAGAACGTCAACTTTTGCATCACCTACGGTTCTCGATCGAGTACCTCCGACGTGCGCGTTTGATCGATGGTGAAGGGCGACCTATGAACTTGTTCGGTATTGCGGCGCACCTTTACAATACCGAGCCAGGCAATCTCGCCTTGGTCCCACTCCTCAGGGCAGGCACCATCCACGAGATATGTGCAAACAAGAGCACGATCCAAGCGAAACAAGACCTACTCACTCTTTTCTGCCACCTCTTCGGGAGACGCGAACTCCCGCGTATATACACATCCAAGGAGAACATAGAGGCGATTTTGCATCAGACGAAATCCGCTTCCAAAGTCATTCTCCCCCCTCTGGACCCCAAGGCTAAAACCGTTCTCATAGAGCACGAAAAACAGATCCTTGAAATCTTCACCTCCTACGCCTCCACTTTCGCGACTCACAACTCTGCCCACCTTGGAGAGGAAGACGAACTACCCTTGTCGAAGCTCAAGTATGCCGGATCAGGGGAAGGGGTCGGCGGTGCGTTCCAACAAAATCTGGAACAGAGCTCCATCCCTGTAGTCATTCGATCCCTGTTCGTCGCCAACTCCGGTCACGGAGATGTTTTCCAGAGCATCTCAGAGCTGGCGGCCACCTCACGTTCCGGAATGAACATCAATGAGCACGCAACACCCTCTATGGAACGCTTCATCGTCTCCCGAGAAGGCCGCGAGAGTGCCTTCGCATTGAACGCCTACATCTATGACTTTTATATGCACGGGCGAGTATCTACACTCGCAGCTGCAAATGGCATCCGAAGAGGCGAGATATGGTGAGCCTCGGTACTGGTTCTCTTTCGGATTGTTTGCTGACGCCGCCTCAAGGTACCTGTTGAGTGATTTCGTTCTTTCACTAACAACTGTCCGAGTCGCGATCGAACAACTGTTGACGAAGGCGTCGAAAGAGGCTGCAGCTGATGTCGAAGATGATTTACCGGACGTTGACAGTGGATTTGGTGAATTGGACGAGGACGATACGCAAAGAACCGCCCCAGCGTTTTCCCGACCACGAGGAGTCACGGATAGGGACTGGCGGGTGTACGAAGTGCTCGACGAGATGCTCAGGGAACTGCACGAGAAATTCAAAGCAATGTGGGCGTAGCCCCTCACGATCACAAATGTAGTCCGGTTCTGTACACAAAACTCGTATGACATTTGAGGTGTTTGGCATACAACAGTGGGAGAAAGCACGACAGAGCGATGTAAGATATGAAGGTAGCGTCAACCAACAGGGGATGCTCATGCGGTCCTAAATGAGTGTCAGATCGTCGTTGTCGTGATGAACTGTAACGGGTAGCTTCACTTTTTGTGTGAGGCTTTGACGGCAGCGACTTTCTCTTTCCGCTCCGCTACCTTCTTAGCCAAAAGAGCGTCGTACTCGGCCTTTTGCTCCTTCTGGGCCTGGAAACGACGCTTCTTGAGAGAGTGCAGATGACGGCGACGTTGGAGACGTTCTGGCGTAACCAATCGCTGGATCTTGGGACTAGAAAACGTAGATTAGTGAGGGAGATGGCAAAGGGTGAAACGGGAACGTACGCCTTGAAATAAGGTTTGGCGTTCTCCTTCTTCGAGCTCTTGACCTCCCGCCGCACAACATACTTCCTGACATCGTCCTCCTTCGACAGGTTGAAAAACCTCCGGACTTTGGTCGCCCTCTTGGGACCAAGGCGCTTGGGGAGGGCGACGTCAGTTAATCCGGGAATATCATTATCACCTTGCTTGATGATAACCACAGACAGAACTGCAATGTCAGGGCCGACGATGCATCCGCGGACAGACTTGCGCTTGCGCTCGCCAGTCCGTCGAGTGCGATAACAGGAATGGCCGTCGGAAAGGAGAAGGCGGACACGGAATGGGACTAGGACACCCTGTTTCATGGGGAAACCTTGTTTGTCATTGCCACCAGTAATGCGGAAGATGTAACCCTTCCACTCGTCACCGATTGAGTCGGCGGGGACTTCCTGGGAGATCTTCTTGTCGTAGAAGATACGGCTGGGCCAACAATTAGATATGGGAGGTATTTCGACACGCTTCCGAAACATACTATCTCTTTTCATCGTCGATGTCGATGAGTTTTTGAGCCCCGGTCGCGGGGTCTGGGGTAGTACTCTCAGCATACACGGCGCGTCGACGTAGGCCGAATGCAACTTACTGGCAATGTTGATCTTCATACTTGTGGGATCGAGGAACTAACAAAATGGTTGGCATAGGCAATTGGGTAGTGTGGCTTGTGATCGACTGTACAGTCAGACGGCAATCCCCGGATCACCTTTCCTCCCGTCACGATACCGGCACCCATCATCCGTTTCTCCTCGACACAGCGAAAAATCGTGCGTATAGCACAGGGCTGCATCGCTCAATATTGTCGGGGTTCATGAGTTTGACAATGTTTTGTTTTGCTCAGAATCACCATGGGTCGCATGCACGCTCCAGGAAAGGGCATTGGTATTGATCTCTGATGTACTTTGCCATCCGGTTGCCTGCTCACCAACCTCCGTAGCGTCCTCCGCACTTCCATACCGCCGTGCCCCCCCTACATGGCTTAAGACCACCCCCGATGATGTTGTCGAGCACATCTGCAAGCTCGCCCGTAAGGGTCTGACCCCGTCTCAAATCGGCGTCACCCTCCGTGATTCGCACGGCATCCCCCAGGTGCGATTCGTCACTGGCAACAAGATCCTTCGTATCCTCAAATCGAGCGGTTAGTGGCATGACATCACCAGCCGGCATCTACTCACCCCGACATAGGACTTGCCCCTGGCATTCCTGAGGACCTCTGGCACCTCGTGAAGAAGGCTGTTGCTGTTCGCAAGCACCTCGAAACCAACAGGAAAGACAAGGACTCCAAGTTCCGACTGATCCTCATCGAATCCCGTATCCATCGCCTTGCCCGCTACTACAAGACAAAACAGCAGATTCCACCGACATTCAAATATGACTCTGCCACCGCCTCGACACTTGTCGCCTGAACAGGTTCTGATTCGCTGGGTCGGGTGAAGACCCATATTGCATGAACGTAGATACGTAGCGACCACTCGTGTTCCATCGCCCATGTGTTTTTAATTTTTTGTGAAAATCCGATGGGTTCTGGTCTGCTTTCATCGAGGTCGGCTCGGCGTTTTTTGGCAGGCGGGTTGGCGGCCTCCGATTCAACCGTCCTTCAACGTTTCAACTCAGCTCAGTCCAGTCATCCGTCCACGGCGGCGGCCCTCCTTCGCTCCGCCATCCTCACTCCTTTGTCCTCTCCGTCGCTATCGCACTCCCCGTGAACCGGCTCATGCGGTTCAATGACGACCGCGTCGCATACCTCGCTCGCCCGGCTCTCCCGCATTGGTCAGGCATTTGGTATCGGTCCTACTCATGAAACCCGGAATAGCGGCTCGAAAGGAGGAGATGACTCGTATATTCCTTACAATGGGCCCTATGAATCGCCCACTAGCGCTCAACAAGTTCGCGGCTATTGGGACGACGGGGTACAAGATGTCGCGTTCAGCATACGCTCACGTTCTCACTCGCCCTTGAATGAAGAAAAGGTCCACAATGTCTACAATCAGATACACCCTACTTCCAACGGTCACAAGTATCCAGACGCTTCCAGGGTCACGTTGTCCAAGATCATGACCGAACCCCGTCGGAGATTCAGTCGTATTCGCCAGAACAGCACACCCCCGCCAAGGACCTCCTACGTCAGCTTGGGTCAAGGTGGTGGGGTCGGAGATACACCGGTTCCTGTCCATAGGACGACGTCGGGCCGTACTGGGTCTCCTCCGAAGGTGAGTTCACAGCCTTTCCCACTATGACCACGTGCATATATCCTGCTCCAGCGTCGCGACTCAGGTTTCCGTGCTTCGTTGACGGACCCTCTCAAAAGCTTCTCCAGAAGCGACCATAAGCACGAAAAGACGCGCCTGTTTGAGGCTTCTACCGACGATCTCGCTCCCAGTGCCGTAACATCTCCGTCTATCCACGAGCAAACACCCCACCGTTCAAGGTCAAATAGCGCTGCGGTGCTACAGCGCCACCCATACGCCAATGCCTCTCTTAGCCTTGGACAACCTTCACCCACTCGGATAAGCCCGCAGGGCCAAAATAGCGAACACCTTAAGTTCCCCCCCAAAAAAGTCCCTGCCCACCTCAGGCCTTCGCCCCGAGCTTCTCGATTAAAGGCGTCTATGTCTACTCCCAATTTACGCGCTACCTCCCATCAGCCTGCAATGTATCCCAAAACCAAGAACCACTGGCTGTCCGCTGGAACCTGGTGCGATGCATTCATGTTGCCCCGACCCCGCTTCCTCTTACGTCATCTGGGGGAAGAACCCGACACACCTAATCCTCGACTCGTAAGTCCCGCCGAGAGCATTATCTGCGAACAGATAACGACCGCCGGAGAGCCCAAGTCATCGAAGAGGTCGCAGCCGGTGATTGAGTCCCGAACTTTGGACCCTCTCGGGGCGGTTATGGTTCGTGCCGACCGGGAAAACGCACCCCAGTCTCCTTCCCTTTCCCGGCCGAGGAGTTATGCTTTGGATGATCTCGCATTGCCCAGCCCCATACCATCACTCATCACGTGCGTGCTTACCTAGAGAGGTGAATCAACCTTACTGACGATTCCTAGCGTTCTCGCTGACAGGCAACACCTGGAGAATGAACGTCAGATGTGGCAGGAGCGTGCTACCAAGTCTTTCGGCAACAAGAGGACTCGCTCGTTGTCAAGGTCTAAATCACTCGGAAAAACGCGTAAATCTTCCTCCCAACAACCCCCTGCGGGAGCCTTTGACTTTCTGGCGGAGAGGACCCTCCTCGGACACCAAGCTATCCCGTCAGTCGTTCATAAAACAAGCTCATCCGCGAATCCGACACAGACCGGCTCTGGTGGTGGTCGGGCAACTCGTTCCTTTGGTTCAACATTCCCCCGGTTACGTTCCAAGTCCCATGGGCACTCCAACTCGGCCGGTACGATCCTCGATGGTCCCGGACACAGGCGCAAAGGGTCCGTCACGTCCATCTTACGTCGTGCTAGATCCACTGCTACTGGTCTTTGCGTTGGGGGCGACGGAATGTTGAACCCAACCGACGCGCCGGATTCTTCTGTCAAGGAAGACGATGCCAATGTCGTCACCCTTCCGGGCAGGCTGCAAAGGACTATCTCCCCGGATAGTATTGTTTCAATCTCTCCTGCCGTAGATCAAAATCGGGCCTCGCCTAACCGCGGTTCGACCGTTCCTTCTCACCAGAGGCTTAACGTCTCCCCAACCCCGTCGGCCCAGACTCAGTCTGCAGAAGGGATTGGGATCGCCATATCTTTGCCTCCACACCCCGAAGAATATCCGAATGACGAGCCGATCACCTTGCCTGCGCATCCATACGCGCAGGGAAGGAACAACCACCGCCGGACGCCAACAAATACCCCCCCGCAACTTTCAGAGAGGACACACTACAGACAACCAATTGTTCATCCCTATGCCATTCACTCAGTACATCCAGTGACTCTATCACCGCAATGGGTTCACCGTGACCAAGCCATTTCGCCTGCGAGGAAAATGTTTGCGGAGGTCACCCCAGGTCACCTCCGTGAAATCCGTCCCGAAGAAATACAGTACTCCCCGTATGTCGAAGAGGCTCCAAGAGTCTTCACCGTGCCTACTCTTAACCGACCGAAAGCCGTCAGGCGGGAATCCGCGGACCCACCGCTGCGTAGGGGTAGCGACACCCTACGTATGGGCGATGCGCTCAGCTTTTCTCTGGCGCGCAGCCGCCTAAGCTCAAGCACGGATAGCGGGATCGGAGCAAGTGAAGATCACCACCCTTACGGGCGTCAACCGGAACGAACCGCGTCGAGTCGATCAAACGCGTTCCCTTCCCGTCAAGTTCATGAAGTGCTGTCCGCGGTGAACGACGAGCGAGACGAAGGCACCTCTGAGTGGCTTGAGCCACCTCCCATCTTCTTACGGACTGACAATGGTAACTCCAACTCGGCGTCACTACGTACCGCTTCCTCGGGCCAGATCAACCCGTCTGTATTCTCTTCTACACCAGCACCCGCGCATCCGCGTGTCGGGTCCAGTGGATCATCTCCTGGCCTATCCAATGACTCGTCCCCTCCACTCACACCACGGCCGTTGGGCAGGCTTGATGACCTGGAACGCTTCCAGGATCTCTTTTATAACCCCACAGCCAACCCACCGCAATCGCCTGAATTGCTTCCTGCCACTGTCCCAGCGATCGAACCCGAGGATCTGCGGTTTGTCTCCAGTCCCGTCGACTTGGCACGGAGGAGGAGCCGGCTCACGACACTCGTACGTCAGCTCAGCGAAGACCTGTACGAACTCCGCAACGAAAGGTCTATTCCAGAAGATGACGGTCAGCCTGATGGTCCAAACGATGAGCCATCGAGCGACCCCATGACTTCCGTGATTAACGCGTCATTATCGGACGGTTCTCCGCCCGCATTAGGAGCGACGCATGCTTTCCTATCTACGCTCGCTTCACGACACCCCTTGGATCAGCCCGTCGCATCATTGCGACAAAACTTCCCCGAGGATGTGGAATCAGAAGTTTCATCCCTCTCCGATAGAATTCCCGTAGAAGATTACGACGAGATCACGGGTTCGTATTCCTATCCACTCGAAAGCACCGAGGCTAATTGGTCCCTTAAGAAAACCTACGCCTCGGCAACGTTGAAGCAGTTTCTACCCCCCCTCCCACTGACAGTCCACGTCGAGTATCGGGTCCGTCTCTTCTATTAGAATGCCTTATTATCTCTCGCTGACACCGGCGTATAGGGCATGTAGCTCTAATCGGCGATACAACAACTCCGACCGCGAGGGTAAAACCTTCTTCCAACCTCATACCACCTCCCGCCGATCCCACACGTTCGAGCTTCCTGACCATAGACAGCAGTGGCTCACGTATTTCAGGGCTTTCTGCGTTCCCGAGGCCCCCATCGGAGCTTGTCTCTTATTTCGTTCGAGAGGCAGAAGATGACATGCCTGAGTTGCTCTCGGCTCTACAAAGTCCTACGAGCGCCACAGCTGGGAGCCAAGGAGAGTGGACTCATGCCCTTTAAATTATTTGTTATTCTTGCGCTACCCCCTCCATTCTCGCACACTCACAGTGCACTCACGTCTATTTTTTTGTCGGTCCACCAACGAGCTTTGGTGCTCGTGCTCTGCCATCTGAATCTGGATCTTTCTAATCATACTGTACTCGCTATCTTCTGTCGTAATACATCCTGCTTTTTTGTGGACCAGAATTCAAACGATAGGGTTGGCATGCCTGCCTCCCACCCATGGGCGTGTCCCATTTCACGGAGACACCCTAGATATGGGGTGACCGTTCGTTCTGTCACTTTTGCGGCTGCCTTTTCTCTCCGCTGCTTTTTCCACGACGACTCGGTAGGTCTCGCCGACGGAGGATCGACGCCAAAACCTCCGCCCTACCCGTTACCCCCCCCGCATACGTCGTGACCACCACATCCGATCTCCACGGCTATCGCCCCGGGCGGACTCGTCCCCCCAGGCCCCTGGATGTTACCACAGGATGCCACAACCGCGTGGTACGGCCGTTCGCAACAGTCGTTTTAGAGGCGTAATCGACGGCCCCGATGGGTTATGGCGTCAAGAGATCAGGACGATTGATATTCCCGTGGCCAGAACTCGCAGCAGAAGCTTCGGTAGGGGAGAAAAACCAATACCGCCGCTAAAGGCCATTGCACAGCCGGAGTATTCGTCTTGGCGGTTGCCGGAGCCACTCCACCACGCCGAATGACCCGCAAGCAGCCGCAGGGGGGCTGAGAACAGATTCAATGCGTGGTAAGCGACGGAATGCTGACCAAAACTAACCAACGCCGCCGCCGGCTGGGAGAGTCTGGGCAAAGGCCTGCCCACTTCAGTCCCCAGCCGTTGCTTTACTTGCACACCTTCACCTTCAGCGTCAAAAACTCAACTGACCTGTGCACGTGTGACCGAGGCAAGCTTGAGGACCGCCGGTTCCTTCCTGGGAGTTTGGCTTACCGCCTAAGTGCCTGAAACGAGACGATTTTACCGCCAACAGGCCCGAGACCTCCCGGGGAACTTTGACAACAACACCCACAACAGTTGTGTGGAACGCTTAAATGGAACGGTGGGGCTTTACATGTAACGGGCAATGTTGGTGAACGGCAGAAGCGTGAAAGCAGCCAGAGTGCGATCGGAATTCATGTGCGGTAGGGACCCCCTATCGCGATAATCTTGTCCACAGCACTGACAGCTTTTTCGCTGCCCAGAAATCTCTCAACAAAGGGCCACATGTGGTGCCAATTTGCCCAGCGAGAGGTACACAGGACAACCACAGACGCCGGAGCGTGGGCCCGAAACACCCGCCCTTCGGTAAACGCAGCATCATCCCCGAATGATTGGCGTCCACTTTCTTTATCGCTTGTCAACCGATGATTGGCTCTTGAAATAGTCCCATCCCCTGACACCTGGGCGTAGGATCCATTGCTGTGGACCTGGCACATTGCAAGTCTTGGCACTCACCCAAGCCCCGTCAATACCGTGAACGCCGTGAAACCACCCTCCATGGCGGAACTCCCCTGGCGTTCCACTGATTATAAAAACCCTTCCTGACATGCCTTCACTTCCCTCAGGCTTCTGTTCCCTCCTCAGCTCCCCCTTCCCCCCCTACCGGTCCACTCACTCACACCTTATTCACCCAAGTTACGTTTTACGACATGTTCTGCAAGTCTCTTTTACTCTACGCTTTCCTCGGAACGCTTTACTCTACGGTCTTCGCTTCCCCCTCGCTTGTCGCCCGGACTACCCCTCCTCGTACCCTGGCTGACGCCGCGAAGCAATACCCCCAATTACTCCCTCTCGTGGACGGAAACGAAGACTTCCGCCATGAAATGGACACGGAACACCCTGGCCTCCTCCAGGACCTGGCCACCAACGGCCAACACCCGGAGTATCTTTACTTCGGATGCAGGTAGGACTTTGTTGCTCCCTGTGGGTGTGTATTTGTCACTGACGTCTGATCGCCCACACAGCGACTCTCGAAGTTCCGAAGGAACCATTTTCTCTGCTCTCCCTGGTGAACTCTTCACCGAACGCAACATCGCCAACGTATACACCGGCTCAGACCTTAATGCCGTCGCCACCATCGCGTACGGTGTGACCGCGCTCAAAGTTGGCCACATCATCGTCATGGGTCATTACGGTTGTGGTGGTGTTCAGGCTTCTATCCTCAATAAGCCCGACCACCTCGACAATGCAGGAGCCTCAGTCCAGCAGTGGATTGAACCAATCAGATCGCTTTACCAGAACTCCACACGGTAAGCCGATCTCCCCATCCCTACTCTCGCTTGGCTCGTTCCGGCCATCCGGGAGGAATGGAGAGAGAGTATTTAAACTGACCACCGCATTTACTTTACCTTCCATTTCCCGTCCCGCGCCTTGGCGATTCCAGCGAAGAGATTGTCAAGCTTCGAGAATACCGTGCGGCCCACCCCGATGCCGGGGCCCCCGGGTTTGAGGATGTCGGGTTCCGTGCTCTCATCGAGGAGAATGTCAAGAACTCCGTGACTCGTATCGCTCAAGGAGCCGTCATGACCGACGTGAGTAGTCCACTCCATCCACTTTCCTTGTATTCTGCCACACCCAAGAGATTTCTTGGCCCTCTTTCCTATTGATCGACGATCACTGATCCCGTCGCTGACATGGTCCCTCTTGCTTCTCTTCGTGATCAGCACTGGAAAAAGTTCATGGAAGAACAGAAGAATGGTGGAAAGACGACTCGCGCCGCTGAACCCGGTACTCCTCTCAAGCCCGTCTATGTTCATGGTGAGTAGTGGATTACAGTTGGGTGAACCGCTGACCTGACTTGTGTTAACCCCCACTAGGCTTTGTCTACGACATCTCTACCGGCTGGATCTACGATCTGAACGTTTCTCAGGGTCCTCCTGGATACAAGGGCGACCCCAGCAAGTGCAAGCGTAACGTAATCGCCGCTCTCCGCCATGGCGACCCCAACCCTACCAAGGTCGACGGCTGCTAAGAGGCTCACTTCTTACTTTATTTAACTTATGGTTTGGGGACGATTTAATCGAAGCTGAATGGGATGGCAATACGATATACCTTACTAAGAATAAATTAACACGTTCTACACAGTCAACTACTGGCCGCAGCAGACAAATACCCTCTCACATACGCTCTAATGGCTTGATACTCAACAATCTCAAGGACGCACCCAAAACATCACGAGCTGTGAGGTACAGCCACAGCCTTGCCTGAGCCTTGGCCTTATCGGCCTCCCCCTTGACGATCACAACATCCCAAGCACTCGAAATGGCGTGACTGAGCTTGAAACAGAAAGTCACGATCGTGCTTGGTTCATGATTCTTGAGAGCAGTCTTGACGACATCGGGATACGAACCCAGCAAGAAGGCAATCTCGCGAGCTTGCGATTCAGTAAGGAGAGAGCAGTCGATCTCGGAGGGCGAAGGAAGGGGAAGGAGTTCAGGGTTCTTTCGCTCGATGGACGATAGTCGGACGTGGGCGTATTGGAGGTATGGGCCAGTGTCGCCCTCGAAGGAGGTCATACGATCCCAGCTGAATGTGTAGTTGTTGATACTGAAAACAACAAGTAAGGAACGTGGTACTGGATGATAGACGAGTCAACGTACCGCTTGGCGGCCATGTCCTGGATCTTGATACCAGTAATAGCAGTTTCTTGCGCAACGGTCTCAGGATCCTCAACAGCGGCATACTTGGCTTCATTCTTCCTCATTTGTTCGTGCATGACGGTCTGGGCCTCCTTGATAATTTGGTCCAAGAATACGACATTACCCTTTCGGGTGCTCATGCCGTGGACAAGACCGAAGTTCACGTGTTCGAGGCGGTCGGCCCAAGGGAATTCCAGAAGCTCGAGAACCTTGAAGAATTGGGCTGTGTGAAGATCTTGTGCAGATGCGATGACGTAGATCATCTTGTCGAATTGATACTTGTCGTATCGCTGGATGGCACCAGCGATATCACGGGCGAGGTATATGGAAGTGCCATCTAGAATTGAGGATTTATGAGCCAAACAGCAACCGAAAGAATCAGGGCCCGACCTCGTTTCCGGACGACGGCCTTTCCAAGTTTGTACTTTTCGAGGTCAACTAGTTTTGCACCATCGGCGTCGACAATAAGACCCTTCTCTTCGAGTTTCTGAAAGGCTTGGGCCTGATATTCTGGCTTGACCTCGCTCTCTCCGGTATAGACGTCGAAATGAACGCCCAATCTGGCGTACTCTTCCTCGTACTTCTTGATGGAGAGTTCTCGCCATATTCTCCAGTTTGTGAGGGCAGCCTCATCACCGTCCTCCATGCGCTTGAACCAAGCGGCAGCTTCCTCCTTTACTTTCGGATCCTTGTCGGCGTCGGCATTGACCTGGACGTAGACCTCGAAGAGGTGCTTGATAGCGTCCTCTCTGAGTCTTTCCTCGTTGCCATATTTCTCGAAACCAGTGGCGATAAGACCGAACTAGGACGGAGTGTAAGGCCAAGACCAATACAAATTCAAACGATACAAATCACCTGAGTACCCCAATCCCCAAGGTAGTTGACCGAAGTGACGTCCCACCCGTTGGCCTTGTAGAGGTTCGCGAGGTAGGCCCCAATGATGGTCGACCGAAGATGCCCGACGTGGAAGTTCTTGGCAATGTTAGGGGAGGAATACTCAATGATGATTTTCTTCCCCTTCCCAGAGTCGTTTCGCCCATATTCAGGCTGGCCAGTGGGCGAGTTCTTGGTCAGGTCGTGAATCTGGGTCAAGACCTCCTTGAACAGCGACGGCGTTCGGCACGTGAAATGAAGGAAAGCTTTTTCTTGTCGGACGGACTCGATCCATTCGTCCGGTTTGAACTGGAGAGGTTGGGGATTACTGAATAAACGATGCGTATGCATAAGAGACGGGAGATCAAGCGAGGGCACTCACGCTTTCAACGACTTTCTTTCCCAGGTCATCAGGTTTGCCAGGTAGCCTGAATCTGGGGACCGCGATGGTAAAATCCTCCCCCTTCTTTCCGTAATCGACACCGTTGTAAACCTGCTCCGGTGTCAAGGCCGGAAGAGCGTCCGCTACCTGACGGGCGATCGCTGCTCGGAAGGAGTCAAGGATACATTTGGACGGGTCGGTACCAGGGATATTTGGCAGAGTCGACATTTTTCTAATAGCCAGTCGAGAACGATGGAGGACGGTCGAAAAGGATAAGAAAGCCACGATGAAAAGAGCCCGAGTCAAAAGAAAACCTGTCAGGTGGTAAAAGTTCAACGGAAACGTGACCCGATCGCGTCTCACTCATCATCGCACACGCGGTGTTCGTTCGACTCCAACCACACGTCGGAGAACCACTTTCACCTTCATCTGCCGCGATGTCTGTTCTCCCATGTTTGATCACAAGGTCTCAGGTTGAGGAACCGTAGTTACAAACAGGAAACTCGGCAAATCGGGGCGACCGGTTGGAAACGATTTAATTACCAAGCTGAACTTACATGAACTAGGCCCATCAGAAAACGCGACGATGTGTACCACAACCAACCGCTGAAAAATGTCTACCTTGTTTGCCAGGTCATCACTATCCCACTCGTTTATCCGCCGTACTGGCTCTTGGTTTTTATCCCTCATCTCTTCAAACTCCCGTCAGAGGGGGGACCTCACGCTTGCTGTCACACGCCATACCAAGATCAGGTGTACGCGGAATGTCATCCTCGTTATTCAGAAGTAGGTTCCAACGGAAATTGCGTTATTTTGAGGGTTTACACATTAGTATAGCACCGGGGTCGGTCTCTCCACTGCAATGCCAGACCATACACGAATCGCTCCTCTAACCTTCCCGGCTCTCACGGAGTCCGGGTACCTCATCTAGTGGACGACCTCATCGTCGGTAAAATCAAGTCTCGCGCAGACGTTCTCGGTGTCTCGTCCATCTAGATTCCGGGTTACTAGATACACAAAGATCACGGCTTGAAAGCCGAAGAGCCACCTCAGCCGGGGGAGAAGATCGTCTACTATACCCACGGTGGAGGGTACACCGCCCTCACCGCGCATTCAGTCAGTCCCATGGCCCCCGTCCCCAAAGAATTCCTCCAGCACTGCCCAACCGTCACCCGAACCTTTGTCTTCGAATACCGTCTATTATGGGAGTCCCGGCGCAAAGGTTGCTCGTCCCCTCCCGACCGCTCTAATCGACGCCTTGACGGGTTACACGTACCTCGTTAATCTTGGCTTCAAGGAGGAACTTGACATTGTCCTCTACGGAGACTCCGCTGGTGGAAACCTCGCTCTCGCACTCACCCGATGTCTCACCAATAACCGTAATAAGGCCCCACACGTTCCGCGGGCCCCAGGCGCACTGGCCCTTATATCTCCTTGGGTTAATGTGAGCGAATAGTTCGAGGTGACCCCCGCTGAATCGGCAACGCAGCCCGTCACGCGTCACACACGACTGGGCGTCGCCCACGAACAGAGAAGAGACGATACACACCCTCAAGGCCTTCTTGGGAACGAGTTCGATGACATCACGAACGCCAAGCGTTGTGTCCACTCGTCCCCTGCCAGCCCGTACCTCACGGGGTTGACACCGGATTCGACGACACGTAAGGTTTGGTTTAAGGATTTCCCTCGGACCTGGCTAGATCTTGGTAGATCGGAGGTCATCCATGACCAGATCAGGCGACTAGGGGTCGCGATGGAAGAGGATCTAGGCAAGGATAAGCTCACACTGAACGAATGACCCGGAGGGATACATGGATATATTTTGCTCGATTGGTAAGAACCGGAGAGGTCCGATAACGTGAGGAATGTTGCTGGTGGCTTAGGACTGCATGAGAGCGGATCGAACCTCCGGTTGAGCAGCTGCTGGTCTGTGAGGAACCAGTCCCTCCCAACGTCGTTACGATAGTTTTACGATGTAGCCTATGCAGACTAGTGCGCGAGATCGGTTGCGAACACTCAGTTGAGTCAGCGGTCTCGTCGACCCGGTCACTCAAGCACACGTTGCAGAACGATGGGTCGCTCCAGAACACCGTACGACAACAGTACCGAATAACTATTGAAAAACACAGACGTTGTTCCATTTGGTTAGGGCGTCTCGACGGACGCTGCCTTCCGAAATTGTTTGCGAGTTATTCAACGACCAAGACGCCCTCCTGTTTCTCACCTAATCCCGTTGACGTTTTGCACCTGATAGATTGATTATCCCCTCTCATAGGCGCAGGCCCTGAATATTTGACATTTGCATCTAGAAGTTCCGACAGGGTTTAAAACTCGTCAGCTGTTCTGCCCCGGCGAACTCGTTGGACCTTCTTGGGGGCATATCTCGATCGGAACGATAACAGATCCCTGACGACCATCAGAAACTAGTGCAGGAGAGCGTCAGTGCCGTTTTTTTTTTCACCCCACATATTCCCCCCTTTTTTTCGGTTCGAATGACCGATTGATAGCGTACGGGTCGCTTATCTGGACAGAGGATTAGCCCCAGCGTGGGGTGGTCCTCGCGAGAACCTCACAACATGTTTTGGTGCAGTTGACGTATCACCACCACCTTGACTGCGTGGAAGGGTCGGTATTTCTAATCGGGTCTGCGGTCAAGACAGTTAGGAGGCGTTCGAGTTGACGCCGCGAACTTGGAAGGTAGATGGCTGGAACTGGTCTCTGAGATCCCACGAACGCTCGAAGGGCCATTTTGTCGGCGTCCTCACGTGCTCTACCTCTTGCGCGATGGAACAGGAGCTGGTGCGCCAAAGTCCCGCCCGGTGACATCGGCGGAATGAAGGGAAGATTGAGAGATGTGAGACCAGTGTCCAGTTAAACACGTCGGCGTAAACCTCTGGACCGAAAGCGGCAAAAACCCACGAGGCATGTCGAACGTCGCACAGAGAACAAGTGACCAAAAGCAAAAGAGACGTAGATCTCAAGTGCGATGGGTATAACCAGGAGAGAAAGGTTCGACTAGCGGGGCCATGGTCCTCGGTTCCCCGCCAAACCCTCGGGGACCGGTGACCGGCGAATATCAGAGTCAAAGTTGCCAGGTGGTCGACGGGCGCGTTAGCCATGTTTGTGCGCACGGCGTTCGCAAGTGCGCTATCAATGTTGTACAAGGTCCGGTGAGCAAACCGGACGACGTGCCAAATCGCAGGTACCGACAGGTATGGCTCCAACCCAAACCAGGACGAATTCGCAAACTCTAGTGCGAATGATTACCGGGATCGGATGGATATCAAAATCCTCCATCAAGGGCTTCAAAGCGACCGTACCAACCACCAGCCTA